>Ga0209431_10005004_pt1 | contig 10348 bp, 8 predicted proteins | sample RifCSP13_3_FD_184021 | JGI IMG/M metagenome (GOLD analysis project Ga0209431, IMG submission 184021) | Soil microbial communities from Rifle, Colorado - Rifle CSP2_sed 13_3 (SPAdes) (version 2) | ecosystem: Environmental > Terrestrial > Deep subsurface > Rock core/Sediment | place: Rifle... | reverse complement strand
CCGTTATCCGCAGTGTTGTGAAATCGGCCTTGGTAAAATATAACTGCGAAGTGATTGGCATTGAGGATGGTTTTGACGGCCTTGTTTTACCGAATAAAACGCGGAACTTAACACTGTGGAATGTTCGCGGAATCCTTCCCATCGGAGGAACGATCCTGGGGACGTCTAACAGGGCGAATCCCTTTGAATATAAAGTTACAATAAACGGCAAGCCCGAAGCGAGAGACGTCTCTAAAGAAGTAATCAAAAATATTCAATCGCTGGGCCTGGACGCCCTGGTTGTTATCGGTGGAGATGGTTCACTTACGATTGCACATGAATTATTTAAGATGGGTTGTCCTGTTGTCGGGGTTCCGAAGACCATCGACAATGATATCCTGGCAACCGATGTTACCTTTGGATTTAACACCGCAGTGCAAACAGCCTCAGAGGCGCTGGATCGACTTCACACCACTGCTGAAAGCCACCATCGGGTCATGGTCGTAGAGGTAATGGGACGCTATGTAGGATGGATAGCATTGGAAACGGGAATCGGTGGAGGCGCTGATGTGATCCTCATCCCTGAAATCCCGTTTGATATTGCTAAAGTATGTCAAAAGATTATTGACCGTAAAAAAAGTGGCAGCAAGGCAAGTATAGTGGTCGTATCCGAGGGTGCAAAACCGATAGGTGGTGAGGTGTCGGTAGTGTGTGATCCTGAGGCAGGTGGGAGCGCTGAACGTCTTGGAGGTATTGGAAACAAAGTCGGGGCTGATATCGGCAAATGCACTGAGATGGAGGTACGCGTCACCGTCCTTGGGCATTTACAGCGCGGAGGCTCCCCTTGTGCCTTTGACCGCATCCTCTCAACACGGTTTGGTGTTGCGGCAGTTGATTTGATCGCCAATAAACGATTTGGCGAAATGGTTTGTTTAAGGGGACGGAGAATTGAGTCTGTTTCCCTAAATGATGTTGCTAAAGGTCAAAAAAGGGTGCCCACAGAAGAAGGGTTGGTAAAAACAGCCGAATCAATAGGAATTAGTTTTGGTCGATGAAGATGATGTAACAGTTCACCGCCCTCCCCTAACCCCTCCCACCAGGGGCGGGGAAAAACGTTTCCTCCACCTCGATGGGGGAGGTCCGGTGGGGGTGCCGAACTGTTACAAGATAATGAAATAGGCGCTTAAATAAATTTTATTCTGTGAGAAATATCTTTTAAGCATGGATTACATTATTATTGGAAATGGAGTAGCAGGAACAGAAGCGGCAAAGGCCATTCGGAATAGAGACTTTCAGGCAGAAATAATGATTTTTACGCAGGATCATTACCCATTTTATTCCAGACCGCGCCTGCCCGAGTTGTTGGCCAAAGAGGCCTCTGTTGAAGATATTTTTGTATACAACCGCGAATGGTATCATAAAAATAAGATACAGTTGTACCTCAACAGTACGGTAAAAAGCATCGATCCAAAAAATCAAAGGATAACCCTCACCGATAAATCAAATTTTACCTATAACAAGCTGTTACTTGATACGGGCAGCAGTGGAATCCTGCCTCCTATAGACGGCATCAACACTGCAGAAGGAGTTTTTACTTTACGAACGGTAGAGGACGTATTAACTCTCATAAAACGTGCAGCATGCGCAAAGACGGTTACCCTTATTGGCGGAGGATTACTCGGTCTCGAGGCAGGAAACGGACTAAGGAAATTGGGGCTTTCTGTAACGGTTGTTGAATTTTTTGATCGCCTGCTCCCAAGACAACTGGATTCGGAAGGCTCTGTAATTTTACAAAAGCAGATGGAAGAATTGGGCTTAAAATTTTTTCTGGATGCCCAATCAAAATCCATAAAAGACTCCGGCAATATAAAAATACTGGAATTAAAGGATGGAAAGGTCGTCGAAAGTAATTTTATCCTGGTTTCTGCCGGTATTAAACCCAATATCGCATTAGCCCAGGCAGCGGGTATTTCGGTCAATAAAGGCATCCTAATAAATGATCGTATGGAAACGAGCATTCCTAACATTTACGCAGCCGGGGATGTAGCAGAACATAAAGGCAGGATATATGGTATCTGGCCCGCTGCGCAAAGACAGGGGGTAATTGCTGGCATCAATATGACCGGCGGTAAGGAAACGTATGCAGGTACAGTACCATCCACAAGCCTGAAAGTCGCTGGTATTCACCTCACTTCCATGGGTGACATGCTGGTAGAGGATAAAACCGTTGAGCAGGTCAAGGTGAAAAACCCCGGCAAGAATATCTATAAAAAGCTTTTTATCCAGGATGGAAGAATCATCGGCGCAATTTTCCTGGGTGATACGAAGAATGCGTATGAGATGGGTCAACTCATGGGAAAAAAGGTAGATGTGAGCAGGTTCAAAGATAAGATATTAGAAACAGATTTCGATATCAAAAGCTTATTGAAATAATCTAAAAATGTGATTCTTCGTTTTGCACAGACACGAAACTTTTAATTCCAGGAATTATTTGAAAACTCCTTGGATCAATTCAAGTGAACACCGTTAATAAATTAACATAATTTAGGGCAAACCTTACGGTTTGCTTCACCGGGGTTTGTCTAAGAAGCATTAATATCATGAGACCGATTACAACTTCTCTATTAGCATTTAGCTTACTTATTATCGGCATTGTTGCCGTTACGCTTGTCCTCATTCTGCTTGGGAGGATCAAGGCCACGCAGCATCCCAGGTTTTTCCGGTGGGCACACCGCATAGCAGGATATATTTTTATTGCTCTTTACCTATTCATTTGCGTTGTTATGTTCCAAAAGCTTACCATCAACTCCACGGCATTATATGCAAAGGATGCCATTCACGCTTATCTAGGGATTGTTATTTTCCCTATGATAATCGTCAAGATATGCATCGTGAGACTCTTTAAAAAGTATTGTTTGCGCCTGCCGATCTACGGTATGATCATAATGATTGCTGTCTTCATGACGGTTACATTGAGCGCTGGATATTTCATGCTTTCCACTGCCAGAAGCCAGTACATTGTCCTTTCGGACAGGGGAAGGCTTGTAAGGGTCAATGTGAACATCGGCAGAAAGGTCGTACAGCAAAAGTGTTCCACCTGTCATTCCCTCGAAAGGGTTTTTTCTTATGTCAAGACGGAAGCTGACTGGCGAGACTATGTTTCACGCATGCGTGCAAAAGATCCGGCAATTCTGAACGACCAGGAGACATTAGAAGCAGTAGGTTATTTAGTAAAAAACCTGGGGATTGACGATACAAAAATGGATGTACAATTAGGAATGAAAATTATTCTGGAAAAGTGTCATAAATGCCATACCCTTGAACGTGTATTTACGTTCAAAAAGACACCTTCAGAATGGGCACAGACCATAGAATTGATGCGGTCGTTCGATCCTAACCTGCTCAATAATTCCGAGGCGCGTCAGATTAATTATTACCTTAGTAAAATCCTTGCCAAACAAAAACCGGAATCATAACAGCGTATCATACACGTTAAATAAGATGAGAATCCTATACTATTAAGGCTAAAATTATGTGTGCCGAATTATTCAGTCTGCGAGATAAGGTTGCCCTGGTAACCTGCGCTGGTAAAGGACTTGGCAAATCCATGGCGCTGGAGCTTTCCGAGTCTGGCGCTCACGTTGTTGTTGTCAGTCGGACATTATCTGAAATAGAAGCAATGGCCGGAGAAATTCAGGAAAACGGTGTAAAGTCACTCCCTATCGCCCTCGATGTTACAAAAGAAGAAGACGTTGTCAGGATGGTAGAAATGATTTTATGTGAGTTCAAAACGATAGATATTCTTGTCAATAATGTTGGTACATTTATTGGCGGTTCTTTCCTCGAATTTTCCATTGATGATTGGCATAAGAGATCTGATTATATTACGGGACAGGTAATATTTGTTGATGGAGGTTTTTCGGCACAATAACGGGAGTTGACTTCTACAACGCTGTAACGCGACTTTCAAGTCGCCTATTTCTATTGATTACCTTTTTGGTCGCTTCAGGCGAGATAAATCTCGCGCTACAATCACGTAACGTTGAATTCCTGAACATAAATTTGTAATGGAGGTTTTTTAGTATGAAAATATCAAATATCACAAAATCTGTTTTAGGATGTACTCTCTTTCTGTTTTTGACGATGCAAGGTATTCATGGGAACGATTTCCCATTATTTTCCCCTATCGGCCATCTTCCGCCAGTGACAATTCCTGCAGATAATCCGCAAACTGCCGCAAAGATAGAATTGGGCAAAAAACTTTATTTCGACCCGCGTCTCTCCGGAAATAACTGGATTAGCTGCGCTACATGCCATAATCCAGTCTTGGGTTTTACCGATGGTCTGCCCAGGATGCTTGGCGGCCCCGCCTCTAAAGAAGGTGGTAGAAATTCCCCCACCATAATCAACAGCGCCTATAATGAACTCCAGTTCTGGGATGGCCGCGCTGCAACACTTGAGGAGCAGGCGCTTGGCCCCATCCAGAACCCTAACGAAATGTTTGAAACTCTGGATAATGTTGTGAAAAAATTAAGCGGCATTCCCGGCTATGTTAAAGCATTCAAGGAGGTTTTTGGGACAGGTGTAACTGCTGACGGAATAGCCAAGGCCATTGCTGCCTTCGAACGCACGATTGTATTTGCAAATTCCCCCTTTGACAAATATATGCAGGGAGATGAACATGCCATGAGCGAATCGGCAAAAAGAGGCATGGAGCTGTTTAACGGCAAGGCAGAATGCATCAAATGTCATAACGGTCCCAATTTTACTGACAATAAATTTCACAATATTGGAGTACCGACGGAGGTCCCGCTTAAAGAAGATTTAGGACGGTATAACGTTACCAAGAAGGATTCCGACAAAGGGGCATTCAAGACTCCTACCTTGCGGAATATTACTGATACTGCCCCTTATATGCATAACGGATTCTTCCCCACATTATTTGAGGTAGTACAATTTTATAATGGAGGAGGCGGACGAAGTGAAAACAAGAGTCCTGACATTCATGGCTTGAATTTGACCGGGGAAGAGGTCAACGACCTCATTGAATTTATGAAGGCATTGACCGGGGAACTGGTCCAAATAAAATACGATGCCATTCCTCTTGTATATCCCAATTTGCCAAAAGGATTTTAATGTATGGATATCATTTTAAGATCGTTCATTAATCGCCTGGAATCATTACCAGACAAACCGTCTATGGATGTACTTAAAAAATGCATCCTGGAGACGGATGGAAGACAACTGCCGATAGATGACTATATCAGCTTTTCAGACAAGGACTACAAAAGGAATATCGTGCATATCAGTAGCAAGTGCGAGGCTACGGTCCTGTGCTTTAAGAAAGGACAGATTACCCCGATACATGACCACGGTGGTTCTCTTGGGATTACAATCATACGAGAGGGTACAATGACAGAGGAACTCTTCAATAAACTGCCTACCTGTATGATTGCACCCATCTTTGCCCGCAGGTTTCATACGACCGGTCTGTCTTACATAAACATCACAACCATCCACCGTGTGTCAAATGCTCACAACGAGAATCTGGTCACCATGAATATCTACTTTCCTCCATTAACTTTGATGAACATCTATAACCTCGAAAATACGCAGGTGGAAAAATGGACTGCTGATTACTCCAACACTAAGGGCATGTAGTATCTTATTTCCCAAAGAGGAGGTTTAAATGCCTGAAAAAATACCAGTAAACAGCGCATGGCAAACGGCGTTAACGCAGCTCGATAATGTATCAAAAATCATGCTGCTTTCTGATGACGTCCATCAACTGCTCAGGAATTTCGAGCGCATATTGACCGTTTCCATTCCCGTGCGGATGGATAACGGCTCTCTGAGGGTTTTCAATGGATTTCGCGCACAGCACAACTCGGCACGCGGTCCTTATAAAGGTGGTGTACGGTATCACCCCGAACTTACCCTCGACGATTTAAAGGCACTGGCAATGGAAATGACGTGGAAGTGCTCCCTGGTGGGCGTACCATTTGGGGGCGCAAAAGGAGGAATTATTTGCAATCCCAAAGTACTTTCAAAAGGCGAAATTGAAAGACTTACACGCCGTTTCACGTATGCAATTATGCCTATCATTGGTATCGAAAAGGACATTCCAGCCCCAGACGTGAATACGAATGAGCAGATCATGGCGTGGATGATGGATACTTACAGTATGAATAATGGTTATTGTACTCCGGGGATTGTAACGGGTAAACCCGTTAATATCGGCGGCTCTCTGGGACGAACAGATGCAACCGGTCTTGGTATTACCTTTACCATCGCCAACGCCATCAAATCGAAGAAAATGAATTTTAAGGGTCTCAAAGTGGCGATTCAGGGTTATGGTAACGTGGGATCGACTGTGGGAAAATTGCTCAGCGAAATGGGCTGCAAGATCGTCGCCGTGAGCAGCTCGAAGGGAGGGGTTTTTAACCCAAAAGGACTAAATCATATTGCCCTCATAAAACATTATAAAGAACGTGGTTCTTTCGAAAATTTTCTCCATGCTGAAAATATAACGAATGCGTTTCTACTGGAACTTCCGTGTGATGTGTTGATCCCGGCGGCGCTGGGCAATCAGATTACCAGGAAAAATGCAGATAAAATAAAAGCAAAGATTATCGTCGAGGGAGGTAACGGGCCTACTACGCCGGAAGCAGACCAAATCCTGACCGAACGTAAAATACCCGTCGTCCCCGATATTCTGGCGAATTCAGGCGGCGTGATTGTCTCCTATTTCGAATGGGTACAGGACGTACAGTGCTATTTTTGGTGTGAACATGAAGTGAATGCCAGGCTTAAAAATCTCATGGAACGTTCCTACCAGGAGGTACATTCTCTTTCTCAGGAAAAGAAATCAAATATGCGTACTGCTGCCATGATACTAGCCGTAAAAAAAGTTGCAGACGCAATTTCAGTGAGGGGATTGTATCCATGAAACAAAAAATTATACTCATATTGAGGAAGCGATGATGGTCTTTAACAAAAAGAATTTTTTCAGAACCCATGTATGATTTTTCTTTGTTATAAGGCATAAACTGTATCATAATTTGTTAGCTGAACCAAATCAAAACCCGAAAGGAGGACGACCATGAAAGACGAGAAGAAGAAATTAACCACGAATGCCGGAGCTCCCGTTCCCGACAACCAGAATGTCTTGACCGCTGGGCCGCGTGGTCCGATGCTGCTGCAGGATGTCTGGTTTCTGGAAAAGCTCGCACACTTCGACCGGGAGGTCATTCCCGAGCGGAGAATGCACGCAAAGGGCTCTGGTGCGTACGGCGCCTTTACCGTTACTCACGATATCACCCGTTATACAAAAGCGAAGATTTTCTCCCACGTCGGGAAGAAGACCGATCTTTTCACCCGATTCTCCACGGTGGCAGGGGAGCGCGGCGCGGCAGATGCAGAGCGCGACATCCGGGGCTTTGCCGTCAAGTTCTACACGGAAGAGGGTAACTGGGACCTTGTGGGGAACAACACGCCTGTCTTTTTCCTGCGGGATCCCCTGAAGTTTCCCGACCTCAACCACGCCGTGAAGCGCGATCCCCGCACAAACTTGCGCAGCGCCCGCAACAACTGGGACTTCTGGACTTCCCTTCCCGAGGCGCTGCACCAGATTACCATTGTCATGAGTGACCGTGGCATACCCGCCACCTACCGTCACATGCACGGATTCGGCAGCCACACCTTCAGCCTCATCAACGCCAGGGGCGAACGGCACTGGGTCAAGTTCCATCTGGTCTGCCAGCAAGGCATTAAGAACCTGACCGATGCGGAGGCCGAGGCTCTTATCGGGAAGGACCGGGAGAGCCACCAGCGCGACCTCTATGAAAACATTGAAAAGCGGGATTTCCCGCGGTGGAAGCTCTTCATTCAGGTGATGACGGAGAAGGATGCCGCCGCCTGCCCGTATAACCCATTCGACCTCACCAAGGTGTGGTTCCACAAGGACTATCCGCTGATCGAGGTGGGCATCATGGAACTGAACCGCAACCCTGAAAACTACTTCGCCGAGGTGGAGCAGTCGGCCTTCAACCCGGCGAATGTGGTGCCCGGCATCGGATTCTCTCCGGACAAGATGCTGCAGGGACGCTTGTTCTCCTACGGCGATGCCCAGCGCTACCGTCTCGGCGTGAACCACCATCTGATACCGGTGAACGCTTCTCGCTGTCCCTTTCATAGCTACCATCGCGATGGCGCTATGCGGGTGGACGGCAACCACGGGAACACTCCCGGTTACGAGCCCAACAGCTACGGTGAATGGAAACAGCAACCTGAATTTGCCGAACCGCCTCTCGGCCTGGGGGGAGCCGCCGACCACTGGAACCACCGGGAGGATGAAGACTACTTCAGCCAGCCCGGCATGCTGTTCCGTCTCATGAACTCCGAACAGCAACATGCCCTCTTCGACAATACTGCCCGTGCCTTGGGAGACGCGCCAAAGGAAATCAAAATCCGGCATATAGGACACTGCCTGAAGGCCGATCCCGTCTATGGCAAAGGGGTAGCTGACACGCTTGGAATCCAGCTGAGCCAGATTCCCAAATAGAAAACACATCTGTTAAAAAGCATCCAGCGGACGGCTTACAGCCGCCGCTGATGCCTGTTTGGTGTTTAATATAATGAAAAAATCAAAAAACTTGCCTTCTTCTTAAGGTTTTGCTTTATTAATTTTTTAAAGGGAAAATGCAATTCCAGCAAGAGTTTTGTATACTCAATGATTATTGAGTTGACTCAGCAAAACTTCTGGAAATATTATTAAGAGAGGAAGGGAATATATGATAGCTTGCTGAGGGCGATCCTAAAATGAAGGCTGTAGAGGCTATATAACTTCTGCGAGTGCCGGCAAGAAATTTGAGCCGGGCAAGCACTAATAGGCACTCGGAAAGATTTTTAAATCCAAAATCGTAAATCTAAAATATCTTCGTTTTGATTTGGACAGGGGAGGAGAATAACACTGAATGAAACATGAAAATTTTAATGATGCAGAGGCGCTGAAGATTGCAATAAACATCGAGGAAGAAGGGTTAGCATTTTACTCTATCCTCATGAAAAATGCCAAAGACGAGAAGGTCAAAGAAATCTTTTCACGACTCGCTTCAGCCGAAAAGAAACATCTGTCCATTTTTCAAAAGGCATATGCTGAAATAACTTCTCCGGCAAGCACCGTGCAGGGTTGTGAAGATTACACTGTAGACCTGTATCTCAAATATTTGGCCGATACGGGTATCTTTACAAAAAAAGGAGAAGCCAGGAGGCTTGCCGCGGAAATTACGACAGATGTCGAAGCTTTGAAAATTGGCATCCAGGCGGAGAAGGACTCCATTCTTTATTATAGCGAAGCCGCAAAAAACACAAGGCACGAGGGAGGTAAAAAGGCATTTGAGCAACTGACAAACGAGGAGAAAAAACATTTACAATGGCTGGCGTCACAACTGAAGGCATTAAAGAAACCGGTATCGTAACTTTATTTCATTGTAATCTATTGATTGGTCATCATTTCACAAAAAGGTCAAAGGAGAATGGCATGAGAGAACGAATAGTAAAATACGGAAGTGCGTTGTTAGTAATGTTCGCCACAATGCTCATCACCTTGGGGTTAACCTATGCCCAGGAAGAGAAAACCGGCAAGGAAGGAAAACCTGTAAAAATCGTCATCCAAAAAAAGAAGGCTGTAAAGACAAGTTATGCGCCTGTAACCATAACTGAGTCCTTTGAAGACATGATGGCTCGAATGAAGGCTGCGAAACCAGAAGTAATGAAACAGCATATAGACTTACTTAACGAGCGCTATGATTTAAGCGATAATCCGGCTAAAGACGTAACCATGTCTCGGGGAAAATCCATACAACAAGGTGTACGGGTTAAACTCCCGAAAGACGTGACCTGGGAAACCCTGGCAGCTACGACTCCGGAAGATATCCGGACAAAAAACCTTTTCCCAAAAGGTCTTTTGCCACTTCCCCACCCAAATCATGCTGAAGGCGGTATGCTCTTCCCCAAGTTTCATATCGACGAGATCAAGAAACAAGAGGGACGAGACCTCACCCGCTTTGATCTGGATTATGACCTGCCTGATCATTTTTTATCCGAGTTTCCACCGCCAATTTATTTGACCACGCGGCCTGACTTAGGTGACGTCTCACAGGGTAAGTTGGTAACCATCGCCAACTATTACGAATTATTCAACGGAATACTGAATCCCAAACAGCTTGAAGGCTTAAGGCTGTTGGTGACGCCTTTTCCTCAACAGCAGTTCAACCAGACAGAAGACCGCCGCTCTGAAGAACCGAGTCGTGGGGTTGTTTGCTTTGACTGCCATGTGAATGGACATACCAATGGTGCTACACATCTC
>Ga0209431_10005003_pt1 | contig 10348 bp, 24 predicted proteins | sample RifCSP13_3_FD_184021 | JGI IMG/M metagenome (GOLD analysis project Ga0209431, IMG submission 184021) | Soil microbial communities from Rifle, Colorado - Rifle CSP2_sed 13_3 (SPAdes) (version 2) | ecosystem: Environmental > Terrestrial > Deep subsurface > Rock core/Sediment | place: Rifle... | reverse complement strand
TTACCGCTGACAACCACATTGTAGTGGTCGCCTTCCTTGAAAACCTGAAGGTGTTTATCTTCTAGGTTTACGTCGATGATTGGATCAGTCTGAACTGTCATGGATCATTATAGCATAGAACTAGACCGAAAGCCATAGCCAACCGTTTCGCGTCCTGGGTGCAGTGACTTTCAGATCATGGGTAAACCATTGTTTATATTTCCCACGATAAGGCTGAACGGCAAGGATTGTTGACATTCCGTCAAATTGGTCGCTAAACCAAGTTTCGATTTTTTGACCGATTTGATACATTTTAATACTCATCGGGATAGCCGAAAAAGCCGTAATCTTCGTCGGTGCCCCAACCAGCTAAACGAAGAGTATCCGCGTCGGCTTCAGCATCCGACATGCTATCGCTGTCGTAATCAAATTCGATGCCATTAGCTTCGATTTCGCAAATTGCGTCCGACACTTCCGCTTGTTGCTGTTGCGTGAGCATAGGAGTAACGATGCTGTTGACTAACCAAATTAGTTCATCATGGCTCAGATTTTCGATGTTCATTTGGTTTTTATTCCATTAGTTGATAGAAGCATCATACAGAAAAGCTTTGTTCAAGTCAAGTATTTACAATCCTCTCATATTAAGTAGAACCCTATACCTCCCCACTGCTTCCCAATAGCATGAAAGTATTATACTCTCATGTTGTTGCGTTGTCAAGTCTTACGCATCCTTTTGTTCTTTTTCTTCGGGTTTAGGTTGTTTTTTGCCAGGACATTCATCCGCCCCCAGCCATCGAACCCAACGAAAGTATTCATCTTCGCCGTCACGCCCACAATGAACACATACTGCATTGTCATCCCAAACGTGCTTTTTCATTTTCATTTTAATAATCGCTGATGTAACCCAATTGGCGTTGCAGTCTGAGAAATTCAACCGCTTCCCAATGCATTTTTTCGACGCCTGGAGTTCTCAATTCTTGGACGGCAGGTTCATCGAAAAGACGCCTGCTTGCTTCCAGCGTGAAAGAATTGCGCGAGCCTGAAACGCATTTCAGGTGCTGCATTGCTTCCTGGTAAAGCTTTTCGTAATCTGGCTTGCTCATTTGAAAAATAGATTCCTGTTGAAGACACGAGGCGTCACGGTTGACTTGTGAACCGCACCACCGATTTGATTGCCTAACTTTAGCACACAACCGCACGTTTTGCAAGAGTACCTAACACCAAGCTGCAGTTTGCGATGTCTAGTAGGACCAACCTCATGCACCATGCAATTGCACGAGTATTGAATCTTGGTTGTTTGACGAGTGCGTGAGTTAGTCGTATCGTACTGGTGACACCGATCAGCAGGCAAACCGAACCGCCGCATTACGGATTGCCATTCATAACCATGAGGTTTGGTTCTAACGCTATAAACAGCGTAAGTAATCAGATGGGCCACTTCATGACCAATAGTCTGCTTGACGTATAGGTCAAAATTTTCAGCACACAAGACAGGATTGACGCGAATGACATTTTGACCGTAAATGGTTTGGCCACCGGTTCTGCCATTTAGATCAAAACGAACAACTGGAATTGCGAATTCTTTTCCGTAGATGGTTCGAGCCTTTTCGATATACTGTCGAACCGATTGCTGAACCTGGACGATTTGGTCTTGAGTCAGTTTCATTTATTGCTCCGTAGTATATGCATACTATACCTGAAACTTTGTTTGTTTGCAACCCCGCCGCCCTTGGATGGGAACGATCCACCGTCTTTTTTCAGGCTAATATGGGTTCCGGGTTCCCATACTGGTTCTGGCATTCGCTAGCACTAACCAAATCCACGCCATGAAAACTGTTCTTACCGTCTAAACTACAAGGACAAAAACATTGTACCTGAAACTTTGTTTTTGTGCAAGTCTTGACTCGAACATTGTTCACGAGTAGAATAGCATCATTGAATGGAGAAACGAAATGATTGAAAGAGAAGAATATTTCATGTGGAAAGAGCCTGCCGTCATTGACGGTGAAGAAAGGTTGCTTACCCCGTGGGGTGATCCTCAAGAATATGAGTATCCTTTCAATTACATTTTCGACACGCCCGAAGCTGCGAAGAGAGTAAAAGAAAGTGATGATTTTGGTCCTAGCTCGGAAGAAACCGGCTGGGTTCTGTGTAAAGTAACAGTCGAGGTTGTGAAATGATTGTTCATAAACTCTGGATGACCCAGAAATATAATGGGAATGGATTTAACGGATATACCCAAAAGAAATTCGCCGAATTCACTCGTGAAGGCTGGTATCTGTTTGGGTTTATTCCGCTCTATATCCGAACCAGAGAAGTGAAGTATTCGTAATCATGTATCACGAGCGCAAAAAAATTAACGGAATTTTACATTGGCGTGGAAAGCCGAATGGGGATTGGATTCCGTTCACGCAAGAACAGCTTACCACGATTATCGAACAAAAACAACAAACAATCAAACGTATTGATAGTATGCTGGAAAGTTTCGAGAAAATGTTAGGAAACATGATTCTCAAGTAACGATTACCTCCGTGGTTGTACTTTAAAGGGCGTGAGTGTTTCCGCCCTTCTTTTTGACCTTTTGGTTTAGAACTGAAACTCCATACCTCCCTACTAGCTCCAGATGCTATAAACAAATTATACTCGATAACTTTGTTTATGTCAAGCTTTTGGTTGGCAACGCGTCTTTTCTACTTCGGTCATCAAACCAAATTCTGCCACAGTTACGTTTGTATTGTATGGTTCTTGCGCTTGTTTGTCCCAGCATACAACATAACCATCGTTGTCGAGTCCCATTACTTCACCATCATCGAAATTGAGATTCATAATCCTAACCATTGCGTGATTACGTTGAGGGGCCAAACCTTTTCCCACAACCAATGCTCGATTGGGAAACTCAAAGTTACTCCAGCCCAGAACCCCCCAGACAGAATTGTTGTTCTGCATTTGTGATAGCAGGTAACAATCAACCCTTTGTCTGTGGTGTGTTGGTGTGCGTGTGACATGAAAAGATTATACGCCAAATACAAACTAGTTGCAAGTGATACCGTGGCCTTGATGATCAATCATTTGTTTGCCTTGGACGAATTTGTATCCGCCGACGCATTCGACACCTTGTTGTTGGTCGTGTGGTTTTTTAGAGATAAGACCAGAACCAACAGCAACCAGAATGCCAATGATTACTACAACAACAATCAATTCAATTAGTGTAAATCCTTTCATTTTTCTCTCCTCAAATTGGTGCTGGGTGAGGGACTCGAACTCTCGACCCCCGCATTACAAGTGCGGTGCTCTACCAACTGAGCTAACCCAGCAAAGAAAAACCCCACGGCTACCAGAGTCACCGTGGGGCCTTGCTATCAATAAGTCGGGCTGGCTTCCCGGTAACACGCTTCATTCGCGGTGCTACTTACGCCCACTGTCATCGCTTCTACGGGATCATTATGTGATGGGAACACACCCACCTAAACACATAATTTACCCTCCACTGCCTTTCGGCAACAGTCCGTCTCGGGTCTATAATGCTTTCGTGCCAAGCTGTGCGGTCGGCTTGACCACTTATCCCTACCGTCAGAGAAGCCCAACAGTCACGGTTCCGCCTGCGCCTCAACCTCAAGAGTTTCCAGGACTTGCAAATCCCGTTTTATCCAGTCGGTACCTATTGGCATCTTAACAGCGTGGCATACGCTGATGCATTAAAAATGGTGGTTGTCTCTTTGTTCCTATATAGAACGGGGCAACTTCCGACAACTAGACCTAGAGGTAAACCCTCTCTGCTTACCAGCACCAAAAATCTTCCGGTTTTGATCGCGATCTATATCTTAATCTCACCAACCGAAAACGTGAGCTAGTATGTTGTATATATTACTACTTCAATTCCTTCTTGTCAAGAGCTTCGGTCCATTCGAGTCGTCGTTTTGCAATTTCTTCCTTTGTTACTTTTGGTACATCGACAGGACTCACAACCTCTTTGTCATCGAAAGACCAATGAAAAGAACATGATTCACAAGGATAGCTTTGAGCCTTATAACCAAGATAAACAGGACAACTACTGTCCATGTATTTGCAACCGTGGTAGATGCAACAATGTTCAGTGTGAACGTCTTTCTTTTCTTCATCTATTTCGGGAACGACAAACAGTGCATCTTTCTTTTCGTCAGCGACCTTTAGCAATTCGTCAGCCGCTTCCATTTGGATCATGAACAAGACTTCAGCACGATCATAGCCTTTCTTGACTAATTGTTGGACGCAGGTTCGCACCACGCGCCCAACAGCCGTTGTATCCATGACCCCATCATTGGACCACTGCCAATGATAATCGAAAAGCTTGCTCACGACTTGGCTTTGGTGCCAATCGCAAACGCGATGGTTTCACCACCTTCGCCTTGCTTGACGACACGCTTGGTGCCGATTTGATGCCAAGCCTTTTTCTTGCCATGCTTGGGCGTGGTTGCTTTCGGACCTTTGCTGCCGCTCTTGCGCTTCGTGCTCCAATCACGAGCTTCGCGGGTCAGACGGGCATTCTTGGAATTGGCAGACATTTCAGTTACTCCGTTTGGTTAGTGTAGAAACAGTATAGCTTAACTTTGTTTATGTGTCAAGCCGGATTGCGCATTTGAATATAGCCGGTGAGCCAGTGCCCACCAATCACATAACCAACGTGATATGTCTTACCTGAAGTGAGGTTATCAACGTACATTTTGCTGACAGGCGAACCACCGTTCTTGATTTGTTTGCGCAGTTCTTGAACGGTATTCGCATAGAAGCGATTGCCGTGCTGATCGATATAGAGGTTTCGAGGTTTCATGAGAAGGATTATAGCTTATTTACCGTCGTCTGTCACGTTTTTTGTGATGTCTCGTCTTTCGTAAGGTTCAATTTCTCTTCGGCAAACAGGACAACGATCATTGCACATGAAAGACCGTTCATCTTCCCATTCCGTATGATCGGCTGGGCAATGGTAGAAGTTTAGAAAAACTCGTTCCATTACTGTTCGCCTGCTTTTTCCTTTTCGCAAGCCAGCCGTTCCTTGGTGCTGGCTTCGATTGGATTGCTGTAGGTTGCGACTTTTTCAACCCACTTATCCATTTGTTCTTTGTTAGTGTTATTGTACCACGATTTGAATGCTGGGTACATCACACTTTGTTCTGCTTCCTTGCTTGTGGCAACGGCTTTGATCCATGCATACATTGTTTCCTGCATGGTCTTGACACCAAAGTCTTTGTGAGCATTGAGCACGGAAGCCATATGACCACGGAAACCGCATTCGGTGGTCATGTAGGTGGACACATAGGCGTCGGCTTGTGCAAGCTCAGCCATGAGAACCAACGCACAACCAAGAACAAGCTTTTTCATCGGTGCCTCATTGAGAGTTCGATAGCTTCGCTGTTGATACGATTGCCGAATTCGATGATAGGCATTTCGAGTTCGGAAACCAGATTTGACAGGATAGCTAGAACTTCTTCGTAGCCGGAAGAGTGACCACGTTCCCAAGCCATCATTCGCAGGCAAGAATGGAATTCTTCGGGGAGCTTTTCCAGGAGTTCCGCTTGCTTGGCTGAAAATTCATGTTCTTTCATTTGATAGCTCACGTTCGCAATGTGGTACTACTTTACGCTTTTTGCTTCTCCACGTCAAGCAGTTTGCGAACCTTTTCAATTTCTTCGGAAGTGTGAACTACGCCGCCAACGTTCAAATCCAGATACCACTGGAGCACTTCGGCACGAGTTTTCAGATCGTTGACATTCATGAGAAAATCAGTTTTGACCATCCGAAGCCTATCAGAATATTCATTCCGAAGATGACCAAAAACAGGAATCTCATTGTCCAAGAACCGCAGCACAGCCGACAGTCTTTGTTTGCCGTCAACCAGAACCATCGGGCCTTTGAAATCGCGCATCCAGCCGACGCAATTCCAGTAAATCACTCGGCTTGACTTACCACCTTTGAGAATGAATTCCACGTAGCGAATTTGTTGTTCTTCGAACCAAACATGACCACGCTGAAAATCCGGGTCCATATCAAAAACGTAGCTCCGATCATCTCGATTGCGCGCAAGCCACTCCTCCAGGTAATCCCAGCCAACATTGACTTGGTAATTACCATCCTGAGTGTATTGTGGAATATCGGCAAAGCGCGGCATTACTAGTAATTCCTTATTCGGTTTCTTCGTTCGATTCGAGCCGGTCAGTCAGCTTCGCCCATAACGTATCCTCTTCGTCAGTGACTTCGTAACCATCCGCTTCGGCGTCATGGATTCGGTCACTCAAACGAAGCGCGTTCTTGCGGTCAAAGTTTTCCAAAGCGCGTTCGAGGTCATCGTAATACCTGCCAGTCTTGACGCCTTCGGGCCACTTGACACGTTTCCAATAAAGGATAATGCCAAGTCCCATGCTGTCGGAACTGGTTTTGCGCATCAAATCGCAAAATTCTCGCAGCGTATCCCACGCTTCGTCATCGACCAGCGTGCTGACAACATCGGCATAGAATTCACCTTCACTGCTGCGATTTTCCAATACCACGCCAACGCACGTTTCGCCATACATACCGCGACCGCTGTAGCTGCGTGCTTGGTAGTCACCAGCATCGTTGATGGTTTCGATTAGCGTTTTTGCGTCCATTAGTCAATCCTTTTGAATCGTTTGATGGTGTAGGTTTCGCCGGTTTTTGTGTTCTGAATGCGAACCGGAAAACCAAGCATGTGCCATGCAATGAGTATAGCACACCCTAACAGGAAAGCACCAATCACTGCAAACCACATGAATATGAGGATTGCAACGACCGCAAGACTGGCGCAAACTACAGCGACCGCCGCAAGAGTTTCTTTGAAAATTTTCACTTTACCATCGCCTTGAGTTCGGCTTTGATGGCTTTGGCGACTTCACCACGCCACGAGCTAGCGTTGCTCAGGAAATACAGCACGATAGACTTGCCGCTGTCGAAGATGTAGTTTTCGTCAACGGAAGTCAGAGTTTCCATTGCTTCCAGGTACGGCTTCGCCGCGTAACCTGCGGTATTCAGGGTTTTCCAATCCTTGCGGATATCGCGAGCGATTTCGAAAAGAGGGCGGGCCATGTTTATCTCCGTGTCAGTATGAAAACATTATACGCCCAAACTTTGTTTAAGTCAAGCCTTGACATGCATTCGGTTTAGTGTAGAATAGCACCTGTACGCAATGACTTGTCTGCAGCAAGCAAAGCGTGAGGTGGGGCGGTGCATATGGGAAGTTATGAGCCCATATGTAATAGAATAGAACTTCCGGTCTCGCGTTCCGCAACGTGGCGCTAATCAAAACCGGATGCGGCATGCGAGTAAGCCGTAACGAATTTATATAGCAAGCTCGGGCTATAGGGACCCGTAGATAAACTGGCTTTGCCAGACATAAAGCGCCGGAGGCGCAATGCTATCTTTCTTTCAAGGTGAAATATGAGACTTCATTGGGTAGGGCTGCGATACTGGAAAACTGGTTGGAATGAGTATGTTGCACCCAACGGAACCGTCTATGTAGGAGCTAGTTGTATTGTACTCTCTTACAAAGGCAAAAGATAGGAGCAGTGTCCATAAGCTAGAACCGGCATTTGTACTCCGAAGGGAGAGCCGAATTTCTAAAGCGCTCGTTGTCAAAAAATGGGTTAGAAAGGGATGGGAATGACAAATTACCATCCTATACTATTAACAACTAAATCCCCATACCTTCCTACTGCTTGTTGATAGCATAAAAGAATTATACCAAATAACTTTGTTCATGTCAATCTAAATCGCGTGGTCGATACCACATTCATTGATTGTGCGTCCACATTCGGAGCAGATTCGATTACCGTAATCTTCGATTGGCTTTGTGTTGTCGCGTCCAACTTCGATAGTAGCCTGCACCATCAGTTGCAACAATTCCGCTCGCTGCGATGGATTACGCAGAATTGCTTTGATGTCAATAGGTCTGAGGCGTTTCATTTGCAATCCTTAGAACAATGATTTCAAACCGTAAATCGGTACTTCTTTACCACCGATCAACCAGTGATATGCAGCAATTCCAGGATAAGAATCCGTTGAGTGCAAAAAGATTCCAACACAGAGTATTTTGTTTTCGCCGATGTGATTATTCATGTCGTTATAAATGCTTTGCATCGTGTCGCCGCTGCTGATTAGATCATCCACGATCAAATAACGAATGGGATGATTAGCAGAAAAATTTATTTTATGGTCTACCTCGATTGGCGTGCCGTGCGTGGTCGCTCCAGGTTTCCGCACATAAATGACAGGAATGCCAGTTAAATATGATAAAGCGAATGCAACGGATGAACCGCTCAATCCACGGCAAACCATAACGTCAAAGGGCGTTCTACGTTTGATCTTTGTAAGCATCAACCGACTTTCCCTCACGAGCGTTTTGAATTTTTTGGGATCGACAATCGGTTGCAAGTAGCTAGACATTTGATCTTACTCCGCAGTTTCCTCAACAGGCGGCAAGTATGGCAGAAAACGGTGTGCGTTGTCAAGAACCCACTCATGAACAGGAACCCAACCATTTGCGGTTTCGCGGGATTCGTCGCGGAATGGTTTGCAGTAGCTCAACAGGTAGATTGCTACGCCGTGGTAGAAGTGCAATCCAGCCTCTTGCCACTCGTAACGATAGCCGTAAGCTTTGTCACCATGAGCGGAAATGATGCCTTGGTTCCATTCCCAGCTAAGCCCCATCGCAACGAAGAATGCGGGGAGATGCTGGTCAAGATAGTCGTAATGACTTTTATATTTCATTCTTGAAATGTTTCTTCCGTGATTTGAATTCGCTCACTCGGCACGTTCTCGAAATATATTTGAACGACTTCGATATCGCTCAAATCTTCGTGCCTGCCTGCTTCTAGATCAAGTTCCTCATCATACCACCAGGAACGGCAATAGTCCACAACCGAAGCTAGCGCAAGTGTAGAAGAACTTCCGCAATACAGAACTTCGATTCCGCCTTTGTTTTCGACAATCGCGAGATGCACTTGCATTTTGTTTTAACCTTTGATTATCGATAATAGATTGGCAACCAACCAACATTAGGATTATACCATGCCACGGTCGTAATGCAAGGCGTGCCGGGACCATCCTTATACTTGGCAAACATGAAAATGGTTCCAGCGGGTGCCTCATACAGCCAAGGATTGCGCAACTGATCTCGGGTCAAACCCAATAGCTTACGTTTCTGTCGAAGTAACTTAAGCACCAATTGATGGTCGGGATTGTAAATCACACCACTCTTTGTTAAAAGAGATTTCATATTTCATAGTCCTTCGACATATTTGATTAGGCGTTTGAGCGCAACCTTTGCATTGCGCAACGCCTTTTCATGTGGTTTAGGGGTAGGCGATTCTCGGATGATGCATTGTCCATCATCCGTTTCAACGTCAACCTTCCAAAGATAACAATTCGGAAGGATTTCAACCAAATCCCAGCGCCATGATTTTATATTCATAATACTAGTAATTCTCTTATTCGACGCGCTCAATCTCGAAATTACGAATTTGAGGCCAGTGTTTGCGAAGAGTGTCGATTTCCTCTTGTGTGAATTTCCGCCCCATTGCTTCGTGAACGGTCCACCATGCAGGCGAAGTGTAACCATCCGACGCAAGATACTTGCCAGTCAGACCGTTATAGATCAAGAATTTCTGCATATTCCCTCAGAACGAATCCGGTTGTATCTTTCTTCGCTTTGCCTTTCGCAGACAACAGGATAAGTTTATCAGAACCATCCAAAAAACGCAAATCGGTAACATCGCCATCCACAACATCATCCTTGGCAAGTAGCTGATTTTTCAGCTCTTTTGTTACTACTACCGCGACGTTGCGCCCTGTACGCGAAATAAAGTTAGCATTGGCGTGATTGGTTTCGGATGCGCTAAACGTCAAGTGATAGTTAACGGGCTGCGGCATGAACATGCGGGCGGAAATTTTGGTATAATCGTAAAACTGAATCGTCGGGAACCGTTCCATAATGTTACGGAATTGTTCGACGCGGAATTTTTCCCAAGGTAAATCTGACGTTCCGTTGAGTCTTACCGTCAACGTCAAACCAAGCTTGCGGGCACGTTTGATTGCGTGCTCAATGTCAATTACTAGTAAGCCCATGAATACGTCACGCTGCTCAAAAAACATGCGCGTGCGACGCAAACGAGCCTCTTGTACCGTGTTTGTGGTTTCACCAGCCTTGAACATTCCGCCGCGTCCTGCCGTATTGAGGCAGGTAGCAATGCAACCGGGCGATGCCATAGGGCAAACTTGATGCCCTGACCTATCACTAGGCGATAGGTGCAAGATAACGGAATAATATCCGTTTTTCTCGCCTTTGCGCGTTTTTTGGTTTGCTTCGGTAAGCAGATGATAATGT
>Ga0209431_10004999_pt1 | contig 10351 bp, 14 predicted proteins | sample RifCSP13_3_FD_184021 | JGI IMG/M metagenome (GOLD analysis project Ga0209431, IMG submission 184021) | Soil microbial communities from Rifle, Colorado - Rifle CSP2_sed 13_3 (SPAdes) (version 2) | ecosystem: Environmental > Terrestrial > Deep subsurface > Rock core/Sediment | place: Rifle... | reverse complement strand
CTAATATGGCAAGAATCGCAGGAGTAGACCTACAAGACAGCTGGAAAATCGACTTCGCCCTGACCAATATCAAGGGTCTGGGTTGGGCGTCGGCCAAAAAAGTCATAAAGGACGTGGGGGTCGATTCTTCCAAAAGAGTTTCGGCACTGACGGCAGATGAGATCAATAAAATTTCAAGTGAACTTGAGAAATACACGATCGAAGGGGATTTAGCCAGAAACGTCAGGGGAAACATCCAAAGGCTCCAGGTAATAGGCTCATACAGAGGCGTTCGGCATGCAAAAGGGCTTCCAGTTCGCGGCCAGAGAACGAGAACCAATGCAAGAACCAAAAGAGGAAAAAGAAAGACGGTTGGAGCATTTAAGAAGGAAATTTTAGGCAAAATGGCGGTAGCAAAAACCGAGGAGGAAAAGAAGAAATAAAATGGCAACCAAACAAAAGGTAAAAACAAAAACGGTCAAAAAGGAAGTACGCCTGGGAAAGGTCTTCGTTTCCGCGTCTTTTAACAACACTCTGGTGACCATCACAAATTCGAAAGGGGAAACTTTAGCGTGGGGATCCTCAGGAGCCTCGGGTTTCAAAGGAACCAGAAGGGCCACCCCCTATGCGGCCACAACGGCCGTTGAGAAAGTATTGGCCAGGGCCAAAAGCGACTTTGGGGTTGAGGAAGTTGAAGTTTACGTAAAAGGACCGGGAGCGGGAAGAGACGCCGCCCTAAGAGCGGTACGCTCGGCGGGAGTGAAAATTTCTCTTATCGCGGATGTTACCCCGATTCCGCATAACGGTCCCAGGCCGAAAAAGAAAAGGAGAGTATAAAGAAAATGGCAAAATATACAGGAGCAAAAGACAGGCTTGCAAGACGCGAAAATTTTGATATTTTCGGGAGCGGAGCCAAGCTTACTAGACTTAACGTTCCCCCAGGAATGCACGGTCCCAAAGGTGTCAGGGGCCAATCCCAATATGGAAGACAGCTGAGGGAAAAACAGAAAGTCAAAAGAATATACGGAATATTGGAAAAACAGTTTGCCAAGTATGTGGCCGAGGCTTTCAGAACCAAAGGCAACACAGGGGAAACTCTTTTAAGAGCCCTGGAAAGAAGGCTCGACAACGTTATTTACAGGCTCGGATTTGCTCCCTCGAGGCCGGCCGCACGCCAGCTTGTTTCCCACAGGCACATTCTTGTTAACGGAAAGAAAGTAAATATCCCCTCATATAGGGTTGTTGTCGGGGATACGGTTTCGGTTGATTCGAAAGGGTTGGCAATTCCGGAGGTTAAGCAATCGTTTGAGAAAAAAGACGCCAAAATCCCAGCCTGGCTTGAGAGAAAAGCGGCCGTCGGCAGGGTGGCCAGAATCCCAACCAGGGAGGACATTGTTGAGCCGATAAGCGAGCAGGATATCGTTGAGTTCTATTCGAGGTAAGTGCCGAAAGATCGGCTTGAAAGAGCTTTTGGTTTAAGGTACAATACACGAATTGCGAGTCAAAAGTTATGAACGAGCCAATGTTTGAAATCAAAGAGGAAGGAAAAGGGGCCAATTATGGCAAATTCGTCATTGGTCCTTTAGAACAAGGCTACGGCCTTACTGTGGGAAATTCCTTAAGAAGAGTGCTTTTAACCTCCCTTCCCGGGCTTGCCGTCACCACCGTTAAAATCTCCGGAGTAAAACACCAGTTTTCCACATTAACAGGAATGAAAGAGGACATTGTTGAATTTGTACTTAATCTCAAAAAAGTCCGTTTTTCCGGAAAGGCCGACAAGCCGGTTAAAGCAACCATTGAAGTGACCAAGCCGGGGGAATTTACCGCCGCCGATATTAAAGTCGGAGGGGGAATAAAAGTTGAAAACACCGACCAGGTATTGGGAACTCTCAATAAAGGCGCAAAATTCGATGCCGAAATGACGGTTGAGCAGGGAGTCGGGTATTCCCCGGCTGAAGACAGGCCCACGTCAACAATCGGGCTTATTCCGGTTGATGCCTCTTTCTCTCCGGTTAAAAGGGTGAGCTACAAAGTTGAGGAAACGCGTGTCGGGCGGCTTACAAATTACGATAAGCTGACACTTGAGACCTGGACCGACGGAACGATGAGCGCAAAAGACGCCCTGGTTGATTCCGCCAAAATCCTTATGTCCTTCTTCTCCCAGGTGGTTAACCCCAAGAAAGTGGAAAAACACGAAGAAGAAGTGAAGGATGAACTTGGCCTTACCGGGAAACTTTCGGTTGAAGAAATTGGTCTTCCCACAAGAGTCGCAAACGCCCTTATAAAAGCCGGATTCGAGACGGTCGAGCAGCTGGCACACGCTAAAAAGCAAGATTTGGTAAAAGTCAGGAATTTGGGAGAAAAGTCCCTTAAAATCATTGCCGCAGCTCTCGGCACAAAGGGAGTTGATTTCCTCAAGGAGTAAGCGCCATGAATAAGAAAGTATTCGGACGAAAGCTTTCCCGAAGTAAACCGGCCCGTGAAGCTTTATTCGCTTCTTTAATCCGTAGCCTTTTACTTAACGGGAAAATGGTAACCACCAAAGCAAAAGCAAAGGCGGTTCAGGGTGAAGTGGAAAAGTTCGTGACCATAGCCAAGAAAGGAAGCCTTTCGGACAGAAGAAGAATTCTTGCAACCCTGGATAACGCGGACGATGCCTTAAAAGCACTCTACCAGAAAGTGGTTCCGGCTTTCTCCGTAAGGACTTCAGGATTTACGAGAATAATCACCCTTGCCAACAGGAAAGGCGATAATGCAAAGATTGTACGAATGGAATGGACGGAAAAGATAATAGAGGAGAAAAAGGAACCCAAAGCCGCCAAGACAGCCAAAACAAAAGAAACAAAGAAACCGGTTAAAAAAGCCGCTAAGAAAAGCAAATGAAAACATACCAACCCAAAGCAAAAGAAATAAAAAGGGAAAGTCACGAAATTGACGCCAAAGGCGAGATATTGGGAAGACTTGCAACAAAAATTGCGGGACTTCTTACCGGTAAAGGAAAGCCCACCTATGCAACACATATGGACATGGGCGACAGCGTTACCGTTTTAAACGCCGAAAAAATTGTCGTGACGGGAAAGAAAGCACAGCAAAAAGTTTACCAAGGCCACTCCGGATACCCGGGGGGATTTAAAGAGGAAACGTACGCAAAAGTTCATAAGGAGCACCCCGAGAGGATTCTGGAACACGCGGTTTCTGGTATGCTTCCCGACAACAGACTCAAAGCCGAAAGGCTAAAAAGGCTTACAATAGTCATAGGGGACAAGAAATAGCATGGCAAAAAAGATTGATTACATTTATGCGATCGGCAGAAGAAAAGAAAGCAGTGCCCGCGTTCGGCTTTACCGCGGCAAGGGAGAAAACACCATTAACGGGGCACCCGCAGACAAGTATCTTGTGGGAGAAATCGCAAAGAAAATGGTAGCCAGGCCCTTCGGAGCAACCGAAACATCGGTTAAGTATTATTTTTCGGGAAGAGTTTCAGGAGGCGGAAAAGAATCCCAGCTTGATTCATTGGTATTGGCAATTTCAAGGGCTCTTGTAAAAGTTGCCCCAGAAAAAAACAGAATAGTCCTAAGGAAGTTAAACCTTTTGACCCGTGACCACAGGGCAAGGCAAAGAAGAATGGTGGGAATGGGAGGAAAAGCAAGACGCAAGAGACAGTCTCCAAAACGTTAAGCCTCATTTATGGTAAAATAGCTTCGTCAGCTTTATGCTGCGGGGCGTAGTTCAACGGTAGAATATGTCGATGGGGTCGATAGGACCCGGGTTCAATTCCCGGCGCCCCGACAGAAGATGACCCTTGTATTATATTGACTTCGTGTTTTCTTCGGTTCATACTGAATTATGAATTCGATTCTTCTAAATTGTTCTAATTGTAAAAAAAGCTTCTACAGGGACATTAGACATGTAAATGAAGGAGCGAAATTTGGCTGGAAGCACTTTTGCTCGAAAAGGTGCATGGCTTTATCGAAAACAACTGCGAAGAAGTTCGTATGCTTCCGACCCGGATGCAACAGAGAATTCATTCGTGCACCAAGCGCGCGAATGAAATCAAGTAAATTTTACTGCTCAACCAGATGTGCGGCCATGATAAATAATTTAACCAGAAAAAAGAAAGTTAGAATTTGCCCGACTTGTGGCAATGAGTTTTCTGATATAAGAATATATTGTTCTTCCGGATGTATTCCCAAGCGAGGTTCAAAATATACAAAACTAATTGTGATCGCTCAAATAAAAAACTTCCACAAAATTCACGACAGGATACCTATAAAAAGAGAAATGTATGGCCTTTATAGGGTAGCAAGGAAATATTTCGGAACTTGGAATACTGCCATCAGAAAAGCCGGGTTTAAACCCAACCCGGTTATGTTTGCACACAAATACATTGCCAAGGATGGAGATAGATGTGACTCGCTGGCAGAAAAAATGATTGATGACTATCTTTTTGCACGAAAAATAAAACATATCCGCAATTTTCCATATCCTGGGGGTGAGGATCTTACTGTTGACTTTAAAATAGGAAGGTTTTGGTTAGAATTTTTCGGGCTTTCGGGGCAACTCAGAAAGTATGATCGGCTGAAAAGGAGAAAACAAAAACTTGCAAAAAAATTCAAATTGAATTTGATTGAAATTTTGCCGGGGGACATAACACCAGATTTTAATCTGGATAGAAAGTTATATTCTTTGCTTTGAATACCACTTCTGTAAGTCTTTAAGGGTTTTATCCTGACTTCTGAATGCCATCTCCGGGGGACTCGCAATAGGGACCCATTCAAGTTCGGCAACGTCTTCCTGCGCTGACATTTCCCCTCCCGTTATCTCTCCGACATAGTACACGTTGAAAGTGTGCTGACCCGTTGAGCCATAGGTATCCATATAGATCCCCAAAAAATCCAGGATCTTGATATTAAGACCCGTTTCTTCTTTTACCTCCCTTTTGACCCCCACGATCGGATCTTCTCCTTCTTTCAAAAACCCCCCGATAACATCATACATTCCCTTAAATGGTTCAATGCTCCTTTTTGCCAGAAGAACTTTGTCGTCTTTTACCAGAAGAACCGACGCCGTGGGCTTGGAGTCTTGATATATTGTCAGGTCGCAGTTTTTGCAGTACGGGTACTCTCCCGATCTGTCCAGACCGTTTTTACACTGCGGGCAATACTTCCAGTTAATCATTTTTGCTTCTTGAATTTTATCCCAAAGCGCTGTAAAAGTTAATGGACATGGCGAAAGTAAAAAAACCCGAAATTACAGCTCCAAAACAGACAGAAGGCGGGTCGGCAAAACTTCAGGCGATAAGGCTTGCCATGGACCAGATTGAAAAACAATACGGCAAAGGGAGCATAATGCGTCTTGGCGGAGGCGGAGAAAAATTTAAAGTTGACGTGATTCCCACAGGTTCTCTTGCCGTTGACTTGGCTCTCGGTGTGGGAGGATTCCCAAGAGGCAGAATAGTTGAGGTTTACGGGCCGGAAGCATCAGGTAAAACCACGCTTGCTTTGGCCGTCGTTGCACAAGCCCAGAAACACGGAGGACAGGCGGCATTTGTCGATGCAGAGCACGCTCTTGACCCGGCCCGTGCAGAAATTCTCGGAGTAGATCTTGATAACCTTCTTTTAAGCCAGCCCGACACGGGGGAGCAGGCTCTGGAAATAACGGAAACATTGATAAGATCCGGAGCCCTTGACGTTGTGGTTGTCGATTCGGTTGCGGCCCTCGTACCCCGCGCGGAACTTGAAGGAGAAATGGGAGATGCCGTTATGGGAATGCAAGCAAGGCTCATGAGTCAGGCCCTTCGAAAATTGACCGGAGCCATTTCAAAATCAAAAACGGTTTTGATATTTACAAACCAACTCAGGCAAAAAATAGGGGTGATGTTCGGAAACCCCGAAACGACCCCCGGAGGATTGGCCCTTAAATTCTACGCTTCATTGAGAATTGATTTAAGAAGAATAGAGGTCTTAAAAGACGGAGAGCGCGTAATCGGTTCAAGACACCGCGCCCGCATTGTCAAAAACAAAGTTGCCCCCCCCTTAAGAATTGCCGAGTTTGACATAATGGAAACCGAAGGGATAAGTAAAACCGGAGGGATTTTAGACGTTGCCCTTGAACTCGGACTTATAAATAAAAGCGGATCGTTCTTCAACTATGAAGGTAAACCCATCGCTCAAGGAAAAGAGGGGGCAAAAGCCTACCTCGGAGAACACGTAAGGTTTATGGACGAACTTGAAAAGAAAATCCGCGAGATGGCCGCCTCGGGAAAGAAAATGCCCAAAGAAATCGGCGAGACAGAAGAAGAGGAAAAAGAGTAGATACCTGCGTGCCACAAATAACTTCAATTAATCAGCAGAAAAATAAAAACCGGGTTAACGTTTACCTGGACGACAAATTCGGTTTCGGAATAGACCTTGATAACTTTGTACTTCTTAACCTTAAAGTCGATCAGGAATTAACCGACAAAGAGGTAGAGAGCATTGTCAAAAAAGCTGAGTTTCAGAAGTCCCTTGATAAGCTCCTTAAGTTCGCGACCCTAAGGCCCAGGAGCGAAAAAGAAATAACGGACTATTTCAGAAGGAAGAAGGTCCACGAAAGTCTGCACAAAGATCTTTTTGAAAAACTCCGCCATTTTGAACTTTTGGATGATATGAAATTTGCCAAGTGGTGGGTGGAACAAAGACAAAACTTCAAACCCAAAAGCGCAAGAATTCTTAAGCTGGAACTTACCCAGAAAGGCATTGTCAAAGAAATTATCGAGTCGGTTCTCGGGGAAACCAAAATCGACGAGGAAAAAATGGCGAGGGACTTGATTGAAAGAAAAGCCTACAAATGGAAGGGCCTTTCCCCGAAACTTGCCCGTCAAAAAAAGTCCCAATATCTTTTCGGGAAGGGATTTGGATGGGATGTCATTGAAAAAGTAGCCTCAAGAGAGTAGAATGTCTTCTAGAGTCAAGGAATATGGTAAAAATTAAAGCTTATTTAGCTTCTTTTGCCGCAGGCCTAATTTAAGGCCGGTTCCTTTCTGGCTCCAAATATATGACAACAAGAGATGAATATGTAGATAAGCTGTCCAAAGTGGCTAAAATGACCGCTGATGAGGCCAGGAGGGCCCTTCTGGATGAGGTCCAGAAAGACCTCACCGGTGAAATTGCCAAGAAAATAAGGGCAGCCGAGGAAAAAATAAAGGAAGATTCCGCGGAGACGGCAAGGGAAATCCTTCTTGACGCCATGAAACACGGGGCAACCCAATACACCGCCGAATACACCGTTTCCTCCGTCACCGTTCCCAACGAGGACGTTAAAGGAAGGATAATCGGGGCGGGAGGGAGAAACATAAGAACGTTTGAGAAAGAAGCGGGAGTCGAAATCGAAATCGACGAAACAAACGAAATAAGGCTTTCTTCATTTGACGCCATAAGGCGGGAAATTGCAAAACGCGCCCTGGAAATTCTAATTAGGGACGCAAGAATCCAACCCTCGAGAATCGAGGAAGTAATCCGTCAGGTGAAAGGCGAGATAGAGGGTTCGCTTCTCGATGAGGGAAAGAAAATTACCCATGAGTGCGGAGTCTATAATCTTCCACTGGATCTTATGAAGATGATCGGCCGCTACCGGTTCAGGACTTCATACGGCCAAAACCTTGGCATCCACACCATTGAGGAAACAAAAATCGGCGTTGCCGTTGCCCAGGAGATAGGTGCCAATATCGACATCGTAAGATTGGGCTGCCTACTTCACGATATAGGGAAAATCGTAACCGACGAGGAAGGAAACCACGTTGAGCTTGGGGTAAATCTTCTTAAAAAGTACGGAATTCCCAAAGAAGTTGTCGCCTGCGTTGCCGAGCATCATGAAGATAGACCTTTCTCCTCAAACGAGTCGGTAATCGTCTGGACCGCGGACGCAATTTCCGGTTCCCGTCCCGGGGCCCGCTACGAACCCCACGAAGGCTACGTTAAGCGAATGACCAAGATCGAGGAGATTGCCAAAGGATTCCCCGGGGTTGATCAGGTTTTTGCCTTCCAGGCCGGACGGGACGTCAGGGTGATCGTTAACCCCGATGAGGTTGACGATGATAAGCTCACCGTTCTTGCCCACGATATCGCAAGAAAGCTCGAAAAAGAAGCCGAATACGCAGGACAGATAAAAGTCTCGGTGATAAGGGAGGTAAGAGCTTCGGAAACAACCTCCGCCAAGTAGTGTATAATTTAATTCCAGGGACAAAATGAATAACCTGGGAGAAAAAACGAAGCGGCCTTTGGGGCCGTTTTTTTTGGGCCCGCAAGGGTCCTTTATTTTGAAAGGGGGTGAGCCAAAATGACTGAAGAAAATCCGATGTTCGTTGAGGGACTTAATCTGCCGAGGACAAAAGTTATACTCAACGACAGGGGAGAAGGGTATCCCCCAAATCACGACAAAGTTGATTTGGAATATTTGGAGGAAGATAAGCAAAAAGTCCCGCAATCTTGACATTTTTATTATGTTGCTTTATGCTTCTGGCATACATGACAAAAGCGCAGATAATTGACCAAGTTGCAAGAAAAGCGCACTTGACCAAGAAGGCCGCGGAAGAAGCAGTTGAAGTTTTCCTCACCGAAATCGGAAGGGTGTTGTCAAAAGGAGAAAAAGTTGTTTTGTCGGGTTTCGGAACTTTCAGGGTAATTTCAATGAAAGGCAAAACCGTAAAAATCCCCAAAACCGACAGAATGGTTACCATAAAATCGCACAGAGCCCCGCGCTTTACTCCCGGAAAAAGACTTAAAAGGCAAGTTTCCCGCTAGAAAGTTTTCCACATCCCTATTTGCTATACTTGAAGCTATGGACCGTGCCATTATAGTCGACCATCTCGTTAAAAATTTTGAAGTTGTCGAAAAAGAGCCGGGACTTTCCGGAGCCGTTAAATCGCTCTTCGCAGCGAAGAAAAAACAAGTCCGCGCCCTTAAGGGAATTTCTTTTGCCATCCAGCCCGGGGAGCTGGTCGGATTTATTGGCCCCAACGGTGCGGGTAAGACAACAACCCTAAAAACCCTTTCCGGACTTCTTTACCCCACAAGCGGTTTTGTGAGCGTCCTTGAATATGATCCCTGGGAAAGAAAAGGGGAATTCTTAAAACAAATCGCTCTTGTAATGGGGCAAAAAAATCAGCTCTGGTGGGATTTACCCGCAATTGAAACATTCGAACTCAACCGGGCAATATATGAAATACCTCCCAGAGAATATCAGGAAAATCTGAAGGAACTTGTCGAGCTTCTTGCTATAGGGAAGCTTCTTAAGACCCCGGTAAGGAAACTTTCTCTGGGTCAAAGGATGAGAATGGAATTGACCGCGGCCCTGCTTCACAAACCCAAGGTGCTTTTTTTGGATGAACCAACTATTGGGCTTGATTTGGTCGCTCAGCAGAAAATGAGGGATTTTATTTACGAGTACAACACAAAGTACGGGGCGACGATTCTTCTTACCTCCCACAACATGGATGATCTTACTCACCTTGCCAGAAGGGTGATAGTTATTGACGAAGGCAAGATTCTTTTTGACGGGGCACTTGAGCAACTCACCGAACAGTTTGCCAAAGAAAAAATTATAAAAGCAACGCTTTCCGGGGAGGACGGAATCGCGAATTTGGAAAGAATAGGCAAGATCAAAAAACTGGCATTCCCGGAGGTTGTTATATCGGTTCCGAGAAGCACAACTGCGGTTGCCGCCTCAGAACTTCTGCAAAATTTTCCGGTTGAGGACCTGACTATTGAGGAAATTCCCATTGAAGACGTTATCCGCAAGGTTTTTAAGGGCGGATTGAAAAAACAATGAACAAGTACTGGCAGATCTTCAAGATTTCCTTTCAACAGGAATTTGCCTACAAGATAAACTTTATAATGTGGAGAGTCAGGAATGTTTTTCAGATAATAATTACCTTCTTTCTCTGGAGCACGATTTTTCAGGCTCCCCAAACTGTAGTTTTCGGCTACGACAGGACAAGAATATTAACCTACGTTTTTGCCCTTATGATAGTCAGGGCGATAGTTTTATCCGCCCGCGCAGTTGACGTTTCAAGCGACGTTGCCGAGGGAAATCTTTCAAACTACCTGGTCAAGCCGATAAGTTATTTTAAGTACTGGTTTACAAGGGATATAGCCAGCAAAGCCCTAAATCTGGGATTTGCGGCGGTCGAATTTGCCGCCCTTTTTTTGATATTGCGCCCCGCTTTCTTTCTTCAAACCGACCCTTACGTCCTTTTTGCCTTTTTCCTTTCCCTTCTTGTCGCCATGCTTATTTATTTCTGCATACTTTTCATTATTTCCGCGGTCCCTTTCTGGGCGCCCGAGCTCGGTTGGGCCTCCCAATTTCTTGTGGCGGTTGTGGTGATGGAATTTCT
>Ga0209431_10004996_pt1 | contig 10355 bp, 10 predicted proteins | sample RifCSP13_3_FD_184021 | JGI IMG/M metagenome (GOLD analysis project Ga0209431, IMG submission 184021) | Soil microbial communities from Rifle, Colorado - Rifle CSP2_sed 13_3 (SPAdes) (version 2) | ecosystem: Environmental > Terrestrial > Deep subsurface > Rock core/Sediment | place: Rifle... | reverse complement strand
AATAAATATAGGATATCTGAAAATTATCTACTTTTCCTTTCAACACTCAAGCCAAGTAAAAATATTGAAGGATTAATAAATACTTTTTCGGTAATTTCGAAAAAGTATCCCAAATATAACCTTGTTATTGCGGGGAAGAAAGGGTGGATGTATGAAACTATATTTAAAAAAGTTGAAGAGTTGGGTTTGTCAGGGAAAGTAATCTTTACAGGTTATGTAAAAGAAGAGGAAAAGCCTTTTCTTTTTGCAGGAGCCATGGCGTTTGTATTGCCGTCCTTTTGGGAAGGATTCGGAATGGATATTTTAAATTCTATGGCGTGCAAGACGCCCGTATTGGCAAGTAATACTGCGAGCATTCCGGAAGTTGCAGGAAAAGCCGCAATATATTTTGATCCTAATAAAACGGATTCTATGGTCAATGCAATAAGCAAGATTATTGAAATGCCTGTTGGAGAGTATAATAAATTAGTGAAATTAGGGCAAGAACGTGTGAAAAGCTATTCCTGGGAGAAATGCGCAAGTAAAACTTATGAAGTCCTGAAGTTAGCGGGAGAAAAGAATTAATATTATGCTTAAAGATAAAATGGGGAAAAGTTTAACGGGGAAAGAATTCATAAAAAAAGCGTTGAATCGTATTGTTAATTATTTTTTGGATTTTGAGCTTATGATCTTGAGGTTTTTCGGTAATGTTCCTAGCCATGTTATAAGGAATTCGGTTTATCGTTTAGTAGGTATAAAGATTGGAAAGGGATCTACGATTCATATGTGGGCTAACTTTTTTGTGCCTAAAAATATAGAAATAGGTAATGACACAATTATTGGGGATCATGTATTTCTGGATGGCCGAGCGGTTTTGAGAATAGGTGATCATGTTGATATCGCGTCTCATGTAATGATTTATAATTCTGAGCATGATCTTGAAAGTGAGACTTTTGAGGCAAAGAATGCGCCTGTTGAAATTGAAGATTATGTATTTATAGGACCAAGAGTAATTATTCTTCCCGGGGTAAAATTAGGAAAAGGAGCGGTTGTAGCCGCCGGAGCTGTTGTAACAAAGGATGTAGTTCAATATAAGATTGTTGGCGGAATACCGGCTATAGAAATCGGGGAGAGAAAAAATAGAAAGCTTTATTACAAATTAGGTCGAGCCAGGCTATTTCAATAATGAAAAGAAGTGTGAAATATGTATACATATTATGTTCCCTATTATTATTAGGGTATATAATATACCCAACACCAAATATTCCTGATGCACTGGACGATTCTATAAGATCGTACGAGCCTGCTGATGTTGAGTCGGATTTACGAAGAGGTTACTACACCAATTACGGAAGATCTGAAACTTTATTTCATTATCAAAAAAAGTTTATTTTGTTTAAGAAACTCCCAAATTCCATATTCAATTTCAGGTTAAATTACCCTCCTGAAGAGTCGCAATGGCTAATAAGAGACCAAACAAGAAGTACATTTTTGGAAGAAATTGTCCATCCGATGAGAGAATCAATTTATATAAGCGGCTTTGAGCCCCAGAAGGACAAAGATAAAATAATTATCGATGGCGTTTCTTGGAGGCAAAAAGTGATAATAAGGTATGTTCAAAGCACGATTATAGCCAGAATTGCAATTGCTTTGAGTGTTTTGAGTCTTATTCCAATAATAGTTAAATACTGGTTAAATATTTTAAATGAATTTAGATTAAATATTAAACGTATATGGATTTAAGCGTAATTATAGTTAGCCATAGTACAAACGTCTTGACTTCTGATTGCATTATTTCGGTTATAAAAAATACTAAAGGAATAAAGTATGAAATTATCGTAATTGACAATGCCTCAAATGATGGAAGCATAACTATGCTTAAAAGATATAAATCAAAAATTGCGAATTTTAGCCTTATCTTAAATAAAAAAAATTTTGGCTTTGGTAAGGCGAATAATCAAGGAATGAAGAATGCAAAAGGTCGTTATTTACTACTTCTTAATTCAGATACAAAAATTAATAGCAATGTATTGGGCGAAATGATTTCCTGGATGGACAAAAATTCAGATATAGGAATATCATCATGCGCACTTCTTAATATAAGCGGTAGCTATCAGGGAACGGGAGGCTATTTCCCGACGCTGCCGAGGGTCTTTTCGTGGATGATACTTCAAGACATACCTTTTATGGATAAAATCATAAAACCTTTTCATCCAATGAAAGAAAAATCGGGTTTTAAAAATGAGAAATTTTACCGGATAGAAAAAGAACTCGATTGGTTGACGGGTGCTTTTTTGCTAATTAAACGCGAAGTTTACGAAGAAGTTGGAGGGTTTGACGAGGATTATTTTATGTATACAGAGGAAACAGATCTTTGTTACAGAGCGAAAATGGCTCAATGGAAAATTTATTATAACCCTAAGTGGAGTATAGTACATTTAGGAGGTGCAAGCGGAACAAAAGAACTTGCAGTTTTGAAGGAATTCGAGGGAGTAAAACTTTTTTACAAAAAACACTTCCCACTTTGGCAATACCCGATTTTGAGACTAATTATAAAACTGGGATCTTTAGGAAGAGCAATTCTATTCGGTTTATTGGAGGGAAGGGATTCGGCAAAAATTTATTTAAAAGCATTTTATTATGCGTAATTTTTTACTAAAATACACGGTAGCTGCGGTAATTTTAATTATTCCGCTTTATTCAAAATTTCCGTTTCTCAGGATTCCGGGAACGTTTGTTTCGGTAAGACTTGAGGATTTTTTAATTGTTATCGCTGCAATTGTTGTGATTGCGGCTTATTTCGGAAAATTGAAAACTTTTGCAACTCAAAATATATTTAAATCTGTTTACCTTTATTTAGCAGTAGGATTGGTTTCACTTACTTCGGCTATTTTTATCACACAATCAGTTGAACCTCATATCGGACTTTTACATTGGGTGCGAAGGATTGAATATTTTATTCCTTTGTTTCTTGGTTATCTTGCGATAAAAAGTGATAAAAAAAATCTTGAATTTTTCATAAAGCTTGTAATTTTAGTTTTATTAATTTCATTTGTCTACGGGTTCGGACAAAAATATTATTCTTGGCCCATAATCATTACCCAAAACGAGGAATATGCAAAAGGGGTGGCTCTTAGATGGGTTGAAGGATCGCACATTAACGCTTTTTTTGCCGGGCATTATGATTTGGCGACTTTTCTTGTTTCAACCCTGCCAATGGTCTCAGTATTTTTTTTCTTGCTGAAGGGAAAGATCTTAAAAGGAATATTGGCTATAACATATTTTTCGGGATTGTGTCTTTTGGTTAATGCCGCTTCAAGGATTTCGATTTTATCTTATTTGGTTTCGGTTGCTATCGCGTTGATTTTAGTTAAAAAATACAGAGAAATTATTTTGATTGTAGTTGTAAGTATACTATTTGTCAGCATGTCATCGAATTTACTCACACGGTATACAAGAATATTAAAAGTACTGGAAGAAAGATGTGGCAGCCTGGTAGTTAGCGTATCCGCACAGGAAAAAGTGCTTTTTGAAAGTGAAAAATCCCCTCCGACTCCAACCCCCATACCGCAAAATGAAGATCGTTCAACCTCCATAAGATTAAATGTCGAGTGGCCGAGAGCGTTAAGGGCTTTCAAGAAAAATCCGCTTTTAGGTACAGGATATTCTTCAATTACTCTTGCAACTGACAATGACTATTTAAGAGCTTTGGGGGAAGTGGGAATTTTAGGTTTTTTATCATTCTCACTCGTGATCTTAAATTTAATTTTACTTATTTTCAAGAATTTTCCGTTTAATCGATTTTCCGGTGCAACGCTCGGGTATCTTGCTTCTTTCAGTGGAGCTTTAGTCGGAGTTTTAATAAATGCCGTATTTATTGATGTTTTTGAAGCATCAAAATTTGCAATAATTTTTTGGCTTTTCAGCGGTTTTGCCGTCGGATTGACGGAAACTTAAATGGGAGCTTTTAATAAATTAGCGATAAAATTGTTTTTGGAAAAATATTATGATTTGGTGTTTTTAGTCTTTTTAATTTTAATTTTTGTTGTCTTGTATTTAATAAGTAAGTTTGGAAAAAGGATACTAAAAACGGGGTTTGTATATAAGTTTCTTCAGTTTGTAAAAAACAAAAAATTGATACCAATATTGGCCATAATAACGGTCTTTATGGGACTTTTAGTAAGGCTTTATAAGATCGGAAACCCGGTTGCCGATTGGCACTCATTCAGGCAAGCAGATACGGCGTCAGTTACTCGGGTTTATGCCGAGGAAGGTATAAATTTGCTTATCCCCAGGTATCATGACATATCGACTACCCAAAGCGGGCTTTTTAACCCGGAAGGATACCGTTTTGTTGAATTTCCGATATTTAACGCAATCCATGCACTTTTGCTGACTAATTTTGGCATTTTTAGTTTGGAAGTATGGGGGAGACTTTTATCAATAATTTCGGCTTTAATCTCCTCTTATCTTCTTTATCTTCTGGGCAAAAAATATATCGGGGATTGGGGCGGGTTACTATCGATGTTTTTCTATCTTTTTATTCCTTTTAATATTTATTTTACAAGGGTTATTTTACCCGAACCTATGGCGGTAATGTTTGCTTTAGCGTCGGTTTACTTGTTTTTAAAATTTTTGGATGACGGATATGGTTTTATGATTTATAGCTCTTCGATATGCTTGGCGTTAGCTTTACTTATAAAGCCCTATACGATTTTTTACGGAATTCCTATTTTATATCTTGCGTATGACAAGTGGGGGGTAAAGCTAGTCAAACGCGGTCAATTGGTCATATTTTTGCTAATCGCTTTAATGCCGTTTATTTTATGGAGAGATTGGATGAGAAATTTTCCTGAGGGTATTCCTTTTTGGAAATGGACATTTAATGGTGATGGGATTCGCTTTCGTCCGGCATTTTGGTATTGGCTATTCGGTGAGCGGCTGGGAAAGTTAATTCTCGGGGTTTGGGGAATTATTCCTTTTATATTCGGTTTAGCTTACAAGAAAGTTAAGGGTAATTTCATTTTGGTATTTTTGTTCGGTATGTTTTTGTATGTTTCTATCTTTGCGACGGCGAATGTGAGACATGATTACTATCAAACACTGGTAATTCCTGCCGTAACATTGGCATTATCGGCGGGTGTAATAAATATCTGGAAACGTGAAGATAATTTATTAAGAGCAATACTTATTGTATCTATAGTTTTAATGTTTTTGATTGGGAGTTTTCAGGTTAAGGAATTTTATAAAATTAATCACCCTGAAATTGTTACTACAGGCGCGCGGGTAGACGAGCTTCTTCCGAAAGATGAATTAATTATAGCTCCTTATTATGGTGATACGGCGTTTTTATACCAGACGAAGAGGAAAGGTTGGCCTGTAGTTGACCGGCCAATCGATGACTTAATAGGAAAAGGAGCGAAGTACTTTGTTTCTGTTAATCTTGACCACCCTCAAACTATAGAATATGCCCAAAGATTTGAGGTTATCGAGAAGACGGTGCAGTATATTATTATAAAATTGAAGTAGCGTAATGCCAGTGGACGAGTAAATAATTGAGGATAATACTTGATATCCGGAAGGCAATTGGGGGATAAGATTATTGGAAATTAGTTATCGGAAGCCGGAAATCAGTTAGGGAAATTTGAAATTGGAAGTCAGATTATTAAAAACTTTATTCTCATACAGATTTCTGTTTTCTGTCAACTGATTTCTGAAAATAATTAGTATTTATTAGCAGATTGGCATGATTCGAATATATTAGCATAATTATAATTCGTATATGAAAGTTTTAATGCTTGTTCCATATCTTCCGACGATCACGATGAGTGGTGGCCAGACGCGGTGGTACAACATAATAAAATATTTGGCAAAAAAGCACGATATTACACTTTTTTCACTTATCAAAGACGATTCGGAAAAGAAATTTATACCTGAACTGAAGAAATATTGTAAGAAAGTTAAAGTTTTTACTAGACCAAAAAAGCCCTGGACGATAAGAAATATCCTCCTTTCGGTTTTTGGACCCTTCCCTCTGCTTGTTATTAGAAATCAGTCGCTTGAAGAAAGAAAAGCCATAAATGAGGAGCTTGGGAATGAAAGTTATGATCTAATACATGCGGAAACTTTTTATGTGATGCCGCATTTGGGAAAAACACAGGTTCCGACTATTTTGGTCGAACAAACGATTTGGCATGATGTTTACAGGCATTATGTTTTACACGAGGTTCCCTGGATTTTGCGACCGTTTTACCTACAGGATGTTGTCAAGATTAAGTTTTGGGAAAAATATTATTGGAGCAAGGCGGATAAGTTGTTTGCCGTCTCGGAAGAAGATAAAGATGCAATGACAAAGCTTGTTCCGAAAAAGAAAGTTGGAATAATTCCAAACGGTGTTGATTCATCTTTATTTGCCGAAAAAAAGGTTGAAAGGGAAAAACCTCCGAGAATACTTTACGGGGTAACTAATTTTGAGTGGCTACAAAACCAAGAGGCTACGGGAATTCTAATAGAAGATGTATGGCCTGAAATTAAAAATAAAGTTTCGGAGGTTAAACTTTGGATTGTTGGTAGGAAAATTCCAAAGTGGGTTTATGACCGGGCAAATAAAGACGGAGATATTGAGGTAACCGAAAATATTCCTGATGCCAGGGACGCTTATCGAAAAGCAAGCGTAATGGTTGCACCGATTAAGGGAGCAGGTGGAACAAGGCTTAAGATTTTGGAAGCTATGGCATCAAGTTTGCCAGTTGTTTCCACTAAAGTCGGTGTAGCAGGGTTAAGAATTAGAAACGGAGTAAATGCATTGATTTCTGATACTTCAGAAGGTTTAGCAGAAGAAGCGGTAAAACTTCTAAAAAATCCCTCCCTAGCAGAAAAGATTGGCAAAGAAGGCCAGACTCATGTTAAGAAACACTTTGACTGGAGTTCCGTGGTAAAACTCCACGACCCTATTTACAGGGAGCTTGTAGCGAAAAAATCATGAAAAATCCCGAACTATCCGTTATTGTTTTAAGCCATAATACCAGAAAGCTTTTGTCTGACTGCCTGAAATCATTGGAAAAAAGGAGAAACGAAGCCAATTTCGAAGTAATAGTTCCCGACAACGGCTCAACGGACGGATCTCCCGAGATGGTTGAAAAAGACTTTCCATGGGTAAAAAGAGTTGTAAAAATTGGTAAAAACTTGGGATTTGCTGCGGGAAACAATAAAGCAAGACAATTCGCGAGCGGAAAGTATGTTTTATTTCTAAATTCCGACACTGTTGTTCATAAAAATACTCTGAAATACACCCTTACCTACCTTAAAAAAAGGAGGGATGTCGGGGCGCTGACTTGTAAGATAGTCTTGCCAAATGGAGAACTGGATAAAGACACAAGGAGATCGTTTATTACCCCGTGGATAGGGCTTGTACATTTATATTTGCGTTTGGATAGAATTTTTCCTAAATCAGCGCTTTTTTCCAAGTATTGGTATGGTAATATTTCACCCGAAAAAACGCATGAAGTTGATGTAATTCAGGGAGCGTTTTTTATGGTTAGACGCTCCATTTTAGACAATGTCGGTTGGTTTGACGAGGACTATTTTCTCGACGGGGAAGACATCGACCTTTGTTGGAGAATTAAAGAGAAAGGCTGGAAAATAATTTACTATCCCAAAGTAAAGATTACCCATTTTAAAGGGTCGTCGAAAGGAAAAATTGAGAGTAATATGCGCAAAAATATTCCCCGACTTTTGCGTCTAAAGCATCGTATTGCCGGTGTTGAATCGATGGAAATATTTGTTCGAAAAAGATTATCGGAAAAATATCCAAAAGCATTTATAATATTTGTGATTATTGGTATAAGATTATTTAAAACTATAAGGTTTATAAGAACGATAATTTTTGGATAATATGACAAAAATTGTAATTGATGCGAGGATGTACGGACTGGAACATTCGGGGGTTGGAAGATATATTCTTAATTTAGTAAAAGAGCTCCAAAAAATAGATACCGATAATACTTACGTATTACTACTTAGGAAAAAGTATTTTAATGAACTAACTGATCTTGCCGAAAATTGGGAAAAAAAGGAGGTTGACATTCAATACTATACGGTTAAAGAACAAGTTTTTCTCCCCGGAATAATATCGAGATTAAAACCAGACCTTGTTCATTTTCCCCATTTTAATATTCCGGTTTTTTGGGAAGGCAAATTTGTTGTGACGATTCATGACATGACAATGCATAAGCAGCGACGTGATGCAACGACTCTCCCGCTTCCCTTATATTTAGTAAAAAGAATACCTTATAAATATACTTTTCGTAAAGCGGTCACGAAGTCGGAAAAAATTATTACCCCGAGCGAAACCGTAAAAGCGGAGATTGTTGATTATTATAAAGTCAGCCCGGATAAAATAACAGTGACTTACGAAGGGTTCGAGCCGGATTACCCGGTGGACAGGGCAAGTTCCCGGGAAATGGAAATATTGGCTAAGAATAATTTGGTTAACAAAGACTACTTCTTTTATGTAGGCAATGCCTATCCGCATAAAAACCTCAACAGGGTTGTTGAAGCGATTGTCGATATTAATAGAAATAAAGGTGTAAGTGTTCTTTTTGTAATTGGCGGAGTAAAAGATAGTTTTGTTGAAAGATTGGGAAAATTTATTAAAAAACAAAACGCCAATGAATTTATTCGTTTGCAGGGATTCATTCCCGACGATGAGCTGAGAATTATATATAAACATTCTTTGGGATTTGTCTATCCGTCGCTCTCGGAGGGATTCGGCCTGCAGGGACTGGAAGCGATTTCTTCGGGGACGGTACTTCTTGCATCAAATATCCCGATTTTCAGGGAAATATATGACACTCATGCGTTTTACTTCAATCCGGTGGATGTTTCTTCAATATCATCGACGCTGTATTCGGTATTGAGTCTTTCGTATCAGGATAAATACAAGTACTCCGCCTCTGCAAGAGAGTATATTAAAAAGTATTCCTGGCAAAAAATGGCAGAAGAGACACTTAATGTATATAAACAAGCCTTAACAAAATAATAAGTATTCGAATTAAGTAATTGACAGGTGTTTTTACACGGAATAACCTAGAGTAGATGAATAAACTACCGAGGATTAAGCAAAGCTTGGCACTGCTGACGCATTGTAAGAGTCCTCGGTATTCTAACGCTAATGCGTTAGACAAGTTTGACTCTACGTATTCGCTTCTTCCCCGATGTCCATCGGGTTTCCGCGAATACTTGAATAAAAAGAAAAAAGAAAATAAACAATATAAATTTTTTGCGGATGCTTTCCATGAAGTGGTTATTCCTGTGTTGGAAGATATGGAAGCAAGAATGGCTACCAAGGATGACATTAAGGAACTTAAAGAAGATATTGAAGGTATAGACGGTAGATTGGATAACGTCGAAAGAAAGTTAGAAAAAATTGACGATAGACTTGAAAGATATGGAGACAGAATTGACAATCACGAAAAAAGAATTGGAAAATTGGAAACAAAGGTGGCTATAGCTTCATAATCGAAAAACCACAATTGGTATATGAGAATTTTTTAATAGATTTGATATGGATGAGGGATTTGTGAGAAAATTGGGAAAATGAGTAAAATTTACAAAGGTGAACCTTGTCCTGACTGCGGTAACTATACAAACAGAGGCGTTTCGGTTGATGCCGTGATAATTAAGAATGGAAAAGTGTTATTAATAAAACGCGGAGTTGATCCCTTTAAAGGATATTGGGGAACTCCGGGTGGCTATGTTGATTGGGATGAGACAATTGAAGAGACGGTGAAAAGAGAGGTTAAAGAAGAAACCGATTTAGACGTTAGTGATTTGAGGTTGGTGGGAGTTTACAGTTCTCCCAAAAGACATCCAAGACAGGTGATCAATCTAGTTTATTTAGTGAGTGATTTTGAAGGAATATTTAAGGTTTCAGATGATGCAACTCAAGGAAAATGGTTTAGGCTAGATGCATTACCCAAGGAAATGGCTTTCGATCATAAACAAAATATTAAAGATGCGACAAGAAAAAGAAGATAAAAATCATGCTAATTTTAGGACACAGGGGGGATAGGCAAAAGTTTGATGACAATTCTATTAAGGGGATTTCAAGTGCTTTTGAAAGAGGCGCTGATGGGGTTGAAATTGATGTACATTTTAAACCTGGAAAAGGAATCTATCTTGTTCATCCTTATTTACATGACCCAATGAAAGTTTATCCAAAGCTAGATGAAGTTTTTGAAAAATTTAGAGATAAAGGTCTACTGCAAATTGAAATAAAATTTCTTGAAATTAAAGGTCTTGAGACCCTCAAAAAACTAATTAAAAGATATAACGTTTCAAATTATGTCCTGACTTCGAGCATATTTCCGATGCTT
>Ga0209431_10004995_pt1 | contig 10356 bp, 8 predicted proteins | sample RifCSP13_3_FD_184021 | JGI IMG/M metagenome (GOLD analysis project Ga0209431, IMG submission 184021) | Soil microbial communities from Rifle, Colorado - Rifle CSP2_sed 13_3 (SPAdes) (version 2) | ecosystem: Environmental > Terrestrial > Deep subsurface > Rock core/Sediment | place: Rifle... | reverse complement strand
CTTTGATTTCCTTTGGAAGTGCAATATTTTCTTCTTTTTCTTTGTCTTCATCTTCATCAGAGCCATATACTTTTAAAAATCCATCGAAAATCAGAGTAGAACCAGTCACTTTAAAGGTGAATGGGCCACCTTCAATGGTAACTATTCGTTGGGCGTATTCTGCGCTTGTCATTTGACAGGCAACAAAGCGTTGCCAAATGAGTGTATATAATTTTGCCTGTTCATCAGTTAGGTATGGGTTAACTTTTTCAGGTGTAAGCGAAACTTTAATAGGTCGAATGGCTTCATGGGCATCTTGAGCTTTTGCTTTTTTTCCATAAACGAGTGCTTTTGAGGGAAGATAATCTTTTCCAAAATTTTTAGAAATATAATCACGGGCTTGCGTAAGGGCAGTATCAGAGATACGCAATGAGTCAGTACGCATGTAGGTGATAAGAGCTGTGGGAGATCCATCGCCTCCCATCGGCACCCCTTCGTATAAGTTTTGTGCAATCTGCATAGTTCGTTTAACATTAAAACCGAGCTGGTTATATGCAGCTTGTTGTAATGTACTGGTCATAAAGGGCGGATAGGGATTTTTAATACGTTTTTTATCTTCAATATTGGCTATTTCATAGATGTTGGTTTTGAGTTGAGCAACAATCGCATCATTTTGTGTTTTATTTTTTATTTCAGCTTTTTTCTTATTAATATGCGTGAGTTGGGCTTCTAATTTTACTGCTTCTTTGATTTTTTTAAATAATCCATGAATACTCCAGTATTCTTCTGGTTTAAAATCACGAATAGCTTTTTCTCGTAAACAAATCAGTTTAAGTGCAACAGATTGTACTCGGCCAGCAGAAAGACCCTTCTTTATTTTGCGCCATAATACTGGTGATACTTCATAACCAACCCAACGATCGAGTATGCGGCGAGCCTGTTGAGCTGCTACTTTTTTAAGATCAATTTTGCCAGGGTGGGCAATAGCTTCTTTTATTGCAGATTCGGTAATTTCGTTAAACGTAATTCGATGAATTTTACTTTTATCTTTAACAACTTTGGCAATTTCTCGGCTAATATGCCAGGCAATTATTTCACCCTCACGGTCAGGGTCAGGTGCAAGATATATCTCATCACATGTGCTGGCTGCTTTTACGATATCTGCAATGGTTTTATTTTTATTTTCAATAACAACATATTCTAGGTTAATTTTATCATCGATGGTAACTCCCAATTTTTTGAGAGGTAAATCCATAATATGACCTAGTGTAGACATAATATGAAAGTCATTACCTAAAAACTTTGAAATAGTTTTGATTTTGGCTGGTGATTCTACAATTAATAATTTTTTCATTTTTCTTCTTAATTTCCCCTGATATCAACAGCTTAAGTTAACTACTTGTTCCTAAATATTTCTTTATATCCAATTTATCATAATATACTTATTTAAGTTTTTCAAAGCTGAAAGTCTATAGTTTCCTGAGTTCCATTAATTTTTTCTTCTAGCCTAAAGATGCCATAAATAGTGAAGAAATCAAATCAATAGAGAGAAAACCATAGATAAACAGTCTAAATGTCTTTTTTGTGGTCCATGTGATTAATGATAACTGGTTTATTTTCAAAAAGTCAAATATATCTTTAGCTTCATGCTCCCTTAATCTATTTTGTTCCCCTTGCTGATGATTCTGGGGTATAGATATCACATGCTAAAATAACACTAATATAGTCGTATATAGCCGCGCTCCGCGCGGCTATATACGAATCTTTTGTCTTGGTTTAGCATGTGATGTCTATAGTATTGCTACCGAGTTAGGGTCTCAGTCATGAAGCTAAGATAAAATTAAAAATAGAAAATAATATTTATCGAGAATATGGCTTTTTGAATTTTTGTATTGTTATTATTGTTATTATTGAAGTAGTGTCTGGTTTTATTAAGAGTAATCTACTTTTTTGATTTCTTTTCCTCACAGATTTTGAGTAGCATTGCTGCCAGGGTTAGGGATCTTAACTCAAAGATTGATTTAGATTGGAGTTTAATACAAGAAATAAAGGTAAAAGTTATGATGAGAATTAAAATAAAATTTGTGACTATACCAATTATGGTTTTTAACTTGTTACTTTGTTTGGTGCAATCCGTTATAGCTAGAAATCTTGATTTAGTCATGTTGCTTGACGCAGGTCAAGCAGAAAGTCTTTATCGCAAGGAAGGCGCTTTAATAACTTACCTACAAGCAGCACTTTCTCAAAAAGTGCCCATTCTCACTACCGGCGTTATTTTACATAATGCCCTTGAAGGCGCCACACAATTTAGGGCAGGATTGGCAAAAGCCGGCTCTAATGAACAACGAATCGATACATTATTCAGAGACTATAGCCACTACCCAGCATTAGTTGCGGAAGTTGCGGAATATGAGCCTTTAGAGCAGTTAGAAAAAGAAGCTGCTGAGACTTTAGATGCAGAGTTTAAAAGGCTAGAAAATAGCTGGTGAATTATATGGCAAATATGGGAAATCAAGTACCGAATTTCAAAAAGCTGCTGCCAAAAGAGACGAAGTTCGACTCAAAAAAGAAAAAGTTGTGCAGGAAAATTTAGATGCTAATACGAAAAGGCTTGTAGTCATGGCCCAAAAATCAGAACTTGAGCGCCGCCTTGACGATCAACTAAATACATTTGAAGGTAAAAAAGGATGGCTTCTACAGTCTCTAACTTACTTATGCAACTTTAATTTTGATCAATGGTCTGTCTTTAAACATGTACAAGCAGATTTATACCTCCTGATTCCCAAAGAATATGAAGCACAAAAAGTTAAAAAATTTACTGAAATTGCCGGAGCAGCAGCAGTCGATGAACTCGAAAAGCTGGCTATTTCTCAACGAGAGGTTACCCTTGGCTTCAATGTCGATCATCCCAACATTATGCGCCCAATAGCATCTATGGATAACCTCATGAGGCAACTGAATGCCGACTGGGCGACCGCCTTTAGGCAAAAAACCGGTGCAAGTGCAACATTTAGTTTTCTCTTTACTCATGATCGTATTAACCTACCGGCACTACAAAATATGTTTGTCAGAGGAAAAAGCAAATTATTTGGTCGATGGAATATATTTTGGGTTGGGCATGGGCTTTTTACACAAGAAAAATTTATGAAAGAGGGCGCAACAAAAAAACAAGGTATTTTTGGAGGATGGATTGCAGGTGTACCAAAACAAGATTTTTTTGCAATGCTACGTTTTTTTGATCACGACTTATGGATGAACTCTCTTTATTTTATGTCCTGTTACGGAGGCGGTTATCATTTGAATCAGATTGCCCAAGCAAAATATCAATCAGAACAAGCTCAACAAACACAGGCTTTAATTACGCAAGATATTGAGCATATTCCTTATGTCATTATTTCAGGCGCATCAACTGATGCAGCGACTGTTAGCCCGAGCATTAAATCAAATATTAAAAATATACTAGCCGGCAAAAGTCTTATACCAAATTTCAAATCATATTTTGCTCAGATGGATATTTTATTTAATCAAATTTTAGTCACTCTCTATAAACAACAAGCAACAAATACTACTGCTGTCAATAGCATATTTTTGGGTTTTGCTCATCAATTTACTTCCATATTAGCTCATCTGACTAATTGGCAGGCAACCAGAATTGAAAATATAAGAGATGTTGCCGGCATCCCGCTCATATGGTATCCGGGCGCCACAACATTTCAAGTTGTGCCTGTTGGTAATAATATTCAAATTATTGAAGATGAAAGGGTAACAACCGGCATACCCATCGCCGTAGAAAAGAAAAGTGCCGTATTGATATATCCACCAAATATCTCAGTACCACTTATCATTAATGTTGAATATCGCTCCAATTCACCATTTTTCGTGTCTATGTTACCCGGACCGGCTTTACATCAACTACATAGCCTCAATTTATGGACAGAAGAACAAAAAGGCATTTACTTTTTCTCAAATAAAGTAAATGTAAGACTGAACGCTTTTCTTGATTATTCGATTTTTAATTTGAGTTCTCCCTATGCCAAAACATGGGTAATTAAACAATTGAATACCCGCAATTATGAAAATTCGGGCATTGTAGATAATCCTAATGCACCATTAACACTCGAAAATGTGGTAATTCACAAAACAACCCGCAAAGGCTGGTTCGGAGAGGCACTCCAAGGAACCGTTATTTTTACTATGCGTGAACCCACAGGGCAAATCAGTTACTTTAAAAGTGAATGGGATGATAAACAAAAAAATATTAAAAAATGGAAAAAATTAGAAGCAAAGGTTGCAACAAAAGAATATAAGACAATACTTGGTGATCGATATGATGATACTATTGGTAGAAAAAAAAGTGATCAAACTGGAGCGGCGGCAGCTTAGGTAATTTTGCTTTAAAATAACGCGAATTCGATGAAAAAACACTTTCAATAAAATGATTTTCTGACGCCGTTCGCCCTGTCGTGCCCGGCGAAGCCTTGCGCAAAGCCTGGGAGTGATTTTTCGATCCTCATGGTTCGATACATTCTTTTTCGCTTTGCTCAAAAAAACACTCACCACGAACGGTTTTGGTTATTTTGTTTGTGTCGAATTCGCATTAAAATAGTGTGAATTATTGAGTGTTTGATTTTGCGGTTTAATACTATAGATATGTTAGAAAGCTTATTATTTTTAAGAGAAGAATTGGTAAAACTAGTGGTGCCGGGGGCCGGACTCGAACCGGCACGGGCATTTCTGCACCGAAGGATTTTAAGTCCTTTGCGTCTACCTATTCCGCCACCTCGGCAATCTAATATTGAGTAGTATATCACAAAAATATGATGCTGCTAGAGTTAATTATATTAATTTTTAAGAGAAAAGATGGTTTTCTTCCATTTTTTTACGTAAATCTTCTGCTGAAATAGTTGGACCGACATGTTCATGATTTACTTCTTGCTGACTGAGATAAGCCATTTGGCAGGCTCCCTGCGTGGGATATTGAAGTTGAACCCATTGTGCAGCACCACCAGGATAAATGAGGATATGAGAAAATCCTAGATCTTTCAGAATTCGATACGCGTCATCACTCTCGGGACTTGAATCTGAGGCTGAATATAAAATAATTTCTGATTCTGGATCAAGAGAAGTTTCAGCATATTTTGCTAACTTATTTATAGGTACATTTATTGAACCTGTAATGTGACAATCATTAAATGTATCATCGCTTAAAACATTAATTATTGTTATTGGCTTACTCATATTTACTTCCTATATATGTACCTAAAGAGTTAGCATAATACTTAATATGTTTATATATATTTCTGAATTTTGGAGGCGGCACCCGGATTCGAACCGGGGATCAGGGTTTTGCAGACCCATGCCTTACCACTTGGCTATGCCGCCCTCTATTCGACTACTATATATTTCTTACGTTAGTTTATATGTACCAATGCTGCAAAAAAAGATTTTTCGATCCTTTAATAATTATACTTTATCATATTTTGTAGATTGGTCCACTCTGTTTCGCATGACCTATTTTAATAGCATGCTTATACTTGGCCTAAAGCGCCCATTCTATTTCTAAATCAGTTCTTTATGGTTTTTATCATAAAGAACTGATTTTAGCTCTTTTTAATGAACAAATTGTATGCAACGACTCCAGCGAATACGTTTCCAAAAGTCGATTGGGTGTTTAAGTAAATCTAATATCCACCAGGATTGGTCGGAGTCTAAAGACCAGATGCGAAAAACAATTTTTCCATGAATGAGTGATCCTTCTAACGGTCCCCAGGCACGTGAATCGTATGAACCAAGTCTATTATCACCCATTGCCCAATATTGGTTTTTACCAAGTTTTACATCAAATTCATCAAGAATTTTTCCAGTTTCATCTACTGCTGGGGTGCCGGGATAAAGAATATTTATTTTTCCAAATCGTTCTAATAATCTTTCTCCTAAAAAAACATCGTTTTCATTAAGTTTATAAAAGGGTTGCTCTGAGTATGATTTATTTGGATCATATGAGCGATGAGTGTATATATCTAGAGGATTATGGGTATATACAGCAATAATTGGATATTTGTTTAAATATGGCTCATTGAGCTTTACGCCATTGCGGTAGACAACTGGTTTACCATCTTCAATAACGCCTTTAACATGATCTCCAGGAACGCCAATAACTCGCTTGGTCCAGTTGCTTGGACCCCAGACATAATGCTGCCATAAATGCTTAATGCCAGACGCAGCATAGGGGAATCTTGGATCATTAAATGATATTATTTCACCATGTTTTGGTTTGCTAAATAATATTGAAAATTTATCTGCAAAAAATCGTTCTCCAACAAGCATTGTTGTTTCCATTGAGCATGTTGGAACTTGATAGAGGCCAAATCCCCACGTACGAATAATAAATGCAGCAATGACTATAGTTATTAGTGATTGTGCATAATCTCCCATTACTGTTTTGCGTGGTCTTCGCCACCAAGTATATAAACGTTTTACTGGTTCCATCTTTTGTCCTTTCTAAATAAATAGAATCTAAATAATTAAAACAGTTTGCAAGCAAATTTTGTTAACATCAACTAATTTAAAAATTTTCTACACTAAGAAGTATAACGGATTCACCCGGATACCATTAACATACACTTCAAAATGTAAATGTGAAGGATCTCGCCCTTTTTTTGCTCTGACATGTCCGGTTGCACCAACGGTACCAATGCGTTGTCCTGTTGTGACAACATTACCTACTTGTATGCATATCGAGTGTAGATGAGCGTAGCGTGTTTTTAAATGAGGTGAATGTTTGATTACAATTGTGTTACCATATCCTTTTTGATGTGTAGCAACGATAATTTTCCCTTGGCTAGCAGCATATATAGGAGTCCCTTTTAATGCTGCCAAATCTAATCCATAGTGAAATCCTCGACTTCCGTCTCTTTTTGAACGTGGACCAAAGAGAGAGCTTACATAAAAGAATTTACGATTTAAAGGCCATGATAGTTTGCGTTCGATAGATATCGGACGCTGCTTCCAAGCAAAAGTTCTTGCTTGCGATTTATATTCTCTTTTCTTTTTTATATTATTTTTTTTGCGTGGTTGTGTTTTTGGTATTGATAATTTTTTTTGATTATACCAAGAACTGATAACAGGAATATGTTCTGGATTAGTTTTTTTTGCATATTCCAAAGCTTCTTGAAATAAATATTCAGGGGATCTATTTACGGCGCTAAACTCAGAATCACACTCTTTTTTTTTTCGTCAATTTCGCTGTCTTCCATCGCTTCTATTACAAGCGATATTGCCTTACGATATTGTTCCTGAAGATATATCATTTCCTGCGACTGATTTTGGAAAAATCGATATTCCATAAATAGAAATAGTGAAGTAGTAAATAATATAAAAAAACATACGATTAGCCCAGCAATGAAAAATTTATTAAATGATTTCACACGTTTCCTTTTTAATCCAGCCATGAGAATTAGAACTGCTAGGGGGACATTGGATTTTATACCACGCCTTGCATTCTTGATCAATAAAAATTTCATCACCATACTCTATTTCACCTATAATATGGTACGTGCTTTCTGGTCCTGTATGCAAGTAAACATTTTTCTGATTAATAATAGCTCTTATGGTTTTTTGTTCTTGCCAACTACACAAAAGTATTATTCCAAAAGTAAATATACATATTGCTAAAGTAGTTGATACTAGTTTTTTATGTTTTGTTAAAAAGGGATAATGATTCTTAAAAAGTAATATAAATTGTAAAAGTATGAGTAAGATGAGAAAAATAAGTTGAATTATCAGTATTCCTAAATATCGAGATATCAGAATATAAAAATGGTATAGTGCAGACCTAAGTTGTTGAGTTAGTGTTGGTGTAAGAGCTCCATATTTAGCTTTTATTTTATTGTTCCATTTTTGTGAAAGATCCCATAATTGATAAGAGCTATTTTTTTGTGCTCGTCCAAAACATATTTGTGCTAATGGGTATTTTTCAAGGTTGTACGCGCATATACCCATATTGAACCATACCTCAGGTAACTTATTTTGTATTGAATCATAGGTGTCGAAAGCTTCTTGAAATTTTTTTTGGGCGTATAAGTCTGCAGCAATATCGTATTGGTGACTAAAGCTGACATGGGTAAAAAAAAATAATATTATACTCAAAATATTTTTTTTCATATTATTTGTTCCAGTTGTAGGAGCCAGTATCGGGCGCGAGCAAATAATGCCTGAGTTTGTGAATCAGGGGTAAAATAACGTGCTTTGGCAATCTGTGTGAAAAATTCATGAAATGTTTTTATTTTTTCACTGCTAATTCCCTGGTTGTGCAGATGGGAGAGTATTTCTTCTTCCGTTACTGTTTCGTTCTTTTTTTTCATTCGTGCAGCTGTAAGTTTTATAAATAATTGATAAAGAGATTGAGTATCGTTTTGTTCTTCAAAAAAATTAAGTGATCGTCGTGCCTGTTTAAATGCCCGGTGTTTTTTTATCTCACTTTGATATTTATGTATATAATATTGTATTAGGCGCATACCTAAAATAATGAGAGAAATAATCAGTGAAATTATGATTATTATTCCAAAGAGTAACCATGGCAATTGTTTAGGTGATTGATGTTTAGTATTATTTTTTGTGATGGGTAAGAGGCTTATGAACGAAGATGGATCCTCGGTTTTTATTTCTGATACTGCTTGCACTATTTCTAATGGATTATCTTCAGGCCCGTTTTTACCTTCTTCTATCGAGAGAGTTACTGGATTTGTATCAAAGTTTTTATATAACTGTAACAGCGGATCAAATATAATAAGTTTTTGAGATGGGATAGTGATCTCACCCATTTTTGTTGCCTGAATAATATATTCAAATATTTTCGTGCTTTGTTTTTCATCAAATTCAGTTCTTGATTCATATGAGTTAAGCTCAGGAATTAGGTTTAATTTTGGAGCTGATAAGTATTTAATATCCTGTGCTTGCCCAGCTATTTTGAGTTGAACAACTATTCCCTCGCCTTGTGATGCTTTCGTTTGATTAACAGTTACATCAAAAGAAGAGACTGTTCCTACTAAATTTATGTGCGCAGGCATCGGTTCAGGCAATTTAAGTATATTCAATGAAACTGTTGGAGAATTAATTATTTGTTCTTCGGGGCTGCTAAAAAATGAGGTAAATCCTGAAAACATACCACCCTGCCAATCGTGTATTGCAATATGTGCCTTCAAGCTTGGTAGGGTCTGTTCGCCAGCAATAGAGCTGAAAATAGTTGCATTGAGTGATATTACATGATATTTTTTATTATTTTTTGTAATGATTTGATAGGTCGGTCTTTGATCAGTGTAAATAGTGCATTGGGATGAGGTTGGTTTCTCAAAGCCAATAAATTGACTTTGATCATCAAGATAAAGATTATATATGATTGCAATTGCCTGGCCAGCAAAAAATGGTTCTTTAGTTTTAATTATTGGTTCTATCCATGATATATTGCCCGAAGAATATTTTTTTTCAAAACTTTCTTTTTCAATAACTTTTATATGATATAAATTTGAACTATATATTTTACCATCAATATCAATATCAAAGGGACCAAGTTTGAATGTGCCAATTTGATCATGCGTCAATAGATAGGTAAAATTTATTTTTGAAACTGTCTGTTGATTATTATCTATAACAAATTGTTTACCTTGGCTAAATTGTAAAGATTTCCATAACGATTGATGATGAAATTTAATAAGAGATACAGTTGCATTTTTTGGTATATTTGTGACACTAATTTGGGCATAAAACGGAACCGAAGCTCCAACCACTTCAATAGGACTACGATTTTTATCTAACAAATCAAGTTTTATCGTTGGTACGTGCGCCTGAATAACATTAATGAGCGCAAGTAAAGAGATAAATATTTTTGGATTACCAGTTTTTCTGACCATCTTTATATCGCATTCCCTTATCTATATTTGCTTTTATAAATGTTTTATTGTATTCACTATCTCGTTCTTCGAGACTAGCGAGTAATTCTTCAATTTCTTTTTCATGTGGATCCTGAGTCTCTGAATTTTTACTTTCTGATGTTTGACCTGCTTGTCCTTTATTTTCTTGATCTGATTTCTGAGACTCTTTTTTTTGTTCTTCTTGTTCTTGATTTTTAGAATCGCTATTTTCTTGTTTGTTTTGCTTAGAATTATCTTTATCAGACGAATCTGATTTTTCTTTCGGTTCTGATTCTTTCTCTTGTTTTTTCTGTTCTGATTGCGAATCTTTATTTTCTTGATTATCTTTTGCGTTATTGTTTTGCTTGTCTTGCTGTTGCTGTTGCTGTTGCTGTTGCTGTTGCTGTTGCTGTTGCTGTTGCTGTTGCTGTTGCTGTTGCTGTTGCTGTTGCTGTTGCTGTTGCTGTTG
>Ga0209431_10004991_pt1 | contig 10361 bp, 12 predicted proteins | sample RifCSP13_3_FD_184021 | JGI IMG/M metagenome (GOLD analysis project Ga0209431, IMG submission 184021) | Soil microbial communities from Rifle, Colorado - Rifle CSP2_sed 13_3 (SPAdes) (version 2) | ecosystem: Environmental > Terrestrial > Deep subsurface > Rock core/Sediment | place: Rifle... | reverse complement strand
TTCGCAGGTCGTGGGAAGGGAGCCGGGGACAATCCGTGTGAGAATTCACAGAATTATGCAAAAATTAAGGACAAAACTAGAAGGACAAATATGAAACCAGAAGAACATTTGGAAGAATTAAAAATAGAATACGAAAAAACCAAAGCAACATTGCATCTTAAAAGCTCGGGGTGGGAGGAGCTTAGGGCAAGGATTGGGCTTCTGGAACCGGAGCCGGTGGCTCCGTGGTGGAAGACTTATGCTTTGGCGTTTTCGCTGGTTGCCCTTTTAACAGGAAGCCTGATCGGGGCATACCGGATATCTTTGGCGTCAATGCCCGGGGACGCCCTCTATCCGGTAAAAATCCTTTCCGAAAGACTGATCCAAAACGCGACGGGGGATAACCAAATTGCAATTGACCATCGGGCGGATGAGATAATCATCCTTTCCGAAAAAGAGAAAACTGACCGGGAAATGCTTATGAAGGTAGTAATTGAATATAAGGAAGTCGTTGAGGAGAAAAAAAGCGAAATCCAGGAGTCGGGTGCGGATAACCAAGAATTTCAAAGAAGACTTGACGACCATCATAGAAGATTCGACGAAGCCGAAAGGAAAAATCCCCGTATTGAGGATGAAATAAAAGAAGCCCAGGAGGCGTCGGACAGAGATGAGGAAGAAGATTAATTGGCGGTGGCATCCACTCTTTCCCTTGTGATATTATTCCTCCAAATATGGACAGCCAAAACCCCGCCAGTCAGGGATCCGGCAAAAATTATTTGTTCGTAATCGTTTTTCTTCTGGTTTTGGCAATTGCGGGCGGCGTTTATGTTGCAACCTCGGATAAAAACGCGAGTACCCAAAATACTCCTTTACCGCAGCTTGCCTCTCCTGATACTATTCAGGAAACCGGAGAATCGTCGGCCAGCGCTTCGGGTGAAACAATAATAATGGAAAGCGGACTGCAAATTCAGGACGAGATAGTAGGAACGGGCGAAGAAGCGACCGCAGGGCGGGTCGTGACCGTAAATTATAAAGGAACCCTCACCGACGGAACCAAATTCGACAGCTCCTACGACAGGAATGAACCCTTTGCCTTTACTCTCGGGGCAGGGGAGGTTATTAAAGGTTGGGATGAGGGTGTTGCCGGAATGAAGGTTGGGGGAAAAAGAAAACTAACGGTTCCTTCCGACTTGGGTTATGGTGATGCGGGATATCCCGGACTGATTCCCGGCGGTGCAACATTGATTTTTGAGGTGGAACTTCTTAAAGTGGAGTGATGGGGCCCAAAAGCTTTCTTAAGAAAAACTCCAAAGTTATAAGTATTATCCTTGCGGTTGTCATAACAATTCTTGTGTTTTTATTCCGGGACAAGCTTGGTGCACTTCAGGGCTACGGACTTTTCGGCCTTTTCCTCGTAAGCATCATAGGGAATGCAACCATTATTCTTCCTGCCCCCGTTGTTATTACGGCATTTGTGGGAGGAGCCGTTTTTAACCCTGCTTTGGTTGCAATTGTCGTTTCTCTCGGGGCAACAATAGGCGAATTGACCGGGTACTTCGCAGGCTACGGAACCGCCGGGGTTGTGGAAGGCAAGCAAAAAGAGAAAATGGAAACCATAAAAAAATACATGCAAAAATACGGCGCTCTTACCCTTTTTGTCCTGGCAGTCATCCCTAACCCCCTGTTTGATTTGGCCGGGATTGCGGCGGGTGCAACCGGTGTGTCCCTCAGAAAGTATTTTATTGTTGTTTGGCTGGGAAAGCTTGTTAAATTTGCCGCATTCGCTTTCGCCGGCGCAAGCTCAATTGGATTTATCGAAAAGTTTATATAATCCCCGTTTTGTATTATACTATCGGACTATGACTGAACTTCCGCCAAAAAGTTCCGACCAGATAAGATTTGGGATTATTATAGACGCCTATTCAAGCGGTAAAAGGTTTGGTAATGTGGATGCCTCCTGTCCACCGTGGCTCAGAAACGGGTTAAGATGGCTTGCGGAAGGAAAGAAAATTTCCGTTGCAAGCATCAAGGAGCTTGACCAAATGGGAGGAACGGACCATCCCGATCCCTGGTTCGGTTAAATAGATGAAAAAGAACTTCAGATACAGAAGTGGAAGCTTGCCCCTTCCTGTTTTTTTCCCCGACGCCACCCGTGCCATTGTCAAATCAATTGACACAACCGATCTTAAATCCACCAAAACCCCGGGGATTCTGGTTAACACATATCACTTATTCAAAGACCTCGGGGAAGAAAGAATAAAAGAAATGAAGGGTATAGGAAAATTCATGGGTTGGGACGGAGCAATAATTTCTGACTCCGGGGGATTCCAGATCGGAAGCCTTATCAAAAAGGACCCCAAACTCGGAAGAGTGACGGATATGGGGGCAACTTTTCACCCCAAGGGAGAAAAAACGGTCCAGCTGACCCCGGAAAAGTCTGTAAGATTTCAGATGGAGTTGGGGGCCGACATGATTGTGGTTCTGGACGATTTTACCGACCCGAAAGCCGGATTAAAAAAAGCAAAAGAGTCGGTTGAACGGACAATTCTTTGGGCCAAAAGATCAAAAGCTGAATTTGAAAAAATCTGTAAGGAAAAGAATCTCACAGTAAAAAATCGCCCCTACATTCTCGGAGTTGTCCAGGGAGGAAGATTCCCGGACTTAAGGAAATACTGCGCCGAGGAACTAGTTAAAATAGGATTCGACGGATTCGGCTACGGGGGAGACGAAAGAAAAGACGACAAATCCCTTAACTACGAAATTCTTGAAGTTATAGCCAAGGCAACTCCGAAAGACTACTTTCTTTACGGACTGGGCGTAGGAAAACCGGAGGACATCGTTAAACTTGTAAAAATGGGCTACAACATTTTCGACTGTGTACTTCCCACACGCGACGCAAGACACAAAAGACTTTATGTATACAATTTTGATTCGATAAAAGAAATTAATCTGAACAAGAAAAATTTTTACTCATACTACACACCGGATAAAAAGGAAAATTTAAAAGATAACGGCCCCGTCTCAAGGGCTTGCGACTGCATCACCTGCAAGAATTACTCGAAAGCCTATCTGGCTCACCTTTTTGCCATTGGGGATTTTACCGCGGGGCGCCTGGCAACGATTCATAACCTGCGGTTTTACTCGATTCTTATGGAGAAGCTGAGGACCAAAAACGTTTAGGGTTGACAAATAGTGATATTTGCATTTATACTGGCGCACTCATAAAAAAATGGAGGAAAATCAAACAGAACAAGCGCAGGAGCAAGTGAGCGAACCAACTTTCCCGAAAGAGGAAGTATCTTTTCCTTCCGTCGGTTCCCCCCAAAAACAGGGCGGGGCAAAAACCCTTCTTATCGTAGGCATTCTAATTCTCGTCGGTATATTGGGATTCGTTATTTATAAGAGCGCGTCCTCAAGCAATGAGGAGATAACGGTCGAACCCACGCCTTTTGAAAATCTGGCGACGCCGAGCGGGGAGGAATCCGCAACTCCCACGGCAACCCCGGCGGCAGATAGGGAAGAAGTTTCGATTCAGATTCAAAACGGAACAGGGATAGCGGGCGAGGCCGCATATCTTCAAACCCAGCTTGCGGCACTCGGATACAAAGACATAAAAGTCGGGAACGCTTCGAGCCAGAACGCAACAGCAACCGAGGTGACTTTTGCCAAATCTCTTGATGCCTCAATAGTTTCCGAAATAACTCAGAAGCTCAAAAGTATTTACACCGAAGTCAAGACAACGACAAGCTCGTCCACAACGACTTTTGATGTAGTAATAATCACAGGACTTAAGAAGGGAGCAACTCCCAAGCCATCCGCAACCCCGGCCGCAACATCAACCCCCAAAGCAACGGTAAGCCCGACTCCGACATCAACGCCTTAGTAAACTTGGCTTTTGTCCCCAACAGATATAAAATGTTTGTGAAATGAAGCCTGCCGATATTTTGCAAAACATGAGCAAGAGTTTTAATTTTACTCTTGGCAATTTTTCAATCCCCATGGCATTCTGGCAAGTGGCCGCGATTGTTTTTCTTCTTTTCGTTTTGGTTCTGATGATGGCCAAATTCAGGCGCCACTATGTGGATTGGTCCCTAAAAGGCGCAATATTCGGTGTTTTCTTTGGATTCCTTCTTGCCCTTCTTCTTGAGGGATTCCTTATTATCGGGGGAAGAACGGCAATTACCGAACTTCTGGGTTGGAAGAATGCCCCCGCCCCTTTCGCTACAGCCCTTGATGCGGGAAGAAAAGAACTAATAAAAGTTTTGGGTATGCAGTCTCAAATTCCCTCCTCCTTTGCCTCGGAAAACACCAGCGTTGAGGAAGCGGTTGACGCCCTCCAGAGCATGAGTCCCTCCGACCTAAAGAAAGTAAAAACCATAATCTGCCAGCCGTAATAAGTTGACTTTATCCCTTTTTAATCCTATAATTTCCGCCAAGCTCTTTGAATTTTTGAAGAAAGGTGGAGAACATGGTGAAACTTGTGGCGGCTGTGCTTCTGGCACTAGCCCTCGTCGGAGTTGTTGCCTCGGCCGTTCTGATTGTCGACGCAAGTGAATCTTGCGCGATTGTCGAAGTCGGGCAGGTCGTCGGCCAGGCGCATACTGGATTCCAGTTGGTTTGGCCCCTGATCACTAGCGTTTCCTGCTATCCCAGGCAGGTTCATATCTACCAGACAGTGGTGGACGCAAAGGGGGACGCCGATTACGTTGATTTCCCGGTCGAGATCAAGACCGGTGACGGGCAGACGGCGTATGTCGAGTTCAACCTGGTGTACTATGTGCCGCCCGAGAATGTGGAGAAGATCAGGCGCGAAGTCGCCTCCAATGAGGACGAGCTCGTCACCCGGGTTGTAGGCAATTACTCCCGCACTGTTCCAAGAGATTTGGCACCCGACTACACCGCGTCCCAGCTCTATGGGATTGGACGTGTGGATTACGAGGGGGAGATCGACAAACAGCTGCGGGTGATCTTCGCCTCATATGGCGTGGTCCTTGATCGCTTTGCCCTCCGGGACGTGAACTTTGACGACGAGTATGAGAAGACCATCGAGGGCCAGCAGATCTCGCGTGAGCAGATCGAGACCGAAGGATACAAGGCGGATGCCGCAGTATTCACGGCAAAGCAAACTGCCGCCCTTGCGAAGGGTGAAGCAGATGCCGAGATTGAACGCGCACGGGGTCACGCTGAAGCTGTGAGAATTCAGGCGTCCGCCGATGCGGAATCGATCGAAATTCGCGGCTCTGCGCTCCAGAAGTTCCCTGAGGTGCTCAACCTGGAGTACATCAAGGTTCTGCCCACTGCTCAGTGGATGTTGATTCCTTGGGACCAGATCACGCCTTTCATGCCACTGCCGGGCCCGGTCCAGTAACCTAGCGTTTCTGTTTCTACAACATTGGTCAAAGAGCTTAAGGTTGGTGCCTACCTTTATCTAGTCGCAAGACTGATAGAATGGCACCTTTCTTTACGACTGCGTGGTCGTACTGATGAGCCTAAAAAGGCGAAAGAAAGGTTTTCCTTCTGATATACTTCATTTATGCAGGAAATAAGGCAAAAAGTTCTGGAACTTACCTCCCGTCTCGATAAACTCAAGGAGACCATCAGCATTCCCGAAAAAAAGAAAAAGATCGAAGAGCTGGGGGCAAAAGCTTCCGAACCTGATTTGTGGAAAGACCCCGAAAACGCAAAAGCGGTTACCCAGGAGCTATCCGACCTTAAGCGAGAAGTTGAGGAAATTGAAAGCCTTTCCCAGGATCTTGAAATCTTAAACCAGCTTGCCCAGGACGAAAAAGAATCGGCAGGTCTTGAGAAAGAAGTATCAAAAGCCGAGAGTCTCCTGAAAAGTCTGGAGCTAACTTCATATTTGTCGGGAGAATATGACGATAAGAATGCGATTGTTGCCATTCACGCCGGACAAGGGGGAACCGAGGCAATGGACTGGGCTAACATGCTTTTTAGAATGTACATTAGGTTCTGTGAGGGGAAAAAATGGAACTCCGAGGTTATCGAACATACCGATGGGGAAGAAGCGGGGGTAAAAAGCGTTACCTTTAAGGTTAAGGGGCGCTACGCCTACGGATACCTCAAAGGGGAAGCCGGAACCCACAGGCTTGTCAGGCAATCCCCGTTTAACGCCGATAAACTTAGACAAACTTCTTTTGCTCTGGTAGAGGTTATGCCTGAACTTGAGGATGTGGATCTCGGGGATATAAAGATAAAAGAAGAGGACCTTGACTGGCAGTTTATGCGTTCAAGCGGAGCGGGAGGCCAAAACGTAAATAAAGTATCAACGGCCGTGCGGCTTACCCACATTCCTACCGGAATTGTGATTACCGCCCAGACCGAGCGCTTTCAGGAACAAAATAGGAAAATCGCACTTGATCTTTTAAGAGGAAAACTTTGGCTTTTGGAGAAGGAGGTTGCCAAAGGAGTCAAAAAAGACCTTAAAGGGAACTACCGCCCCGCCTCCTGGGGAATGCAGATAAGAAGCTACGTTCTCCACCCTTATAAAATGGTGAAGGATTTAAGGACAGGAGTAGAAACCGGAAACACCGAGGGTGTTCTGGACGGGGAAATCGGGGAATTTGTCGACGCGGAACTAAAGCTCAAATAATTTCTTGTTGACCAATGCGAGTTATGGTATATTGGGTTAATGGAACTTGAAAACTTAAGTCCCGAAAAAATAGTAAAAACTCCGGGATTCAAAAAGTGGCCCCTTATTCTTGGTGCATTTCTGGTCGTTGCGGCGGGAGTCGGGGTAGGCTGGCTTCTTTCGAGTAAAGTAATAAACAAGGGCTCAGGCGAGGCTGCCCCGGGTACAACCGTGACGGCGAATGAAGCGGGAATTCTAAACCCCAATTTCAAGTACGACACGGCAGTCGGGATTCTGGAGGAGGGTGGAATTAACGGCGACGGGACACACCACCTGGTTCGTGAAGGCGGACCGTCAAAGTACGTTTATCTGACTTCAAGCGTAATTGATCTTCAAAGCTTCGTCGGCAAGAAAGTCGAAGTTTGGGGGGAAACCCAGGCTTCCAAGAAAGCCGGCTGGTTGATGGATGTAGCCAAAATCCAGGTGCAGCCTTAACTCCAAACCGCGCTGGTAATTATTGTTTTCACCTGCTAATGTAAAGTATCCAAAATGACTCAGGAATCCCACATTATAAAATTCAAAAACGTAACCAAAAGATTCGGTGGTCTGGTTGCTTTAGACAGCATAGACTTTGAAGTTGAAAAAGGGGAATTTGTATTCATAACCGGCCCCTCCGGAGCCGGAAAAACGACGATCTTAAAGCTCATTTTAGGCGAGTTTGCTCCCAATTCCGGAGAAGTTGTTGTCGAAGGGAAGGACTTAAGGAACATTAAACCCAAAGATCTGCCTTTCTATAGGCAAACCATAGGAACGGTATTCCAGGATTTTAAAGTTCTTCACGAAAGGACGGTTTCCGAAAATGTGGAGGTTGCCCTTGCGGTTTTGGGCCTTTCCGAAAGCGAGTGGCCGGAGCGAATTGCCCACGTTCTTAGCCTTGTCGGCCTTTCCCGCCAGGCAAATCTTTTTCCCTCCCAGCTATCCGGCGGGGAACTACAGAGAGTTTCTTTGGCCAGGGCCCTTGTCGTAAATCCCAAAATTCTTCTTGCGGACGAACCGACGGGGAATCTCGACTGGGACACTTCAGGCGCCATAATGGAGCTTTTCGAGAAGATAAACAAGGAAGGGAAAACGGTAGTTATGGCCACCCATAACCAGGAGATACTAAAAAAACACAAAAAGAGAATCATTCATCTTGAGGGTGGTAAAATAAAGTAATGTTTAATATTCACCTTAAAACAGCCCTGGGCTATATAAGACGGTCCCCGTTTCAGGCCATGGCCGCAACTTTCGTTTTAACCCTTACTTTTTTTGTTGCCACCATCGTTTCGGTTCTCGTCTATTCCTCCTCAAAACTGATAAGTTATTTTGAAACAAGGCCTCAGGTAATTGCATTCCTAAAAGACACCGCTAAAGATACCGAAATTGCCGATTTGCAGCACAGGCTTGAGGCTGACGAAAGAATAAAAGAAGTTAAATACGTAAGCAAGGAAGAAGCGCTGGCAATTTATAAAAAAGCCACCAGCGACAACCCTCTTTTGGGGGAACTAGTGAGCCCTTCTATCTTTCCCGCATCCCTTGAATTTTCGGTTATGGACTTGAGTTTTGCTCAGGGGGTAATTGATGAGGTTAAGGGGGAGCCGATTGTCGATTCGGTAGGCTTTACCGCCGCCCTCGGGGGTGAAGCAAGTTTGGAGGATGTTGTCACAAGGTTAAGAAACATTTCAACCTACCTAAGGATCGGGGGAATTATTTTTGTCGGCATGCTTGCCGCCACCTCCCTTGTGGTTCTCCTTATCATCATAAGCATGAGAATTGCGACAAGAAGAGAAGAGGTTGAGATTCTCGACCTCATCGGAGCAACCCAGGGATTTATAAGAAGCCCCATTATTATTGAAGCCTTTGTTTACGCCGGTTTGGGAGTATTCTTCGGCTGGATTATAGCCTTCATTCTCGTTTTGTACCTTGCCCCCAACGCGGTCCTTTATTTCGGTGAAATTCCGGTTCTTCCCAAAGAAACCTTGGGACTTTTTGAACTTTTCGGAATAATTCTCGGCATTGAAGTGGCAAGCGGAGTTGCCCTTGCTCTTGGCGGAAGCCTTCTTGCCGTTTCCAGAGTCAAAAAACTTAAATGATCCGGAATGGAAAAAAAGCACTTCACCTAATCTTCACACTGGCCCTATTTGCGGCCGGTTTAGCAATCGCGAGTTTTGCATCAGCCGTAGAAGATCCTTGTGTTAGTAAATCCGGCCCGGACAAAGTGGACTGCTACGACAAACTGGTGACCCAGTACAACCAGCAGGCAAAAACTCTGGCCAATCAGATTGCACAATACGATGCCCAGATAAAACTGACTACGTATAAGATTGCCGATACCGAGGCGAAAATTCAGCTTCTGGGGGGCAGGATTGACCAGCTGGAACTCTCACTAAACGAACTTACCCAAGCCTTTTCGTCTCGGGCAGTTGAGACTTACAAAGTAACCAAATTTGAAAACAATTTCTTTTTTATCCTTTCCGCAGACGATATAAACGAAGCTGTTTCCAGGCTTCATTACTTGAAAAAAATACAGGAGGAAGACAGAAACCTGTTAAACAAGCTGCAGGAAGCTCAAACAACCTATGAAGACCAAAAAGCCGACCAGGAAACTCTGCAGGAGGAACTGGAGTCACAAAAAGCACTTCTTGACCGACAGAAAAAAGATAAAGCAAACCTTTTGGCCATAACCAAAAACAATGAAACGACTTTTGCCAAGCTTCGCGATGAAGCGGCGGCGGAACTGGCAGTCGTTTCCGGTCTGGGAAAGGAAACCTATCTTAGGGATGTTGGAACTAACGATACCATTGGATCCATTATTACTTCCGCCTCAGGGTGCTCATCCGGCCAACATCTCCATTTTGAAGTTCACCAGGGCTCAAGTGCCGTTGATCCGAACAACTTCCTCTCCGGGACGGGTTTTAGCTACTCATACGATTCAAGCCAATACGGATATTACGGGACGATAAACCCGCACGGCAGCTGGCCATGGCCCATCAACAGTCCCATTTCAATCAACCAGGGCTACGGCGCCACGGGATTTGCCCGCGATTTCTATTCCAACAAATTCCACCAGGGGATAGACATGGATTCAGATTCTTCTACACAGGTAAAAGCGGTTCATGGTGGAAAACTATATGCGGGGGCATATACCTGTAAAGGTTATTACCCGGGGACCCTTTATTACGCCAAAGTCGATCACGGTGACGGGACCACGGTTTGGTATCTTCATATCCTTCCGCGCTGAATAGTGTAATATTAATATAGTTTCAATACTTCGAATAATATGAATATGAAGTGGGTTGGGGTAGTGTGTTGTGCTTCAGTTCTCCTTTTCCTTTCAGCCAAAAATTCTTTTGCCGCATTCTCAATGAATATAAGCTCGGTAAGCGCAGACTCGGTTTCGTCAAACGAACAGGAAGTTGCCGTGACCGCTTCCATAAGCGGCCTTCCCAATCCGTCATACTTCCGGGTTGCCTGGCAGAAATCTTCCGGAGACACCTATTTCGGGTATGTCAAAAACAATACCGGCGACTGGGTGAAGATTTATTCAGATCAAGACTGCAAAAACTATTATTCCGTACCCGACATTGCAACAACATCTTTGACCCTGCAAACCAAAATCGGCGATGATAACAATCCCGAAAACGGAAGTTATTCCTTAAAGATAAGAAGATACACTTCCTCCTGCGCCTCATATTCCGACTCTGCTGCCTTTGCCGTTTCAATTAACCTGCCCACTCCCACCCCCGCCCCGACC
>Ga0209431_10004987_pt1 | contig 10366 bp, 5 predicted proteins | sample RifCSP13_3_FD_184021 | JGI IMG/M metagenome (GOLD analysis project Ga0209431, IMG submission 184021) | Soil microbial communities from Rifle, Colorado - Rifle CSP2_sed 13_3 (SPAdes) (version 2) | ecosystem: Environmental > Terrestrial > Deep subsurface > Rock core/Sediment | place: Rifle... | reverse complement strand
CTTGCGGCTGTACAAATCAAAGCTACCCCATAGACCAGAAAGAGGAACGTGGTCCATCTGATTTTGATGTGACGCATTACTTTACAGCTGACGGATTGTGGGAGCTGCCGGTGTTCCTGCATGACAAGAGCATGCGAGGCAAACTCCTTGGGGGCTGGCAGATCAATCCCATAGTGACTTGGCGCGGTGGCTTCCCGTGGACTCCCCGGATTTTTGCGGGATTGCGTGGTCCAAGTGGCTTCTTTGGCGATATTCGTCCAACTCGATTTTTTGGCAGTCAACCACTAAGCAATACCAACAGTAACTTCCTGCAACCCGGCGGTATCTTTCCTGGTGGCGGCGCCCTCTATTTCAGCACCACCACAAACGGTGATAGCCCCTTGCTTAATCCACCGGGAATCGGACGAAATGTATTTCGCGGACCAAGGTACTTTTCCACTGACGTTTCGTTTGTAAAGAGGACTGGTTTGCCTAATATGGGATTCTTTGGAGAGAACGCGGTTGTTGATGTGCGGTTCAATTTCTTCAACATCTTCAACAATCTGAACCTGGCTTCGTTCGGAGCGGCGAGCGACAGCACGCGAGTCAATTTGGCGACGTTTGGTGTACCAACCGCGGCTCTAGCCGGGCGCACGGGGGAGTTTCAAATAAGGTTTAGCTTCTGATCCTCAAGGCTGCGGTTTCCCCGCTTCCTCCTTTTCCTGGAGTTGACGGTAGAGCTCTAGCTCACGATTGGCGTCTGCCTTTTTCTTGAGGCGCGATAGGGCAAGAAAGATCTGATAGTGGACGTCAGCGCTCTCGGGCTTTATGTCTGCCGCTACTTCGAGAAATGGCAAAGCTTCCGCGTAACGATTTGTTTTCACGAGTAAGCGACCGAGATCATAGTGCGCGTTGAAATGTTGCGGGCTGAAGCGAATTGCCTGTCGTAGCTGTCTTTCAGCCTCAGCAATGTTCGCCCGATCAAAATTGATGGCGCCTGACAGAGCTAAGGCATCGGCGCTATTCGGTTGCAAGGCGAGCGATTCTCGCAGTTCGGCGAGAGCGACATCGTAGTTTCCCAGCCCGCGCGCGGCTATTGCTGCGAAGTAATGAATCTCCGAATTACGCGGAAAGCGTCTGCTGGCGTCCTGAAAGACTTGCAGGGCTCTACTCAGGTTACCGAGCAACAGATATGCCCCACCCAACCGAATGTGATGCAGAGGCACTGATCCATCAAGTTCGAGAGCGCGCTCATAATGCTCTCTGGCCGGTCCAATGCGGTTCGCCTGGCGGAGCACTTCACCCAGCATGAAATGGGGTGCTGCGTAATCCTGGCGCAACTGTAAAGCCCGTTCCCAAAACTCTGCGGCCACCGGGTTCTGGCCACGCGCAAAGGCTACTAGACCTTGATAATACAGCGGTTCGGCAGCTCCGGGCGCAATTCGCGAGGCTAACTCGAATGCTTCAGTCGCCTCGTCAAAGCGAGTTAAGTAATAAAGAGCAACACCCAGTTGGTAGAGAATGTCAAAGGTGTTGGGCTCTCGTTCGTTGGCTCTGCCAAGGAGCTCAGCAGCCCGTTTGTAATTGCCACGCGATACATATAGTAGACCAAGGTTGATAGTTGCTTGTTGATGCTCCGGGGCAATTTTTAGCACTGACTCGAAGGCGTCGATCGCTTCTTCCGGGCGCGCCGTTTTTGCAAGGAGGACGCCAAGGTTTGCAAGCGGCGAAACAGCCTGCGGTTGCAGTCGCAAGGCCGTGCGATAAGCAGTCTCGGCTTCCGGGAGCTTCCCGCGTTGATCAAGAATGACCCCAAGGAGATTGTGAGCATCTGCATTCCGAGGCACGAGGACCAGCGCACGGCGAACCAGTGGTTCAGCCTGATCTAACTGTCGCTCTTGCAGAAACCCAGCCGCTTCCCGCAAAAGGTTTGTCACGTCAATTTCGGCAGGTTTGGTATCGGAATGCGGCTGCTGTCCTGAAACAGCGAGTGCGAACAATAGAAAAGAAAATAGCGCTGCGCCACAGCTGAGACAGATGGGATCACGGTTGAACGCTCTCATTTGTCTATTTGTAAAGGGCAACGCATCAGTTATCAAGCTCGCTTAGTCTATGACCAGATGAAGGCGCGATTAAACCTGCTTTGCCCCACTCAAGCCGATAATCGCGGTTCTGCCGCAGAGCCCGATCTATAAATCGAAGGACCAAACTCAAAAGACGTGGATCAGGTTTTTCATTTTAGGCGAAGGCGCAAAATGAGATTAACCTTGCCTCTCCGGGCAGTCGGCATCTCCCTCACTGTATGTTTGTTCTTCTCCGCCCTGCTGGCACAGCTACCGGTCACTTTCTCAACACCGCGGCCGCAACTTACAAGCACTACCTCTTATCTGCTCTCAGCGCAGGAAAGTGCTTTTCTCGAAGATCTATCTAAGCGCTTATTCCGTTTCTTTTGGGAGAACGCAGATCCTAATACGGGTCTCGTACTCGACCGGGTTCGTACTGATGGCTCGCCACCCGACGCAAACCACCGTGAGGTTGCCAGCATAGCTGCCACGGGATTTGGCTTAACCGCACTCTGCATTGCTGCAGAACGCGGATGGATCTCCTCGGTGGATGCTCGCAAGCGCATGCGAAATTCTCTTCGTTTCCTCGCCCGACGCATGCCACATCACAAAGGTTGGTTCTACCACTTCGTGAACATGAAAACAGGCGAGCGGGTCTGGAAGAGCGAGCTCTCTTCTATAGATACGGCACTCCTGCTGGCTGGTATTCTCACTGCGCGACAATATTACCGCAACGATGCTGAGATCTACCGCGACGCAACCAGGATCTACCAGCGTATTGATTTTCCCTGGATGCTTAACGGTCATCCAACGCTGCTTTCGATGGGTTGGCGTCCCGAAAGTGGATGGATAAACGCGCGCTGGGACAACTATAGCGAGCACACGATGCTTTACCTGATGGCGATTGGCTCGCTGTCACATCCAATCAAAGCCGAGTCGTTGTATGCCTGGGAACGAAATTGGAATCAATACAAACAGTACAAGTATCTAGGCACGGCTCCTCTATTTACGCACCAGTACTCTCATGCCTGGGTTGACTATCGAGGCCGGCGCGAAACGCGTGGCTCCCGTGTGAACTACTTCGAGAATTCCATTACCGCCACGCGCGCTCACCGAGAATTCTGCCTGGAGCTCGCGGCAAAATTTCCAGGCTACTCAGCGAATATCTGGGGAATTAGCGCATCCGATAGCGCCACTGGTTACCGTGCCTGGGGCGGTCCCCCGGGCACACCCGACATCGACGGAAGCGTGGTTCCAAATGCGCCAGGTGGTTCATTGATGTTTACGCCCGATATCTCTCTGCCTGCCTTGCGCGCCATGTACGAAAGGTTTGGAGAACGCATTTACGGCCGGTACGGTTTCGCCGACGCCTTTAATCCCAACACCGGCTGGGTCGACACCGAAGTCATCGGCATCGATGTTGGCATCATGCTGCTAAGTGCAGAAAACCTGAGAACGGGAAATGTTTGGCGCTGGTTCATGCGTAATGCTGAGATCGCGCACGCGATGCAAATGGTCGGGCTGCGCAAAGTAAAGGAGATGGCGAAGAAAAGCGCTAGAACCAGAGCTAACAAATGCTCAACTCCTTGGAGTGCGGTGACTCGTCACCGCCTTTGCGTAGGAAGTTTCTCACCCAGGGAGAGCGGTGACAAGTCTCCGCACTCCAAGGAGTTGACCTGTTTGAGCATTGAACTAACCACCAACTCATGAGGTGCTTCAAATGACAACATTGCGAACAATCTGCTTGCTTATTTTCCTCGTGCTCGTCGTCACGGCTTCAGCCTCTCGTCTGCATCAGCAACAATCCACAAACATCGAACGACAAGTTGAAGCCTTGCTGGCGCAGATGACGCTGGAGGAGAAGTTGGGCCAGTTACAGCAACTGGATGGTGAGGCCAATGGCAACTTTCGCCCCGAACACATGGATCTGGCCCGCAAAGGATTGTTGGGTTCGACGCTAAACGTTCGAGGAGTGCAAAGAACAAATGAGCTTCAGCGCGCAGCAGTTGAACAGTCGCGCCTGAAAATTCCCCTCATCTTCGGGTTCGATGTTATTCACGGCTATCGCACCATCTTTCCAATTCCCCTCGGTGAGGCGGCAAGCTGGGACAGCGCGGCCGTGGAAAGCGCGGCGAGTGTGGCTGCAGCGGAGGCGAGGGCTGCAGGTGTGCATTGGACCTTTGCGCCGATGGTCGACATTGCCAGAGATGCCCGGTGGGGGCGGATTGCTGAAGGATCAGGGGAGGATCCCTATCTGGGTTCAGTGCTTGGTCGCGCGCGAGTGCGTGGTTTTCAGGGGAGCGATTACAGCGCAGCGAACAAGATAGTGGCCTGCGCGAAACATTGGGCCGCTTATGGCGCGGCAGAAGCCGGCCGTGATTACAACTCGACGGATGTCTCCGAGGGAACACTACGTTCAATCTATTTTCCGCCTTTTAGGGCGGCAGTCGATGCAGGTGTCGGGACTATTATGAGCGCCTTCAACGATCTCAATGGCGTCCCAGCTTCTGCTAACCCATTTACTCTGACGAAGGTATTACGTCAGGAGTGGGGCTTCGACGGCTTTGTTGTTAGCGACTACACCTCGGTAAAGGAGTTAATCAATCACGGTCTTGCTTCCGACGACGCTCAGGCAGCACGAGCCGCATTAAGCGCCGGCGTGGACATGGAGATGGTCAGTCGCCTCTATAACGCCAACGGAGCAGCCTTATTGAAAAGTGGTGAGTTATCTCAGCAAGCGATTGATGATGCGGTGCGTCGGATTCTGCGGATCAAATTCCGGCTTGGATTGTTCAACAAACCCTATGCAGACCAGGGACTTGAGCGCAAGACAATTTTTAATGCGTCGAATCGTTCAGTTGCCCGAACTGTTGCAGCTCGAAGCATGGTGCTGCTGAAAAATGATGGGAATCTGTTGCCCCTTCGCAAGGATGTAAAATCAATTGCAGTGATTGGACCACTTGCCGATAGCGCGAAAGATATGATTGGTTCCTGGTCCGGTGATGGTCGAGCAGAAGATGCCACGACCCTTCTCTCTGGTATTAAGGGAAAGGTTTCAGCGGGCACGAAGATCAGTTACGCCAGGGGTACTGACGTGCTGGGTGAAAGTGACGAAGCTTTCGCGGAAGCAGTCCGTATCGCCCGAGAGGCTGAAGTTGTAGTGGCTGCCATAGGAGAATCCGCGGAAATGAGTGGTGAGGCGGCCTCCCGCAGCTCACTCGATCTTCCCGGCCGGCAATTGGATTTAGTCAAAGCACTGCACGCCACAGGAAAGCCGCTGGCAATTGTGCTGATGAACGGAAGACCGCTTTCAATCAATTGGATTGCCGCAAATGCTCCGGCCATCCTGGAAAGCTGGTTTGCCGGCACAGAGGGTGGGCACGCGATTGCTGATGTGCTTTTCGGCGACGTTAATCCGGGCGGCAAGTTGCCGATTACGTTTCCGCGCACAGTTGGACAGGCACCTCTTTATTACAATCACAAAAACACTGGGCGTCCACCTGAGGCCACAAATAAGTACTCTTCGAAGTATCTGGATGTAGATTGGACGCCTCTATTCCCATTCGGCTACGGATTGAGTTACACGACTTTTAAGTTCAAGAACCTTCAACTCAGCACCACACAGATTTCGCCAACGGGACAGCTACGCATGACCGTCGACGTGGAGAACACCGGAAATCGGGCTGGCGATGAAGTGGTGCAACTTTACATTCGCGATGTTACAGCGAGCGTCACGCGGCCGGTAAAGGAACTAAAGGGTTTCCAAAGAATTACTATTCAGCCGGGAGAAACAAAACACGTGGAGTTTGTGCTCGGCGAGGAAAGTCTGGGATTCTACAATCGCGAGATGAAGTTTGTCGTCGAACCGGGCGAGTTCAAAGTGATGGTTGGTCCAAACTCGCAGGAGCTGTTGGAAAAGAGCTTCCAGGTGGCTCAGTAATCCACAGATTCCGCAGATTACACAGATTATTAAATAAGGGGCCTAGCTAGGGATGCTGAAGTTCCTTTGCGAGGTCAATCGCCCGCACCTCGGATACGCCTTTAGTTCTTGCCGCTGGAATGTGTATTCTTGCGCTGTCGCAGCCCTAACTCATTTTCTTCCTCTTCTTCCCTTCTGTGAAATCTGCGAAATCTGTGGATTATTTTGTGCTGCGGCGGAACATGCGGTAACCCCAAGCGTCGAGTGTTAGCCCAGGTAACGTGACAGTTCGGCTTCTGGCGGCGCGCTGAGGAGCGGGCGCATCAGGAGGCAATGGCGGCGCAATGTCTGGTGTGACGTCGCTGAATCCCGCACCGACGACGTCGGCAACAGTACCGGAGAAGGGGCGGCTCGAAAGATTGATCGCCACCAGCATCTCCTCCCCCGAAGACCTGCGCACGAAGGTCACGATCCGCGACTCATCACTATTGTGAAGCCACTCGAGTGACCCGCGTCGCAATGCGTTGCTCGACCGACGCAGCGCCATCACCTGTTTGTAGAAGCGGGGAAACTCCGGGCGCCGTTCAGCGATTGGCCAAAATACCGGAAGCTTTTCAAAGAGCGCCGGGGCACCTGATTCGGTCGTATCGCCAACCTCCATGCCATTGTATAAAAGCGGCACTCCATCCATCGTAAAGATCAACGCTGATGCGGCCAGCGCCGCCGGTTCACCGAATCGCGCAATCGCCCGCCGCTCGTCGTGATTATCTGAGAACCGAAGGTGCAACGATCCGCGCGGCCATTCTTTCAACTCCTTTTCCCATTCGAGTCGCAAATCAGAGGCGTTCCCGTGACCTTGTAAGACCTTCGTCAGGGCACTGTGTAGCGGCCATGAGTAATCGAGTTCGAAAGCTTTGACCTGCAACTCTGGTACGTGTGCTTCAGCGAGCATCATGATGTCGGGTTTGATCTTTTCCAACTCAGCGCGAGCACTCTCCCAGAAATCCGTTGGCACCTCAGCCGCAACATCGCAACGGAACCCGTCAAGATCAAATTCGCGAATCCAGTACTTCAACATCTCAGTCATATAATGCCGGAGTTGCGGATTCTCGTAGTTAAGCTCAGCGACGTCGCTCCAATCGTGAGGGTAGCTGATGCGTCCGCTGGAGTCGTGTACATAGAAGCCGGGGTTCTTCATCAGGCCGCTGTCCCACGATGTATGGTTTGCCACGATATCGATGATCACCTTGAGGTCGCGACGGTGTGCTTCCGTGACAAGCCTTTTTAAATCTGCTTTGGATCCATATGAGGAATCAATGCCGTAGTAATCGCGCACTGCGTAAGGGCTACCAATGCTCCCCTTCTTCTTCACCTGGCCGATTGGGTGAATCGGCATCAACCACAGCACAGTAAGACCCAGCTCCTTCAACTGATCCAGACGGGATGTAACACCTGCGAAATTTCCTTGTGCAGAAAACGCCCTCGGGTAGATCTCATAGATGACCGCGTCTCGTAGCCACTCGCGGGCAGGCCTTGCCGGCTCCTTTGAAAAATCGCGCGCCGGCTGTTGCGCTATGGTGGCTTTTGAGGTCGCAATCACGACCAACAGGACCAGCAAGAACATCAACTTTGCTTCTAAGATAGTTTTTGTTTTTGTCATGTTAATCCAGGCAAGTAAGAATCCAACTATAATAATCTGCAGTCAGGAAGGGTTGCTTGCACCCGCGGATACAAAACCATTCAAGCCTGAACTTATCAATTCAACTCTAATAAGCCTCAGTAAGGAAGGGTTGCTTGCACCCGCTGATCCTTAGAGAAGGGTGCTTATGCATCAGCGGGTGCAAGCAACCCTTCCTTACTGCTATATGCAATAGCTTTCTTTTGAAAATGTTTGGCTTTTCACTTTGGGCCAATTTGCATTTTTGCTGCTCACTTCTCATCAATCAAGCCCGTGCTCGGGACCGGTTGGGCCGACTCCTGAACGGTGAACAGTTCATGCTCATCCGCTTTCATGACGGCTCGTTCCGGCACGTCGCGATCAGCGACGTCACTCACTAACAAGACAGAAAAAGCAGCCAAAAGCAGGAAAGCACCCCCCGCCATAACCACAAAGAGTGGCGCATTCGGGTTGTCTGGGCCAAATACCGCTCTAATGATTGGCCCAAACGCGAATGAGGCGATAATTTCGGGTATGACGATGAAAAAGTTGAAAATTCCCATGTAGACGCCCATGCGCGCAGCCGGTATCGCCCCGGAAAGAATCGCATAAGGCATTGACAGAATTGATGCCCAGGCAATGCCCACTCCAATCATTGTCAGGAGAAGAATACTTCTATCGTTAATGAAGTAAACCGAGAGCAACCCGAGCGCTCCGCACACTAACGATATGGCGTGAACGGTTTTGCGAGTCGTTGCCCGAGCAAGCGGCGGCAAAAGAAACGCAACGGCGAAGCAGGTAATGGAATAAATAGCAAAGGCATTGCCGCCCCAAGCCTGACCGTCGGCAAACAATGGGTCTTTTTCATTCCGGGCACCGAAGATGTGATAGGACGTCATCAGGCCAAAGAACATCCACATGCAGAATAAACCCAGCCAGGTGAAAAACTGGACCACAGCAAGTTGCTTCATTGTCTTCGGCATCTCTCTCATGGCTGCCGAAACCTCGCGCAGCAATTCGCCAACGATTTGGAAAATATTTTTAAGAATTCCACCGGGCCCGGAAACCCTAAGTCGCTTTCGTTCAAACTCTTCCATGTTCTCCGGCGGATACTCCCTGCTGGTGAGTACCGTCCAAAGTACACACACCAGGAACGCAACAGCACCGATTTTGAATGAATAATTGACACTTGCCGGTATTGTTCTCACTGCTTGCTCGGCACTAGCTACACCTCCCTTATCAACGCCATAGCTCCGAAAGATAAACGGCAGGGCATTGGCTAATGATGCGCCAATACCGATAAAAAAACTCTGCATTACGAAGCCAGCAGTTCGCTGGTCCACGTTGAGTTTGTCGGCGACAAACGCCCGAAAGGGCTCCATGCTCACATTGATGCTGGCATCGAGAATCCACAACAATCCGGCAGCCATCCACAGCGCAGACGAATCGGGCATAAAGAAAAGAGCGATGCTGGCAAGAATAGCTCCGGTCAAAAAATACGGTCGACGACGGCCTAGCCGGTTCCAGGTGCGATCGCTCATGGACCCAATGATCGGTTGGACAATCAAGCCCGTGACTGGACCGGCCAGCCAGAGAATGGGCACCTGTTCAGGTTTTGCTCCCAGGTATGTATAGATGCCGCTCATATTGGCAAGCTGCAGGCCCCAGCCAAATTGAATTCCCAGGAACCCAAAACTCATGTTCCAGATCTGCCAGAAGCTTAATCGTGGTTTTTGCATCGTAATGCCTTCCGTTTAAACGGATCACCAGGAGGCCGTCTGTCGCCTCAAGCGAGAAATAGAATCAATCAGATGCCCAGCTTGATGCCAGTTTTCCAGCCTATGGCTTGCCCTACCCTGACAGTCAAAGACCGTGGACCATAGACCATAGACGATATGCGAAAGGTGGTCGTTGATAATAATCAAAGCGGTGACTCCCTCGTCACTTCTATGGTCTGCCGATGGTCTATCGTCCATGGTCCATCGTCGATGGTCTATCGTCTATCTCGCGTAGATACTAATATCCTCCAGCACGACATTTCGATCCACCGACAGCGCATACATCAGCGTGCGGGCCATGTTTTCCACGTGAATGAATCCGGGCCGTGGCGCTTGCTCAAGAGCGATACTCTCAACATCAACCAAGCCGGGACAAAAATTGAAGACCCGAATATTTGCTCCTGTCTTCCGGACATGGTCTCGCAACGCTTCTGCATAACCCAGTAGCCCGAATTTCGAAGCACAGTAAGAGGGAACATCAGCATAACCGTGCTTCCCAGCCTGTGAGGAAATATTGACGATGTCTCCGAAGTCATTCTTAACCATGTGCGGGAGAACCGCTCGGACAAGTTGCATTACTCCGCGCAAATTCGTTTCTATTACCTGGTCCCAACCCTCTTCGGTAATTTCCTCAACCGTCTCTGGAACTGCCAGGCCGGAGTTGTTGATCAGCACGTCAATTCGCTTCCAGCGCTTTAATGTAAAACCTACCAGGGCGTCGATTTGTTGCCGGTCGCGAATGTCGAAGGGAAAGGGAAAAACTCGCTCCGCATCGAACTCAGCATTTAACTGGTTGGCCGCTTTGCGCAGAACTTTCTCGCGGCGCGAGGCAATAACCACCTTCGCGCCCGCGCCCGCCAGTGCATCAGTTAATGCACGGCCGATCCCAGTTCCGCCACCAGTTACAATGGCCACCTGCTCTGACAAGGGCCTAATTCGACTCTGCATAGACAAAATAGATCCGTCGAGT
>Ga0209431_10004985_pt1 | contig 10368 bp, 13 predicted proteins | sample RifCSP13_3_FD_184021 | JGI IMG/M metagenome (GOLD analysis project Ga0209431, IMG submission 184021) | Soil microbial communities from Rifle, Colorado - Rifle CSP2_sed 13_3 (SPAdes) (version 2) | ecosystem: Environmental > Terrestrial > Deep subsurface > Rock core/Sediment | place: Rifle... | reverse complement strand
CAATCTCATCCAAGATTCTCACGAAATGATTTTCAAAACTTGGAAGGCAGGGTGGAAGATGATGCTGAATAAGGGCACGTGGCACTCCCACAAGCATCGCAGCTTCCCGCGCACCCACAATAATGGAACGGTAGAAAACCCCGCCAACAACGAACAGGGCTATACTTACGCGCTTCAAGTTTGGGAGAAGTACTACACGGACGTTTTATTACCGAAATGGGCCGAGTGGGAAAATGCTTAGTATAATTATTCCGTATCTGAGAGAGCCTTATTTAGACAGGACGGTAGCTTCTCTAAAAGAAAACGCATCGGGCGAAATTGAAATTCTGGCCATCGAGGGAAGCAAGGGCATGAGGGCGGCGATTAATGAGGGTCTGGCCAAGGCAAAAGGAAAGTACATCATGAAGATGGACGCCCACTGTATTGTCGCACCGGAGTATGACCGTGTCTTGACGGAGGAATGTGGGGAGAATCAACTTATGGTTCCCAGGAGATATTCACTTCATGAAGAAACCTGGACAAGAGACGACAGTAAGCCATACTGGGATTATCACTATTTGTCATTTCCAGAAGCGTCTGATCAAACATACGGATATGCCATCCAGGTACAGGGGTGGAACAAGAGAACCATCTTCGAAGTAGACGACACCATGACCTATCAGGGGTCGGGGTGGGTAGCCAACCGTAAGTATTTTATGGAACACGTTGGCTATTACGATGACCGGCCGGAAACATACGGCACGTTTGCCCAAGACCAGCAGGAGGTGGGACTGAAGTATTGGCTAGGCGGAGGAGAGATCAAGGTTAACAAAAAAACATGGTACGCTCACCTACAAAAACGAGGGTATCATTATCAGGCTGGCACTTTCTCCCGCAAGCATAAAAAGGATGATCAAAGAATTAAGGGGGATGAGTATGGGACACGCCACTGGATGAACAATGAAGAACCCAGTATGACTAGAAAATTCGAGTGGTTAATTGAAAAGTTCTGGCCAGTACCAACTTGGCCTGAAAATTGGAAGGAGGTTTGGAGTGGCCACAAATATTGACGTTAGTATCCGCTATAGTAGCCACCTACCGGTTCTTGTGGAATGTATGAATCGGACTAAGGGGGACGTGCTGGAACTTGGCCCTGGCGTATTCAGTACTCCCATACTTCATTGGTTGTGTGAAACAAAAAGGAGGAATCTTTTGACAATCGAGACCGATCCCAAGTGGTTTAGGTTCTGTAGCAAGTATTATCGAACTGACTACCACAAGTTTCTCCACGTTAAACATTGGGATGATGCAAAAGAAGCAATTAGCAAACCGTGGGATGTAGTGCTAATCGATCATTCACCGTCTGCTCGAAGAGTAACAGAAATCGCTACACTTGCCGACAAGGCCAAATACATCGTTATCCACGACACTGAAGACTGGAAAGATTACGAGTACCATTATTCCACCATTTACCCACTCTTTAAGTACAGGTATAATTTCCGTGACGCGGATCATAATACGTCCCTAGTGAGTAACCTTGTTAATTTGGACGATTTTACGGTCTATGAAAGCGCGGAAGAAGTACGAGTTTAAGGATTTCTACAATATGACTGCTTTCAAAACTGAACTTTGCGAATTGGCGTATAAATACGGAGCTGATAAATGTCCCCAAATTGGTCACCAGTACACCCCCTTTTATTACGAATATCTCAAAGACAAACGCCAATCTTTCAAGAAAGTTCTGGAGGTGGGGATTGGAAACAATCGCCAGATAAAATACATCCCCAACGGTTTCATTGGAGCCAGTATCAGGATGTGGCGGGATTTCTTCCCCAATGCCCAGGTGTATGGAGCGGATGTGGCACCAGAGTGTTTCTTTACCGATGACAGGATCCAAACCTTTTTTTGCGACGAAACCAGCGAAGACGATATCAAGAAGTTACTTGAATTTACCGGAACTGATATCGACCTGGTAATAGACGACGCTTGCCACCACATCGAGAACCAAATATATCTGGCAAGAGTTATGATGCCGCTTCTAGATAAGGGAGTGACATACGTTATCGAAGACTGTCGGAGAACTAGGGTGGTACAGAGAACTTTCCCTGAATATGAGTGTTATATTCCTAAACTACCGGATAACGAAAACCCGTTAGCTCACGATGGGATGATCGTCCTAAAACACAAATGAAACAATTACTCGTTTACATCAGTCCTACAGACAAATTCGATGCTGAACATGAGACGTTAACTAAGATCCAGGTTGACAATAGTTTGGAGTTGGGTTGGAAACCGGAAGATATTATCCTGGCTACTAATTTCCCTTGGGAATATCGAGGAGTCAAGTCTCACGTTATGGAAGGCGACTACGGTGCGTTGGACGGGAATAGGTCGAGCAAGATTAAAGTGATTCATAAGCTTTTAATGGATTGGTTTGTTAACGATGTAGTGTGGTTCCACGATCACGATGCTTTTCAGTTGGAACTATTTAATGCACCCTACGCTGACTTTTCCGTTACTGACCACGGCTGGTCGCACACTTGGAATGCGGGGAGCTTCTTTTTCAACCAGGATACCCAATGGGTGTTTGAGCAGATCTTGAAAAAGATGGGGAACGAAATGAATGAGCAGGATGCTCTTACCACCATTTATGATGACGTATTCCCCAACTTTATCAATATCACTCATAATCTGAACATCTATCAACTCAAACAAAACATTGAGAAAGCCGACAAGCCCCTTCTTGTTGCCCACTTTCATCCCCACAAACCCCGGCATATGAATTTATTCAGGCCGATCCTACCCCAGAGATTACTGGACATCTTCAAAGGCTATGGAATTGAATGAAATGATCAAAGACATACAGGAGGTTCGGGTTAAAGGTCGCCACCGCTTCTGGTACCCTTTCATGCGTAAGTACAACTGTAAACGTGTCTGTGAGTTGGGGGTGCGTGAAGGTAGAAACTTCATAAGGATGATTGATCATCGACCCAAACTTGCCGTTGCCGTGGATTGCTGGGTAGACGATGGAGTTCAGGCCAGAAACGATATCGGGCTTAATCAAGACCGTCTCGATCAGCAGTATGAGTCTTTCAAGGCACTGGTAGGATACAAGCCCTATGTGAAGATTTGCCGGGGGTATACGTTTGACGTGGCCAAAGAATTTCCGGATGAGTATTTTGACTTCATCTACATAGATGCGGATCACACCTATGAAGGATGCAAGCGTGACATAAATGATTGGTATCCTAAACTAAGGCATGGGGGGTTTTTGATTGGGGATGATTTTCGTTATTCCAAAAACAAACTCAACATACGGTTTGGTGTTATCGAAGTCGTTACTGAATTTAGTTTGGTAAACCATTTATCTGTTTTCTTTCTCCCTCTTCATAACTGGGGGATTGTCAAACCATGAAGTTCCTTCATGTTGGTTGTGGTAACAGAAGAATTGCGGGGTTTATCAACACTGACAAAAACGAGATGGATATTTCCAAACCCTGGCCCCACAAGGATGAGAGCGTTGACGGAATAATTTCCATGGCTGTTTTACACTGTCTGGGTTGGCCAGAACTACTGCTCGCCCTTAAAGAGTCATATCGGGTGCTTAAAAAGGGCGGGGTTATGCGTATAGGAGTCAATCTAGTTGAAACTGGTTATCCTCTTGAGAAAGTCTTGTATGGGGTCAATGTCAATTTGTTTAGTTTTGACTTATTAAGCAACATTCTGACTAGGGTGGGATACTCGGAAGTTAAAAGATGCAACTGGCGGGAGTCGGTCGTCCCAGAGTTCGCCCAAGTCGACAGTCGTCACCACAGGGGATCAAGTTATTTAGAAGTTACAAAATAGTGAAAGCCTTTTTTGATTATCAGCACTTGGATGGTGAGATTATGTCAGATCGGGACGAGAAAGAAGTAAATAGCAAGTTCTGGAACGTAGGGAAGTGGGAAAACTTTATTAAACCCTTTTTGAAAGAGGGGGGAACTCTGGTAGATATGGGCTCTAACGCTGGCCTGTTTCTAAAGTTGGCCGAGGACATGGGATTCAAGGCTATCGGAGTGGATTCAGACAAAGAGGCGGTGGCAAGAGGTCTAGCTTGGAGAGACAAAAACAAGGGAAAGTACCAGATTCTATGCACACCAATGGAAGAATGCATAGATTTGCTTCCGATGGCCGATTACACAGTCCTGGCCAACTCTCATTATTACTTCTACATCGCTGATTGGCTGGACTATCTGGACGAACTCCGTTTTAAGACTCGTTATTGCATCATCGTCACCACCGAAAAGCGTAATTCACAGATCAGTATGGCTTCCGCTGATCCAGATGCCATCCGAAGTTATTTCATGGATTGGGAAGATGTGGGTTTTATTGACGCTTTACCTACGGAAGGCGACCCATCGCCCAGGAAACTCTATGGAATGTGTTTTAAGAGCCAGATTGAGCGAGTACCAATGAACCTGGACTGCGGGAATCACGTTCAAGACAAATTTTATGAAGAGTTGGACACTGGAAAGGAGTTCAGCCGAACTAAATACTACAAAATTCTCAAAGGGTATCGAAAGAAATGGTCTGAAGAGGAATTAAACCTATTTATCTTAAACAAGATCTCGTTGTTTAATAGTGTGAAAAAGAATGGACAATTAAGACCGGTCATTGTTGGTGAAAATAATCGGGTGTTAGACGGAAACCATTTGTATTCGATCATGAATTATTTGGGTTATGATAATTGTTTCATAAGGAGAGTATGAAAAGTACCGTTGTGTATGTTTCATCTAACCGTGAAAACCCGGAGTTTGAGCGGAGGATTCAAAACGATCTTCTCTCAAAGTGGGATGGTCCGATCGTTGCCGTTACTCAAAAACCATTTCAATTTGGCAGGGGGAAAAACATTGTGGTGGGAGACGTTGGGGCATCTGGGTTTAATGTGTGCAGACAGTATCAGATAGCTTGCCAGAACGCTACTACAGACTATGTAGTGACCGCAGAGTCGGATTGTATCTATTCTCCTGATTACTTCACCTTTACGCCCAATAGACTGGATATCCCGTATCGAAACACAAACATTTACGTCCAGAAGTACGGAGAGGATTTTGTGTGTAAAAAGGACAGCTCACTATTTTCACAAGTGGTAGGCCGGGAGTTTTTCCTCAAAAGGCTGGATTATTTATTTGAAGGGATGCCGAAGTGGAGTACGGAATACAAGAACTTTCCAAAAGAGATACACAAGAAGCTGTTTGATGAGTTTGAGTACTTTGAGACGCAGTATGGATGTATTTCATTCAAAACAGGGCTAGGGATGCGTCGTCATAGCCATTCAGACGAAATACCCGTTGCAAGCCTGCCCTTCTGGGGCCAGATTAAAGATTTAAGGAGGGTGTATGGCATCTAGGGGGGTAATTTATTACACCGACTGCAAGATTCAGGACCCGATTAAGTCGGTTGTACAGAAATACATTAAAGCATCTGGATTACCCATCACTAGCTGTTCCCTTAACGAACCGATAGATTTCGGAACCAACGTGGTATTTTGGGGCAAGAGGGGGTATGTGACGTATGTCAGACAGATTTTGGAAGCACTAAGTAAAAGTAAAGAAGATTATGTCTTTTTTTGCGAACAAGACGTGCTGTATCCCAAATCCCATTTTGACTTTACCCCCCCCAAGGACAACATATTTTATTATGACGAAAATGTTTGGCGGTGGCTTTATGGTTCCGATAAGGCAATATCTTACGATAGGCTGATTTCGCTGTCCGGGCTGTGTGTGAATACTAAATTTGCTATTGATCATTATATGGGGCGGTTGGTAGCGATTGTGGACCACGGACTGGACAAATTTGCCAGCCACGAACCAGCCCAAGCCAGGGCATGGGGATATGAACCAGGCACAAAAAAGAAAACCAGGGGGGGGTTTAGTGATGACGATTTTGAATTATGGTGTGCTGACGATCCAATGGTTGATATCAGGCACAAAGGAACTTTCTCACCTATTAAAGTCTCTCTCGATAAATTCAGCCATGCCCCGGAAGGTTGGAAGGAGATACCCATTGAAATGGTTCCACACTGGGGAGACAGGTTAATGGAATTGTTTGATTTATGATGCTTTCGATACTCGTGCCGAGTCGGAATGAAATGTTTCTCAAGAATACGGTGGAGGATTTATTGAAGAACAAACGTGGGGAAACTGAAATTATAGTCGGATTGGATGGGGCGTGGAGCGAGCCCCCCATCGCTCAACACCCAGACGTAAATGTGATTTATGTTTCACAATCCATCGGACAAAGGGCAATGGCTAACCTATGCGCTAAATTATCCAGAGCGAAATATGTTTGTAAAGTAGATGCGCACATCAGTATTTCAGAGGGGTGGGATGTGGAAATGATAAACGCAATGGAAAAAGTCGGCGATAACGTGACGATGGTCAGTACCATGCGGAATCTGTGGTGTTTTAGTTGGAAATGTTACAAGTGCGGATGGAAGAAGTATCAAGGTCCAACGCCGGAAAAATGTCCTAATTGTGGACGTTCCCATCGCTTGCATAGAAAGATGGTCTGGATTGGAAAAGAACGTCCCCAGAGTAATTCTTACTGTTTTGACTCCGAGCCGCATTTTCAATACTTCAATGAGTACACCAAACGTCCAGAGTACAAGGAAGCACGGGAAAAGACTGGATTAACTGAAACAATGTCCTTACAGGGGAGTTGTTTTATGGCTACCAGAGAGAAATACTGGGAACTTAATCTGTGTGGAGAAGATTTGGGTTCATGGGGAAATCAAGGCTTGGAAGTTGCTTGTCGCACCTGGTTGTCAGGAGGTCGGGTGTTAGTGAACCACAAATGTTGGTATTCCCATCTTTTTAGGACTCAAGGGGGCGATTTCGGTTTCCCATACGAACAACACGGCAAGGAGGTTGACAAGACCAAAAAGCGGGTGTGGGAGTTTTTCTTCAGTGGATGGGACAAACAAATTCATCCAGTATCTTGGTTGGTGGAAAAATTCTGGCCTTGCAAGGGTTGGTCCGAAGATGATCTGAAGAAACTGAAGGAACGAGATAACAAGAATAAAGTATAATTAAAAAAATGATCGCTTGGTTTATTTGTCCTTATAAGAGATGGGTTAGAGGAGGAACGCCTACCCGTTATCCAGCAATAAATGACTTTACTCCCCAAATAAGGGCTGATGGTGGTAAGTGGTCAGAGTCGGAGGTCTTGGGAAACGTGGCGATTGTTAAAGTCGATGCTTCTTTATTCACCTTAGATACTATTGCCACCACAAAAGGGTTTTACCGTTTACCAAAGGTTAATCTTGATGACCCGTTAAGCACGATTACCAACTCCGAAGCGATAAAAATTAACGATCAACTGCAATTAATGGGATATACCAAAACTGAAATAACCACAGCATTGGGAAATGACATCAAGACTAAAACGATGGGAAGTGTTTTGAGATTTGCCACGACTAGGAGATTAAAGCCAAGATATGACCCTATAACAGACTCTATTATTTTAGACGGCCCTGTCCAGATTTGTAAAAGTGTGGATAGTGTAAATTTGGAGGTTTAATACGGCTTTCCCTACCACTTCAATTTTAGACAATTTTAATCGAGCCAATGAAGGCCCACCTCCAAGTGCTAGCTGGACTAATGGGCCATGGACTAGCGGAAGTAGTGATAATTTGGTTGTAGTTTCAAACGTTTGCGGATCAAATACAACTGGCGAAGTAGATGCGTATTGGAATCCATCGACATTCGGAGCAAATACTGAAGTATTTTGTGATATAGCAGTCGCCACAACTGGCAATAGGTGGATAGATTTGGGTATTAGGTTAGTTACTATTGGTTCACTCACCACGGATGGATACATGGGGGAGGTTTATTACGGTGACACGCCTGATGGTGTCTATGTTTTCAGAATTGATAATGGAGTAGCCACGTTGATAGGTTCAGTTGTCGCAAATGTCAACTTTGTTGCTGGAGATAGTTTTGGTTTTGAAATGATTGGTAGTACGATGACCTGTTACCGCCGACCCAGTGGTGGAAGTTGGGGAGCGATCGGGACGACAAGATCAGATTCTACATATAGCGCCGCTGGGAATATAGGTCTAAAAATAGCTGGGGTTTCTACTGCTCCAAGGGTTGATAATTTTGGCGGAGGAACGGTTGTTGCCGGATCGGCTTCAGCTTCAATCTCCCCGTCAGTCAGTCCATCTGTCTCGCCTAGTATTTCTCTTTCTCCCAGTCTCTCACCATCTTTATCGCCCAGTATTTCCCCATCAGTGAGTCCGTCGGTTAGTCTTTCCCCTTCGCTTTCGCCGAGTCTCTCTCCTAGCCTTAGTCTCTCAATTTCCCCATCGGTCTCACCTTCGGTGTCTTTGTCACCCAGCTTGTCTCCCTCTATTTCGCCGTCGTTAAGTCCATCAATTTCCCCCTCCGTTTCACCCTCCGTCAGTTTAAGCCCATCTTTGAGCCCCAGTCTCTCTCCCTCCCTAAGTCCCAGTATATCGCCGTCCTCATCTCCGTCGCTCTCTCCCAGCATTAGTCCATCCATTTCTCCATCTGTCTCATTAAGTCCGTCATTATCTCCCAGTTTGTCGCCTTCCATTAGTCCTTCGATCAGCCCCAGCGTTTCACCCAGTGAAAGCCTAAGCCCCTCTCTTAGTCCCTCACTTAGTCCAAGTTTATCTCCGTCAATTTCTCCGAGCGTTAGTCCGTCAGTATCGCTCTCGCCTTCCTTAAGCCCTAGTCTATCCCCCTCGTTATCACCGAGCGTTAGTCCATCAGTTAGCCCGTCGGTGAGTTTGAGTCCATCTCTTTCTCCCAGCCTCTCTCCCAGTGAAAGTCCGAGTCTCTCTCCGTCCATTAGTCCTTCTGTCAGTCTATCTCCTTCAGTGTCTCCAAGCTTGTCTCCTAGTCTAAGTCCCTCTCTTAGCCCCTCGATTTCGCCCAGTGTATCACTTAGTCCGTCACTTTCACCCAGTCTTTCCCCCAGTCTCTCCCCTTCCCTAAGTCCGTCGGTCTCGCCTAGTATTTCTCTCTCCCCCAGTCTTTCACCGTCCTTATCTCCATCTTTGTCTCCCAGTTTATCCCCCTCGATTAGTCCTAGTGTAAGTTTGTCGCCGTCACTAAGTCCCAGCTTTTCACCATCTTTGTCTCCATCAGCATCTCCCAGCATCAGCCCATCGTTGTCTCCTTCTTTATCTCCCTCAATAAGTCCTAGTGTTTCACCTAGTCCGCCCCCAGAGTTACAGTCTGGAATAAGTTATATAATTGATCTTGGTGGAGGCATCGCCTACTTACTATGAGTAATAGATTTTTAGTCATCGCAAATGGAAACATTGCCAGAAGGGACAAAGACAACACTTTCAGTGGTACAAACACATTTGATGGAAAGGTAGAATTACCAATGGGGGAAGTTTCTTACTTTAATACAACGGGAACGGGGGTAACTATTTCCGCCCAATCAGACGGATCGACAAACATGGTCAAGTGTTCGGTTACTTCTGTTCTTTCTGATCCTTGTTCGTGTTTTGATAATGGCGGTGCTAATAACGGAAGATTGCGATATGTTGAGGCGGTAACCAAAGACTTCCATATTGCATGTACCATCTCAATCGCCCCGGAAGAGGCCAATGACACCTTCGTATTTGGGGTAGCTAAAAACGGTACAGTGATAGACTCATGCAAGGTTTTAGTAAAAGTCCTTAACGCTGGAGATACCCGAAGTACAGCCTTGCACGCTTTCACAAGTCTTGCGACAAACGACTATCTCGAATTGTATGTAGGGAATACTACGGATGCCGGTGATGTAACGATTAAGACCTTAACTTTGTTTGCAATGGGGATGTAACTTGACAATTTTGACAGTGGGTTTATAATATTTTCAGTAAGGCACAGAGTCTTTTAACTCACGCCACGGCAAACGCCGTGGTTTTTTTAATGCAATAAATGTCAACTCCAATAGGCGGACTCATCGTTGATTCAGTAAATTCGACCGGGGATACGATGACGGGAAATCTCACAATGAGCACGGGGGCAAGGGTAATTTTGGCAGGGCAGTCTACCGCCACAGTATCAATAAACAAAACTTTAACCAGGAATGATGCTGGTATTCTTCAGCAGGTAGATACCGATGGGGTGGTGGTCACTCTCCCTGCGACCAGGGCTAACCTAGTGTTCACGATCATGAACACTGGAATCAGTGCCTTAACTGGAGTTACTGTTTCTCCCAATGCTTCAGACAGGATTTATGGTAATGGTTACGATCCGGAAGATGACAGGGACGCGATCAACACCAAAGCAACCGCCAAGACCGGGGACTTTATTACTTTAATCGGAGATGGGAATGACGGTTGGAATCTAATCGAGGTTAACGGTACGTGGGCAAGAGAAGGGG
>Ga0209431_10004980_pt1 | contig 10372 bp, 10 predicted proteins | sample RifCSP13_3_FD_184021 | JGI IMG/M metagenome (GOLD analysis project Ga0209431, IMG submission 184021) | Soil microbial communities from Rifle, Colorado - Rifle CSP2_sed 13_3 (SPAdes) (version 2) | ecosystem: Environmental > Terrestrial > Deep subsurface > Rock core/Sediment | place: Rifle... | reverse complement strand
CTCGCGTTTTTCATAGATCTGAACGACATCGTATTGATTGAGAAAACGGTCGGCCAGGGCGGCAGACAGGCTAGGCGCCCTACGTGGCTGAACCTGCCCAATCAATTGGGCGTCCAGCACCCAACCAAAGGGCTTTGAAGGTGTGGCTGTAAATTGAAGACCCATGAAAATCGAATAGAGTTGGTTGGGACTGATATCCCCACGGCGCATCCACTGGCCAAAATCAATCATGTAATAGTTCTTGCCATTTACTTCCTGAACATCGGTATAGGTCACATAAACCAAGCCAGCTTCCAGGGTCTTCAGGACGGGTTTACCAGTGGCGGCATCGTTCGGAGAAGCAAAGATGGGCGCGTTAGCAATGTTCACTCTCGCATAGTAAAAAGGCAACTGTGCAAGGCTGGCATCCGGAGACGTTGCCGGGAGCGTATCCTCAAAGAAGAATTTTCCAGATTCCAGTTTACGGTGCAGGACGTCGTAAGATCCAAAGGGGAGGCATTCCGCATTGGTTGAAATCGGAGCCCCAGTTGGGCACGGGTCGCTACCTTCCTGCAGACCAGCAGCAGAAGCAGGCACTGAAAAAATGGAGGCTGACAGAAGGAAAGCCAAAAAGGCGAAGAGTAAGTTTTTCATCGTCGACGATTATATCCAGCGAAGAATAATGGGTAAATAAGCATTAACCACGCATCTCATCTTCTGCCGGGATGCGGAGACCTCGTATAGATAAGATCGCCAGTCCATTGAACAACACGGTGGCCACGACAATGGCGACAAAGCCCAAGGCATAAATGTTCAACGCGACCCAACCTGCGAAGGCTCGGCCTATGGACGCGGAGGTGAAAAAGCCCGCCATCATCGTGGTCCTCGCTGAAGGCAGCACTTCGGTCATCAAGGGAATGGAGGACACGATCAGGAATTCAAAGCTGATGTAAAACAAAAATAATCCAGACAGAACACCAATTATCGTTCCGCTTACCAGAGGAAGAATCGAAACGGCGAGTGTATTAACCACCAGTCCGATAAAAATAGCTCGACGCTTCCCAAGCCGATCTGTTATCAAAGCCACTAAACCTTCACCACTTAACTCAGCCGTTCCCAATACCGCGGCTGCGCCTCCCAAGGCAACCAGCTTCAGGCCAAAACTGTCCTCCATCCAAACACCGAAGGTTAAATTGATGAACTCATTGGCGATACAGGAAAAAACGGTTAACCCCATTGCCGCCAAGGCCGGACGCGAACGAAGAATAGTGCCAAAATTGGACCAGAGATTTGGTCCTGATGTTTCATGAGGCACGTCTTTCGGCAACTGAAATGCCAGAAGCAGAGCTGCCAAGAAGATCAAGATGCCAAGCAGCGGAAATGGGGCGATCCAGCCAGCCGCAGAAATCACCCAGCCTACCAGGGGAATACCAAGAATAAATGCTCCGGACCAACTGAGCTCGGTGATGGTGATGGCAAATGACCTGCGTTCATATGGGACACGGTCGCCGACGTAAGCCTGCATGCTGGGGTCGAAGGTGACTCTGCCAACCAGTGTGAGCATGAGGGCGAGCATAAATCCATAAAAAGTCGGCCAAAAGACAACGATAAATGCGCCGGTAATGAAAATAATCATGCCCAGCACCATGCCGAACTTTCGCCCGCGATTTTCGGCGAAAGATGAAAGGAGCGGGGCGAAGAATGCGGCGACCAATGAACGAGAACCGATGCCGCGAGCCAATGTTTCCAAAGGAACACCCAACCCGTCGCGGAACGCAGGTAAAAAGGGATAGACCATACGATAGGCTGTGCTGGAAACCATGCGGATGAAGGTGAAGAGAACGATCTGCGCGTTCAGAGATGTTTTCAGCGATGTATTTTTCAAAGGGTTCCTTGTTTTTGAAAGACGAATCAGGACTTCAACATGGGGATCTTGATGCCATGTTTTTTAGCTGCGTCGATAGCTTCCTGGTAACCCGCGTCCACGTGGCGCACAATGCCCATGCCGGGATCAGTGGTGAGCACACGCTGGATGCGAGCAGCGGCTTCCGGCGTGCCATCTGCCACGATGACCTGACCAGCGTGCTGACTGAAACCGATGCCTACGCCGCCGCCATGATGGAACGAGACCCAGGTGGCGCCGCCAACCGCATTGATCAGCGCGTTTAGGATCGGCCAATCGCTCACGGCATCGGTGCCGTCTTTCATTCCTTCAGTTTCACGATTTGGTGAAGCCACAGAACCCGAATCGAGATGGTCGCGTCCAATGACAATGGGCGCACTGAGTTCACCAGAGGCAACCATGTCATTGAAGCGCAAACCTGCTTGGGCGCGCTCACCATAGCCCAGCCAACAGATACGGGCGGGCAAACCCTGGAATGGAATTCGTTCGCGGGCCATCTTCAGCCAGCGATGCAAATGTTCGTCCTGGGGGAATAGTTCGGCGATGGCAGCGTCCGTCTTGAAAATATCCTCGGGATCGCCCGATAGCGCAACCCAGCGAAATGGTCCCTTGCCTTCGCAGAATAAAGGTCGAATATAAGCGGGGACAAAGCCAGGAAAATCGAAAGCGTTCTTGACTCCAAAGTCGAAGGCGCGTTGGCGCAGATTGTTTCCGTAATCAAAGACCTCGCTGCCTTTTTTCTGGAAACCGAGCATAGCCTCCACATGGTGCGCCATTGATTCTTGAGAACGTCGTTCGAACTCGTGCGGGTCATCCCGCCTTAGCGCATCCGCCTGCTGCAAGGACATCCCTGCAGGGATGTATGCCAATAGGTCATGCGCCGGAGTTTGGTCGGTGACTACATCGGGCACAACTCCGCGGATCAGCAATTCCGGAAATATTTCGGCGGCGTTGCCGATCAACCCAATAGAACGTGGTTGCTTTTTTTTCACATTCTCTTCGACCATTGTCATAGCTTCTTCAAGAGTGTCCACCACCGCGTCTACGTAACCGATCTCTAGGCGACGTTTGGCGCGGGCGGGATCCACTTCAACAATGAGTCCTACCCCTTCGTTCATAATGATCGCCAAAGGTTGAGCCCCTCCCATGCCACCAAGTCCCGCGGTGAGCACAAATTTGCCTTTCAGCGAAGACCAGCCGCGCTGTCTCGCCAAGGAACCCAAGGTTTCATAGGTGCCTTGCAAAATCCCCTGGGTACCAATATAGATCCAGGAGCCGGCAGTCATCTGACCGTACATGATCAGGCCTTTGGCAGCCAATTCATCAAAGTGTTGCTGGGTTGCCCAGTGCGGGACGAGGTTTGAGTTGGCGATTAATACGCGTGGGGCATCGGTGTGCGTACGGAAGATTGCAACCGGTTTGCCGGATTGCACCAACAGAGTCTCATCTGGTTCCAGATTGCGCAATGAATCTAAAATTGCATCGAACGCTTCCCAGGAACGAGCGGCTTGGCCGCGTCCCCCGTACACCACAAGATCTTCAGGGCGTTCAGCGACTTCCGGGTCTAGGTTGTTCTGGATCATGCGATACGGAGCCTCGATGAGCCAGTTTTTGCAGGTGAGCTCCGTGCCCCGTGGAGCACGCACTAAGTGCGAGTTAGCCATTGCCATCCTCGTTTTCAACCCCATAGTCGAGCAACAGTGCCGGGTCAAAGAGTTGGAACGTTTCACTGTTTCGCCACCGACGATATTCGGTTTTCTCTTCCTCAGTGGCTTGCGTATCGTAATAACTCATGGGCTCTAAGTGGATGTTCGATGCCCCAACACGCGTCTCAAAATGCAGATGCGGCTCAGCTATAAAATACTCATCACCGGTATTTCCAACAACTCCTATTACTTGCCCACAATCAATTGGCTCCGACAAGACAAAGGGAGCCAAAACTTGCATATGGGCATAAAGCAAGTAAATCGATTCGCTAACTTCAATTGAGAATAATGCGGCCAAGTCAGGTGGTAATTGGTTGGCAGGCGTCTCGATAATCAGATAATTGCCGTAGGTTGACGCAAAGCCTAGACCGGCCACGTACCCATCGAACACGGATTGGATAGGTGTGCCATTAATATGGCCGCCAGTGCCACCTTCATCGTTGCGCTGGTAATAAGCGATGTCGAGCCCGTGGTGACCGCCGTCCCAGTCGCTGGTGCCCTGTGGCGGGGTGAATCCCTGACTAATGTAGCCCTGTAGCGCCTGAAAAGAATGCCCTGCCAGCAGCGAACAAAGCGAGGAAATAGGAACCGGGCTCTCAGAAGGGGACGGAACCGTAGTGAAGGTTGCCGAAGGCGGAGAGCTAGGTCTGATTGAAGATGTCTCGGTTGGCAGTATCGTTGGCGTGAGCTGAGATGAGCAGGAAACAAGAAAACCTGCTAGAAAAAGGACAAGCAAACGTGGTTTCACGCGGCAATTCTAACGCCGAACAGCAGTGTAACGCCGGTGATATCATTGGCGGCAATCTACTCGCTGGAGTGTGAATGAGAAAAATCAGTGTCATCGGGGTCGGTTACGTCGGTTTGGTAACCGCCGCCTGTTTCAGCGACCTTGGCAACCATGTGATCGCGCTGGATGTGGACGAAAAGCGCATCGCGGGTTTGAAGCGGGGGGAAATGCCCATTTATGAGCCCGGCTTGGAAGAATTAGTGCAACGCAATGTGGAAGCGGGACGGTTGGCTTTCACCACCTCATACAAAGAAGCGCTAAAAGATTGTGAATTCGTGTTCATCTGCGTGGGAACGCCCTCTGGAGTTGATGGGGATGCAGATCTGAAATACGTGGAATCTGCGGCGAAATCGATCGCCGAGAACATGCAAGCTCCGCTGATCGTGATCAACAAATCTACGGTTCCCGTAGGAACCGGCGACTGGGTGGCAGAAATCATCACCCGCGCTGAGCCCAAGCCGATCGACTTTTGGGTGGTCTCCTGCCCGGAATTTTTACGCGAAGGCTCGGCGATCGCCGATTTCATGAGCCCGCATCGAACCGTCCTAGGCTCCCTGCACCGTGAAGCTGCGGATAAAGTAGCGCAACTACATCTACCCTTACGAGCACCCATTGTGATCACCGATCTGCGCACTGCAGAGATGATCAAGTACGCCTCCAATGCGTTCCTAGCTACGAAGATCTCATTTATCAACGAGATCGCGGATATTTGCGAATCGCTCGGCGCAGATGTAAAGGAAGTTGCTGCGGGCATGGGTTTCGACCCGCGCATTGGAAAATATTTCCTCGAAGCGGGGCTCGGATATGGCGGCTCCTGCTTCCCCAAGGATGTGAAGGCTTTAGCTTTTATGGCTGAAGAAATGGGTCACGAACCGCGCATTCTAAATTCCGTAATGACCGTGAATGGTTTACGCCGCGAGATGGTCTTCAATCGCTTGAAGAATATAATTGGAGACCTAAAGGGCAAGACGATCGGCTTACTGGGATTAGCTTTCAAATGGAACACGGATGATATGCGCGACGCGCCGTCCGTGGATATCGCCGAGGCTTTGTTGAATGCGGGCGCCAAAGTACGCGGTTATGATCCGGTGGCCATGGAAGCGGCCAAAGAATTACTACCCAAAGTCGACATGGCCCGGGACGCTTACGATCTGGCCGACGGTGCGGATGCACTAGTCGTCGTGACTGAATGGAACGAATTTAAGAATCTAGATCTGGAGAGAATCCGAAACAGCATGCGCCAACCGATTATCCTGGATGGCCGCAACATCTATCAACCTGAACAAATGCGCAAACTTGGATTCACTTATCAAGGCATCGGCCGTAGTTACAGCGGTAACGGCCAAATCCAAACAGAGATCAAAGTCCGGCCCAATGCCGCCTGAATCCAAGACAGAACAACCCCCGGTCTGTGATTACGAAGGATCGGATTACCAGCAGAGATTTTGGGAACATGGGGATCGCCAATACGAAGACCAGGTTGAAGCAATCGCCATCAAGCGCCTTCTCCCCAAACGCGGTAAATTATTGCTGGAAGTTGGCGCGGGCGCTGGGCGCAATACAACAAGATATGCGAACTTTGGACGCATTGTATTGCTAGATTACTCCACCACACAATTAGAACAAGCACAGCAGCGCCTGGGGGCAAGCGACCGATACGTCTATGTTGCGGCCGATGTTTACAAACTTCCTTTTGTAGAAGGTTTATTCGATTCAGCCACGATGATCCGCGTCATCCATCACATGGCCGATGCACCCAAAGCGCTGCAACAAATCCGCCAGGTAATGCAACCTGGCGGAAAATTCGTGTTGGAATATGCGAACAAGCGCAACTTGAAAGCGATTGTGCGTTATTGGTTGCGGAAACAGGAATGGGACCCATTCGACAAAACCCCGGTTGAATTCATACCTCTCAACTTTGATTTCCACCCCAAAGCCATGCAATCCTGGTTGCGTAAAGCAGGGTTCATGATCGACCGGCAACTCACCGTTTCTCATTTCCGCATGGATTGGGCAAAACGTCGATTGCCACTGAAGTTACTGGTTGGTATGGATGCACTGTTCCAGCCCACCGGTGCATTTTGGCAATACACGCCCAGCATTTTCTTGCGAGCCAAAGCCATTGGAGGCACCTCACGAGCAGCGGCGGGTGCCTTCTTCAAATGTCCGGAATGCGGGACCGCGCTGCCCGACAAAAAGCTAGATGAAATACTTTGCCCGGGCTGCGGGCGACGCTGGGGCATCAAAAACGGGATCTATAACTTCAAGGAAGCGCTGAAAATCTAGTTGTCTTGATTACCAAGTTCTGAGTCGATGAGGTTTGCAAACACCGAGAACGGTTGCGCACCAATTAGTCGGTTGCCATTGATAAAGAATGTTGGAGTCGCATTAACGCCGTACTCTACACCTAAGTCGAAATCAGCCCGAACTGCGTCGCTATAACGCGCTTCCTGAAAGCAGGAGGTAAAAGCTGTAATATCCAAGCCGAGTTCATCCGCATAAGCCAAATAGGCGTCCTCTCCCAGTTCCATCCGTCCGCTAAACAAAAGGTCATGATATTCCCAGAACCTGCCTTGTTCCTGCGCGCATTGTGCAGCAAGAGCAGCCGGGAGGGCTTGCGGATGGATGCCTGTCAACGGAAAGTCTTTGTAAATAATGCGGATTTGATCGCCATAATCCTCTAACAATTGGGGGTAGGTCTGCAAAACATGCCGCTGACAATAAGGGCATTGAAAATCCGCGAACTCGATAATGGTGATTGGCGCATCCCCAGCTCCCAGTACAGGGTCATTAGCATCAATGGGAATATCAACACGCTGAGCAAGTGAATCATTATCCGCAGCTGAGGTGCTGGTAGCCTCAACGCTTATGGCAGTGACTGGAATATCTGTTTGCACTGCGCCTGAACGGTAACTGGCTATAGCCGCGGCTCGTCCGTAAATAAAATAACCCATCGCCAACCCTACAATGAAAGCGATGGGAATGAACGCAGCATAAATCTGATGTTTCTTTACCTGGAAGCTAAAAACTTCCTCATTTTTTCCAGCCCTTTTCTTAAGTGAAGTTTTACTTTTACTAAATTTTTTCGTTGGTGGCATGGGTCGGCATTATATCCGAGCCGGAGGCATATAATGCCGGCATGCATTCTGCATACCCGGCACCCAGCCTCGAATTCGCAAAACCGCTGATGAATGCGGCTGGCAGCCTTGGCTTCAGTCCGGATTCGCGTGGTGTCATTTCAATGGGAAAATTTGGAGCCTTTGTCACTAATCCGATAAGCACTCGAGCTAGAAAAGCCGCCAACCCCCCGAGTCTGGTCCCATTTCCAGGTGGCGTATTAATGCATACCGGGCATCCCAACCCCGGAATCAGCAATGCGGTCAAGACCTTTTCGGCGAGTTGGGCAAGAGCGCCAGTACCAATTATTGTACATTTACTCTCGACGAAAACAGAGCAACTGCGAAAAGCAATTTACCGGTTGGAAGAATTAGAAAATATTATGGCAATTGAAATCGGATTTGAAGCGGATAGTTCGACAGATCTGGTTTTCGAGTTGGTCAAGTCTTCCGTTGGTGAGCTTCCTATCATCGTACAACTTCCGCTGGCGAGAGCGTTCGAGCTGGCCAGCGCGGCGATTGAAGCCGGCGCGTCAGCGATCAGTCTGGGCCCGCCGCGAGGAAGCTTGTTGAGCAGGGACGGCAAGCTGGTAAGTGGGCGCATATATGGGCCTGCGATTTTCCCGCAAGCGCTTGAAATGGTGAGGCTAATCAGGGAGATGGATATTCCAATAATCGGTGCAGGCGGGGTGGAAAGCGAGGCGCAAGCCAATGGAATGCTGGCAGCCGGTGCGATGGCGGTGCAAATGGATGTTGGATTGTGGAAGGGAATAACCAATACCAAACAAGTTATTTGATATTAATTATTTTTCAATCCAAATCGTCACCGGTCCGTCATTGTTGATTTCCACAAGCATGTGCGCGCCAAAAACGCCTGTCTGGGTTGAGATTCCTTGAGCAGCTAACAATTCGGCGAAACGTACGACCAGTGGTTCGGCGATTTCCGGGGGAGCGGCTTCAACGAAAGATGGCCGGCGACCTTTGGCAGAATCTGCGTATAACGTGAATTGCGAGACCACCAATGCTTCGCCGCCAACATCGATTAACGAGAGATTCATTTTCCCCACTAGGTCTTCGAAGACGCGCAGGTTGGCTGTCTTCTCGGAAAGAACCTGAGCCTGAAGCTCGCCATCTCCCTGACCAACGCCAAGCAGCACAACGACACCACGGGAGATGCGGGCAACCTCTTTGCTTTCCACTTTGACGGAAGCTGAACTGACTCGCTGAATTAACGCTCGCATGGATTAACCCGAGTTCGCGCAGTATACATCGCAACGCGTTTGGCCCGCGCGACTTATAATGCCTGCGTTGCTCCGCAACGCGAGAGAACCTGCTCAGTTTCGCCGAGTAGCGATTCTCCATCTAAACGTATAATTTCCCAGTGCCAACCCCATTCTTGTCGCTAATCATTCCCGCTTATAACGAAGGGAGCCGCTTACCATCTACCCTGCAAGAGGTAGACAATTATTTAAAATCTCAGAAATTTTCCAGCGAAATACTGATCATTGAAAACGGCAGCTGGGACAACACTTATTCCATTGCTCAAGATTTCATAAAAGAACACAGCAATTTCAGCGTACAGCGCACACCAACTAGAGGCAAGGGGTTAGCAGTACGCCAAGGCATGCTGAGCGCCAAGGGGGAATATCGCATGATGCTAGACGCAGATCTATCTATGCCAGTGGATCAAATCAGCCGTTTCCTTCGTCCGGCTCACAAAGACGCCGATATTGTCATTGCATCCCGCGAGGCTCCCGGCGCAGTTCGGTATAACGAGCCGAGTTATCGCCATATCGGAGGGCGGGTCATCAACACCATGATCAAGCTTTTAGCGCTGCCCGGTTTGCAGGACACGCAATGCGGGTTCAAATGTTTCCGCGCCAATGTGGCAGAAGACCTGTTTTCGCGGCAGAACATTATGGGTTGGTCTTTCGATGTGGAGATCCTGTACATTGCCCGCCTACGCGGATATTCTATTGCCGAGCTTCCCATCCCCTGGTATTTCAGCGAACAAAGCCACCTGCGCCCAGTCCATGATGCCTTCCAGCTTTTCCTTGACCTCCTCAGAATCCGATCCAACTCCCTCCGGGGACTCTATGACCGCCAGGCTTGAACCGCTTTCGCCCACATTGGAATTTGAAACAGAACTTTGGGGACAGGGAATTTCACGATTAGCGGGTATCGATGAAGTCGGCCGCGGCGCACTGGCCGGTCCGGTGTACGCTGCCGCAGTCATACTGCCTCCGCGCGACTCGATATTGGAGGAACTGACCGGGGTGCGAGATTCCAAGCAGATGACGACCCAAGAACGTGAGGATTGGGCACCGATTATCAAAGAAAAAGCAATCGCCTGGAGCCTGGGATGGGCAAGCTGCAAAGAGATTGACCGCTGGAATATTCTCTCTTGCACCTACCTGGCGGCGCGTCGAGCCATCAGGGCACTATCCATTCCGCCAGATCATCTCCTGCTCGATTACATAAAACTGTCCAAGGTAGCTCTTCCGCAAACGGCGGTCGTTGATGGTGATACACGCTGCCTCAGCATTGCTGCTGCGTCGGTGATCGCCAAAGTGGCGCGGGATGCCGAATTATGCAAACTGGATAGCCGGTTCCCAAGCTATGGATTTGCTTCCCATAAAGGCTATGCTACCGATGAGCATCTGCTCGCCATCGGCAAGAATGGTCCGTGCCCACAGCACCGATTAAGCTTCGCTCCTATGCGTCCGCAATGAATCTGCGGGCAAGCCTACTTCTCCTTTTTATCCTGATAAGCGCATGCGCAACACCGCAGGGAAATCCAACCCTTTCTGAGCTCCCACCTGCAGCTGTTCAAACTGCTTCACCAACAAATACCTCCACCGCCATAACTGAAGCTGCCATC
>Ga0209431_10004978_pt1 | contig 10374 bp, 5 predicted proteins | sample RifCSP13_3_FD_184021 | JGI IMG/M metagenome (GOLD analysis project Ga0209431, IMG submission 184021) | Soil microbial communities from Rifle, Colorado - Rifle CSP2_sed 13_3 (SPAdes) (version 2) | ecosystem: Environmental > Terrestrial > Deep subsurface > Rock core/Sediment | place: Rifle... | reverse complement strand
CTCCCTCTTCCAGGCGCTCGCCATGGTCAAAAATGCGCCGCGCGAGGAGCTGGTGAAATATCTCGATACTCCGATTGTGCCGGTCGGCGATCTCTACTACATCGACAACATTGTCGCAATCCTGAAAGCCCCGTAAGGGGTGTGCCTGCCGCAAGAGGCGAAATATTGGGCCGACGGTCGCCATTCCAATGAGGTGGGTGCATTGGTAAAGGCCAACCTTTTCGCTGAGTACATTCATTCTTGGGGGTTGATCGCGCAATAACTCTGGGTGAAATTGATGAAATGAGACTATCAATACAGTACCACACTCGCTTAATAGTCTGGATTGCATGTGTGTGGGTTATCGTACTGGGAGGATCTTTTTATCTGGTGGCAAAGCCAGTGCGCGAGGCATCTATAGATTTCTATGGCTACTATATCAGTGCCTCGGCTATCCACCAGGGGAAGCCCATCTATGCACAAGAGACTCATGATAGTGTGTCCGCAGCGATGGGGATCCAGAAGGCCAGTCTGGTTCGTTATCCGCCAACTCTGGCAATATTAATCCAGCCATTGCTTTTGGTATCGCCTTACGTCGCTTCCTTGACCTGGTTTAGTGTGAATGTTGTGCTATTATTGATTGGGGTCGGCTTGCTTTTTTGGCAGAGCAGCTTGCGAGATGGACGAATTCGAGTGGCCCTGTTGCTGCTGCCTGTGTCGTTTACTCCGGTCCTTATGAACTTTTACCTCGGGCAAGTGAATATCTTGATCTTCGTCTTGATCGTCCTGACTTACCTGGCATTTGCGCGCAGACGCTCATACTCTGCCGGAGTATTGTTGGCTTTGTCGACGTGGATCAAGATCTGGCCAATTACTTTGATTGCCTACTTTGTCTGGAAGCGGGAGTGGAAAGTCGTGGCAGGGTCGCTGATTGGACTGCTGCTCATCGGTGCGCTGACGCTCGCCCTGGCTGGTTCTGGACAAACTACGAGCTTTTTCACAGACCAGTTGCCAAGACTCCTCGATGGTACTGAACGTGGTATGGACCACCTCAACCAATCGATTCCCGGCGTTTTCGCTAAATTGCTTGCGCCTTCTTCCAGTTATGTTCGACCGCTCATCGAGAATCCAATATTGGCTCAACAAGGCAGCCGTATCGCGACTTTGTTAGCAATCGTTGCCACCGTTATCTTATGTTCATGGCCTGTTGCCTTGAAAGACCGGGAGCAGTTTTCAACTGAGTTTGTCCTGGTGGTCATTACCACGATGCTTATAACGGGGTGGCTATGGGAGGCGAGCCTGATCCTGTTACTGCCGGCGTATTTCTTTATCGCCGAGGAATTGGAACGGCAGCATATTACAAGCTGGAGACAGATTGCCCTGCCGATTGCATCTGTTGTGCTGATCGATGTGCACCGGGTTATCTGGACGCTGGCAAATCCAGATAAGCAGGTTTTACCCGGCTACTTACTGATTTCCCCTTTTCTCGGCTTAATGCTCATCTGGTTGATCTTCGTTGTGAAGCGACTTCGTGAAATTGTAAACTCTCGAGAAGGAAGCCATGAAGAAGTACACACGCTGGTTACGTAACTTTTATATCTTTCTTTTGATAGTTCTCGTGGTTGGGTCCTTTTCACCAGTGTGGAGCCAATCACCATATCAATTGGCTGAAGCAGTTGTCCTTGTCAATTCAACCAGTCCCGATTACCCCGAATTCACTCGCTACATCCAGCCTTACCTCGACCATTTCGGCATACCCTATCTCGTAGTAGATGTTTCCTCATCCCCGCTGCCAAGTGAATTGGGTGACTATGCCCTCATAGTTATCGGGCACGACAGGCTAGATACCGAGAATGCTTATTTGACGGATTCTGCTCAACAGTTGATCACCAACGCGGTAAACCAGGGGTCCGGTCTGGTCAATTTCGATTCCGAGCTTGCCGATTCGACCAATCAACCCTATTACCAGTTTGTGCAAAGCATCTTCGGGTTTGGTTATACGGGGGCATCGGCCGCGGCGAATGTCAGCATAAACTCAAACCCGGCAATCGGCAGTTATGTGGTCGCTGCTCAACCCCTTAACGCAGCTTACACTTTGAGCAACCCCATAACACCAGAAGGCGTGACCCTGCCTGCGCAATTCTCTGCGCTCCTCGCCACAATTGGAGGCCAGCCTCTGCTGGTGGCTGCCACTTACGGACAGGGGAAAGCAATTCAATGGACATCTTACGCATGGCTACAGGTGGGCACTTGGGGATTTTTTCATGGATTCGATGACCTCATGTGGCGCAGCCTGGTGTGGGCTGCCCGAAAACCGTTCGTTTTGCAAGGGATGCCGCCATTTGTCACCATGCGGGTAGATGATGTTACTGGTCCGTTGGGATGGATTACAGCCGCTACTGAGCTGGGATTTATCCCATGGCTGGGTATTTTCATGAATGATATTGATAGTGCTGAAGCAGCGCAGTTGTCTACTTTGACGAACAACGGGCAGGCTTCGGTGTCAATTCATTCTTTCTATAGTTCGACATACTTTTATTGGAACTCTTCATACAAACAAATGGCCCAAAACTTCCAGATAGGTACACAATGGCACCAGAGCAACAACATCCCGATATCGAGCTATGTCGTCCCTCATTTCTACCAGATAAGCACCAGCGCGTTTGGGGGTCTATCCAATTGGGGCGTGAAATGCATTGGCACCCAAATGGAACCGGGTCGTTATTATGGCGACCCCTGGCTGAAAATCGGCCCCTTCCGAAAATATGAGGACGGCGTGAGCAGCTCGAATTTACCCGTTTATTACGCCGATTTCATTACCGTCCCTGGCTTTCCCGAATTTGATGGCCAGTTTTTCAACCTGGTCACCGAACCGCGGGATATTCGCTATGATTGGGCGGACTTCCCCGAACTCGCCAGGAGTATCGAGCTGGCTACCAATCTGGTTAAGCGCGGTCTGGATAGCATGGCTGTGGCAACATTCTTCACCCATGAATATAACATCACACCCGTCCCAACTGAGAGGTGGCGAGCCGTTTTACAAGGCTTGGTTAATAACGTCGCCGCTTATAACCCCATTTACGTAGATATGGACTATGCATGCGAGTATGCTCGCGCCGTGCATGGCTCACGCGTCTCAAGCAGCCTTTACGATCCCGCTAACCAACGCCTGGAGACCTCCCTGGTAGGGTCCAGCAATATCCCCACAGTTTTTTATTTATTCAATGAAGTGGACGGCGGGATTGATAGCGTCTTCGTTGACGTGCCGGCCTTTTCCGGGGCTGTAACCGTGACCCACTTCCTAACACCGCCAACACCAGGACCTTCTCCTACGGCTACGGCAACCGCTACACCCACAACTACGCCTACCCCCACGAGGACAGCGACTGCAACCAGTACCCCAACTCGTACGGCGACGGCAACCGCTACGCCCACACCTACGCATACGGCGACTGCGACCAGTACTCCAACCCACACGGCGACGGCAACCCATACACCCACGCCTGCGTCTACAAACACAGCGACTGCGACCGGTACTCCAACCCGCACCGCGACGGCAACCGCTACATCCACAGCCACTCTTACCCCTACGGGGACTGCGACTGCAACCAGCACTCCAACCCGCACGGCGACGGCAACCGTTACATCCACGCCCACCGCTACCTCTACGCCCACCCCCACACCGACCTCAATCGCTACGCCCACACCCACAAACACTCCGGCAGCAGAGCTAATATTTGCGGATAATTTCGAATCGGGGAATTTATCAGCCTGGTCTGCAAGCCGGACAGATAACGGAGATCTATCAGTGAGCAGCTCTGCTGCGATAATCGGCAGCTTTGGCTTGCGAGCGATTATCAACAGCAATGACCCGATTTACGTTCAAGACGATACCCCCAATAGCGAGCGGCACTATTACGCCAGCTTCTACTTTGCCCCCAACTCGATCAGTATGAGAGAGCGTGATAATTTTGTGCTGTTCAGAGGCACCGGACTTTCCACTGTTTTCCAATTGAATTTGAGCTTTATCAGCGGCGCCTACAGGCTGACCATTTCGACCCTCGATGATGCAAACATCTGGCGCGGCGGCGAATTAGTCATTAACGATGCCCCCCATTTCATCGAAATCGATTGGAGGGCTGCCTCCAGCGATGGCGCGAACGACGGTTACGTGATTTTAAGCATCGATGCAGTTCAACAAGTCGTCATCCCCGGCTTGAACAATGACACGTTAATGATCGATAATATCCGTTTGGGGGCAGTGCAAGGCATCCATAAAAATACACGTGGATCGATTCATTTCGACGAGTTTCAATCCTATCGATAACTCTTTCTAAGGCGCATCACTCGTACTCGGTCTGAATGAAAAATCAAACTGGTCGCCCCTGGCTGATCATCATCTTGTTCATCGCCATCTCGCTCCGAGTGATCGCAGCCTTCTATCTTGGCGATCGCGTGACGCCAATGCCGGGAACATACGACCAGGTTTCCTATGACCGGCTGGCTCAGCGCGTTCTGGATGGCTATGGCTTCACCTTTGACAAATTGTGGTGGCCTTTCACCCGGGCCGGTGAGCCGACCGGTCATTGGTCATATTTGTACACCCTCTACCTGGTTGTCGTCTACGGTCTGGTGGGCTATTACCCGCTGGCTGCCCGCTTGATCCAGGCAGTCCTGGCCGGCGCGCTGATGCCCTGGTTGGTCTATCGGTTAGGTCATCGCCACTTTGGCCGGCAGGCGGGTTTGGTAGCCAGCGGTCTCATGGCTTGCTATGCCTACTTTGTCTACTATGCTGCCGCTTTAATGACCGAAAGCTTCTACATCATCGGCGTCCTCTGGGTCCTGGATCTGGCCGGGCAGTTGGGAAGGGCTGGTGAAAGCTCGCCAGCGGCGCGTCGGCAAAGTCTTCTCCTGGGGCTGGCGCTGGGTATTACAGCAATGCTGCGACAGGTTTTCTTGCTATTTATCCCGGTCTTGTTTGCCTGGCTATTGTGGCGGAGCTATCGCTATCAAACCGGCCTCCGATGGGCGGGTCTGGTAGCCAGGGAAAACAAGGCACTTGAAGGTTCATCCCCTGAGCACCCAGGTCTACCGACCTATTTACGGAGCAACCCTGTGGCACGCACGATGGGGATTTTATCGGCGGCGACGGCGGTCTTGCTGTTTATTATTGCGCCTTGGACCATCCGCAATTATTTGGCCTTTGACCGCTTCGTATTATTGAATACGAACGCTGGCTTTGCCTTCTATTGGGCGAACCATCCCATCCATGGGCGCAATTATCCGGCTGATCTGCCGGATTGGGACGCGTATATCGGGTTGATTCCACCCGAATTGCGATCGTTGAATGAGGCGGAATTAGACCAGGCCTTGTTAGAACGAGGCCTTGGTTTTGTTCGCGATGACCCTGGCCGCTATCTGACGTTGTCCATTGGCCGGGTTGCGGATTATTTTTGGTTCTGGCCTTCATCTGAATCAGGTCTGATCAGCAATCTGTCTCGGGTGTTCTCGTTTGGTCTGTTAGCGCCGTTGATGGCTTACGGCCTCATCTTGCAAGCTCGCAGGTCGTTTTCAGCGGAGAGCCTTGTTCTCTATCTTTTTATCATCACTTATACGGCTATTCATCTGCTTTCCTGGGCATCAGTTCGTTATCGTCTGCCGGTCGATGCCGTTCTATTGATTTTCGCTGGTGCTTCCCTGGTGGAAATACAATCCAAACTGGCTCGGCGCCAGGCTAAAATTCATAATATCCAAATTCCAAGACCTGAGATCTAGATTGCGTATTTTTTCCAATAAAAACCTCAAATGGCTGCTAATCGCTTTTCTATTCGGATTACTCCTGGGATTATTCCTCTGGAATGGGGCGAATCGGTTGCAGGCTGGGCCGAGCGGTATCCCGGAAGCAGATATTCAGACTTCAATGCCGAGCGTTGTCCCAGAAGTAAAGGGTCAGGCTTCAAAATCGACTGTTGTCCCAGAGGCGGGCGCTAAGGGTTCAGCGCCCAGCGTCCTCCCGCAAGAAAATATTCAAGCTACACAACCGCATGTTGCCCCGCAGGAAAATGCTCAAGCGCCAGCGCCGGGCCTCACCCCTCAGGCAGAGGCTCAAACGCCAGGCGAGGCTGACTGGCGGATGGCCGGGGCTAATCCTCAGCGGACCAGTTGGACTGCGGAAACGCTCCCGGGAAATATCAGCACCGTCTGGGTCAAACCAATTGAGCCCTATGTCTCCCAGCACGTCCAGGTTGTGGGAGCTGCCGGGAAGGTTTATGTTTCCACTGCCGCAGGCCTCTATGCCTTTGACGCGGATACGGGCGCGGTGGCCTGGGTGTATCCGACCGAGCTTCCACTTGGTCATTCGCCAACCTACGATAGTGATTACCTGTACGTAGGCGGAATGGACAGGAAACTGCATAAAGTATCCGCGAGCGATGGTCGTGGAGTATGGACGTTTACCGCCGAGGGCGGATTTTCTACTAACCCCGTGGTAGCGAATGGAAATGTATATGCAGGCAACCGTGATGGCGCATTCTATGCAGTCAACTCTGGCGACGGATCATTAGCATGGAAATTTCAAACCGGCAGCCAAATCCTCCAGTCTGCCGCTTACCAGCCCGAGGATGACGGTATCGCAACCACGAGCCTGGGAACTCTGTTTTTTGCCTCGAATGATGGCTACGCCTATGCCCTGGACGCCCAAAATGGGGCGCTGGTTTGGAAATCGGCCGACAAGCTTCCCAGCATGGGCTTTTATTCCTGGTGGCCGGTGATTTACCAAAATTATGTCATTTTTACCCGCGCCTCGTTCGGATCGGGTAAAAGCGGCGAGGAAAGCGACTACCTGTTTTGTCCCGACCCTGTTCCTCCTGCTACTCGTCCCGCCCTGTGCACAATTTCTAACTCCTGGACGCCAGGTAAATTGGGTTTTGAGCCGGGAAACTGGGTGAGCGGCACTGCCACTATGGATGTCAATATCAACAGCCATGGAATTACCTACGCCGACTATTTTGAAAGATTCCCCCAATATCGCAATGCTATCTTTTTCGATCGTGCCAGCGGCCAGGAAATAGCTTTTGACATTGACAACGACGGCATTACTGATGCAGCTCCTGTAACCTGGGCGGGTGACGGTGGCACACCTTCGCCGCCTGTTGTTTCTGGATTTGACAATGTTCTCTATTTCCGAACACTTACTCGTGGAGCTGGCGGTTTTGGTAGCAAGACTATCGCTGGCTGGAAAGTGGGCACTTCTATCTTAAGTTTGCCTTACACCGATATGGCCGGACAAAGTGGTTTTTGGCCTGGGGATGAACCCGTTGGCATGTCAGCGGCAGGAAATAAACTCTATTGGAATCTATGCTGTGACCGCTTTGTAGGCGCTGTTGACATTTCTCAAGCCAACACCGATTTTCTCTCCAATACAAAAGTCAGTAACCGTCAATGGCGCTATGTATCCAGTCCAGGATTGCCCTTTTTTTCCTGGCCGACCGACATTGGGATGCCCAACTTTTACTTCCAGGAAGCGGTCAAATTCTTTTGGGACCCTGTACCAAACTCCGACCCCCCAGGTCTTCCGGCAGTATTCTGGAACGAAAACGATAAAGTCGGCCCGGCGATTTACCGGGGAAAACTCTACGTCATTTTGGGTAACGCCTTGGTGGCGTCTGCTTCTGGAGGGGCTGGATCCAATGCGCCTCTCTTGCCTGCGGCTCAAACTGTCCCAGCGCCCAACACCCCATCGCCACTGACAGACCAGCATTTGACCTCTCGCCTGGAACAGGAAGTGCAAGAGATTCTCGCTGCCGGGCATCTCAAACCGAGTTTCATGGATGCGGTTGGTGTTACTGGTTATAACTCCAGGGCTTTTGAGGATTCCTTAGGGCATTACTGGCATAACCCGGCAGATATACAGCTTGTACTCTTGCGAGCGCTCCCCCATCTTTCGCCAAATTTGCAGAACCAGGTAAAAGCGTATCTGCAGAGTGAGTTTGCCCTCTTTTCACCTGCTGGCTACTCGCACATCGGTTTTACCAGTGGCCTGCAGAGGGATCCCTATCCGTATCCGCCGGCTGAGACTGAATTCCGTTCGTTTACTATCCCCAATTTAGGCCCACAGGTGGCCTCCACGTTTTCCGGGTGGAGTTTACCACCCCACAACGTGTACGCCCTCTGGAAATACGCGCAGGCAGGGCTGGGAGATGCCCAAACATTATTGAACCAGTTAGGAACCAGATTCAAAGCCCCGATCACGGCGAATAGAAATTCTGATGACACCACTGTTTTATCCAACGCTTACTTGAAAGCCTTTCCCCATGTCCACAATGCCTATATTGCCGGCTACATTGGATATATTGAGCTGGCGAAAATGGCTGGCCAGACGCCAGCTCAGTATGCTGCCTATGAGACCGAGCTTGAACGGCTAAAAGCCCTGCGCTTACAAAACTTGATGACCTTCCCCAATCCCCAGGAACCCTGGACGTGCGAGAATGAGTGCTATTTCGAATCTCTGATCACCTACTACAACTTTGCCTACATGACGCCCGAGCTGGCTGAATATCTGGCTGCCAACGCCAGGTCGCCAGATCCCAATAGAGATATCCTGAGCATCCTGCAAACATACCAGGATATTGCCCCGTATTGGATGGTCGCTCACAACGGTGAAACCCAGGGAGAATTCGCGATCATGCCCTACCAACAAACTCACTCCCTCTTCCAGGCGCTCGCCATGGTCAAAAATGCGCCGCGCGAGGAGCTGGTGAAATATCTCGATACACCGATTGTGCCGGTCGGCGATCTCTACTACATCGACAACCTTGTCTCAGTCCTTGAAGCCCCGTAAGGGGTGTGTCTGCTGCTAGCGGCTGACGATCCGAAAGTTTACCCGGTGCCTCTCACGCCTCGCTTGAACGTAGCCCACTTATATCAGGAAAGCGGCATTCGTTTTTATGAGCCTCAGGCTGCGCAGGTTCACATTTACCACACCATGCGTGGTTTGCAGCGTGCAGGTCATAAGGTCACGCTCCTGGCCCTGCAGGGGAGACAGATCCTCTGCACTCAAGACCTCCAGGTATTCAAAAGAGACAGACTGTCAGCCAGCCACTATGGTCAGTTGGGATGGAGTGGAACTGCTTTTTTCAAGCGCTTCGAGAGCGGCGTTCGTCACCTGCAGTCAGGTTTGCGCTTGCCTTATCTGGCCTTGTTCGATAGTTACCGCGTGGCTGAGGCCGGTTACATGAACCTGAAAGGCTTTGACCTGATCCACGAGCGTTTTAACCTGCTGGCTCTTGGTGGAGCCTGGGCGAGCAGAAAGCTTGGGATTCCCTTTGTGCTTGAAGTCAATGCCGACCTGCTTGAGCAGCGCAGGTTCAAAGGCGCTCAAGAGAGGGGCTTGCGTCGTCTATTCGCCATATGGGCCACCCGAATATCTTTTAAAACCGCGGCAAGGGTCATCTGCATATCCGCGCCTCTTAAACAGCACTTGAACGCCAACTGGAATATTGAGGCGAGCAAGCTGACCGTCCTGCCATGCGCTGCTGATGTGGAGTCCTTCATGCCGAAGGATAACTCCGAGCGTGTCAGACAGGGTTTGGGTTTGACCACTGAGCCAGTTGTGATGTGGGTGGGAGGGTTCTATCCCTGGCACGACCTTGACCTGTTGCTGGAGAGCTTCGCTCGGGTCCTGCAGAGACGTCCGGATGCCAGGTTAGTCTTGGTGGGAGATGGTCAGACCCGGCCATCGGTTGCGCAAATGGTCACGAAGAACGGGCTCCGCCACGCCGTGATCATGACGGGGGCAATTGCCCATACCGAGGTGCCAGAAATGTTATCAATTGCCGATGTGGCGGTCGTCCCCTCCGCCCCGGTCACGGCTGGCCTCGGCGGCACCGGAACGCCGCTCAAGTTATTTGAATATATGGCTGCGGCTAAGGCGATCGTAGCCACGGCGGTAAACGAGGCCGCAGAAGTGATCCAGGATGGATACAATGGCCTGTTGGTCGAGGCGGGGGATATCGATGGATTTGCCGAGGCCATGCTGACGTTGTTAAACGACCCGCTGGAACGTGGCCGCCTGGGCCAAAACGCCCGGGAGCAGGCTGTCAGGGGATACTCCTGGGAGCACTACACCAAGCGACTGGAAGAGATCTATCTGGGTGTAGTGGGAGATGCTCCGTCTGTATCTTCGCTGACTGAGGTATCCTGAAATGGTTGGTGGCTGGCGCATGAGCAAACCAGGAATCGCTATAGCCCTCTGGGCAGTATCACTGCTGTCAATATTTTGGATCGCCTCCGCCCACGCCCAGACATATGATAATCGCTGGTCCGAACCCTATCGCCTGTCAAGTGAAGCTGGCAAGGCCAGTGAGGGCTACTTGGTGGCTGACCAATTTGGAAACG
>Ga0209431_10004976_pt1 | contig 10376 bp, 8 predicted proteins | sample RifCSP13_3_FD_184021 | JGI IMG/M metagenome (GOLD analysis project Ga0209431, IMG submission 184021) | Soil microbial communities from Rifle, Colorado - Rifle CSP2_sed 13_3 (SPAdes) (version 2) | ecosystem: Environmental > Terrestrial > Deep subsurface > Rock core/Sediment | place: Rifle... | reverse complement strand
GGTGGCGTCCGTCTAGTAGGTAGGATCTGAAAAGCACTACACACTGCCGTGTGTAGGATTTTGTTGTTGGTTCGTGTACAGGTTTTTGACACAGTCTCTAAAGCGTATGGTGTCGGGAGTGGTTTGGAACAAATGGAAAATGAGAAATGAGAAATGGAAAATCGGGCGGGCGCGGTAGGCCGAAAGTGAAGCTCCCATGACGCTAAAGGAGACTGCGTCAAAACAATAGATCCTACACACGGTAGTGTGTAGTGCTTTTTAGATCCCACCTACAAAGAGGCGCCACCGCCCCCTTCTCTTTTTTTTCAACAATACCAACTCAGAACACGGGTGACACTCAGAAGCTCAGCAATTTCGATGGAGCTTCTGAGTCGGCAACCTTGAGATAAGAGAAGGGGTGGCATCCGTCTAGTAGGTAGGATCTGAAAAGCACTACACACTGCCGTGTGTAGGATTTTGTTGTTGGTTCGTGTACAGGTTTTTGACACAGTCTCTAAAGCGTATGGTGTCGGGAGTGGTGTGGAACAAATGGAAAATGAGAAATGAGAAATGACCAATGACCAATTCTTTTCGGGCCAAAAGTGAACGTCCATGGCGGTCGAACAGAGATTCCCGGTTGAAGAACTATTGCGGGGTGTAGCAGGCGCCGCCAAAAAATCCGCTGCGTTGTTCTGTGAGTTCGTGCACCCACCATTTTTTCGTTGAACCGAGTTTGTGTTACTCGGAGCAGCCGTTGACGCTCCACGAAAGCAGTTCGCCGTAGAGCCATAACCCACCAGATCCACCACGTCACTGGAATTCGGACAGCTGCCCGTTAGGGCGCTGGTGTTGTTTACCAGCGCCACCTTTCCTGCTGTCGCAGCCATTGCAACCAAACCGATTGCGTCCGGAGCAGGTATGTTCGCGCCACTGCTTCCTCCCGACGCCTGCTGGATCAAGTAATACTGCCCGGGAAACAGTGATATAGAGGTGAGGCTTGTCACTGACCACGTGCTTCCTGTAGCACTTGAGTATTGAATGGACCACCCAGCGATGCTTACAGACTGCGAACCCGCGTTAAATATCTCGACGAAGTCGTTCCGAAATGCAGCACCGGAGTTTCCGCCCCCACCGTAGATCTGGCTTATGACAATGTTTGGCGGAGAGGCTGGGGATGGCGAAGGTAGCGGAGCCGGTGTGGGAGTCGGGGGTGGCGTTGGCGTAGGTGTCGCTGTCGGGGAGGCACTGGGAGTGGGAACTGGCGTTGGCGTTGCATTTGGATCCGGTACTGGTGCGCTATTGATATTCTGCGGATCACTCGGTGTCAGGAGAAGAAAATCGCTGAAGTTGTCCGAGGAATCTTGTGTACTGCCGAGCGGTCCGCCGGGTTTTCTTTCGTAACTCTGACTTGCATCACTCGCAAGAGGCGCAAGCTGCGTTCCTTCTCTGAAAGCCGATCCGGTACTCAAGCCCACCTGATCGATAATTGTGTTGTCAGGCAAAGTCAGGGCAATACCTCCATCGTTCGAGATGCCGCTTGAGTAGGTTTGATCTCCTGGTATCACCCCGCTGTAGCCACCAGCAGTCCCTGGGGAATTCACTGCAAGAAAGTGTCGATGAGGCGGGATCGAAGTCCCGTCATTAATGGTGAGTCGCGTGCTAATCGTCCCAGTGCTACTTGAAGCGCGAATTCTCCAGCCACTGATATCAACCGCCGTATCGCTCTTGTTATAGAGCTCTACAAACTCATCACTGGCGCCACTCGGACCACGCGTGCGGAATTCACTAATGACGACACGTCCCGGCATTGCAGATGGTGAAGGTGACGGGCTGGGCAAAGGTGAAGCTGTGGGCGAAGGGACGGGACTTGGAGTAGGCGTAGGAGTAGCAATAGGAGTAGGGGTTGGCGTCGGAACTATCACTAATGAGGCCGGTGATTCGACACCTCGCGCAGATGCTGAAATGGACGTCGAACCTGATGTTAATGCCTTCGCGATTCCATCTCGATCAATACTAACCACCGCAGTGTTACTCGAACTCCACCTAAAAATCACGTCCGGCACTTCCGCATCCTGACTGTCGAGCGCGGTTGCTAAAAATCTGATCTCTTGTCCAATCGGCAAAACGATGGATTCGGGAGTAACCAATATTCGTTTTATCGGAGGCGTCGGAAGGAAGGGCTCACCGTCGGCTCGCCAGCCGGGGCTAAAAAGAATGCCTGGACTCGCCTGTTGATGCTCCGTGAAACTCCCGGTAACGTCTGGATATCTAGTTAACGACTGGTTTTGATCACCTCGCAGACCCGTGTCGACGCCGTAAGCCTGAAAAGCCACAGGCTCACCGGTGGCATTCTTCAGCGTCAGCAAACCGCTGGAGTTACCCAGAGCCAGGCCACCAGTCGATGCCTTATAGATCTGAGATTTCCCAAACTCCAGATCGTCTCCATTCGGATTCCCGCCTCCAAAGACAACGATTGAGGTTCCGGCTGGGAACACGGTTCCTGACGGAAACCGATGTCGTACTACGTCACTGTTGCTGGACAAGCTACGCGTCAGCAACTGGTATCCGGTCAGATCCAGATCGCGGGTGGTTGTGTTTACCAGCTCAACAAACTCATCATGTGAGGAATCGCGAATGCCGTCGCGGTTGGCGTCCCCCGCCAGATTGTCGGGCGGGTCTACAAGAAATTCGTTGATCATTATGTCTCTCAACGCCGAACCGCCGAGTGAGATCAGCGCTCGATTACTCTCCCGACCGTTAGCTTGTACGCTGAATGTCCCCGCTCCGAGCCCTCGCAACGACTGCGGCACCACCAGGTGAATCTCATCCAATCCTTTTAGTTCCGTGATCTCCCTTACCCGCTCAACCGAGAGTTCCTGCCCATTTACTGTGGCTTTGAAATCGGTGCCCCCGTGAATACCGGTTCCGAACAAGATTAATCGCAAACGGCCGTCGGTTGGATCGAGTGGCGACTCCGCGTGTGTAGCTGCATCAATGGCGATTGCAGCACCGCTGCCATCGCCGTTTTTCGTAAAGATACCCGGTGCGGCTGAGGTGATCTGAATTAGACCCTTCGCGGGGTAGTCGTCACTGTTTCGCACAACTACTTCGGCAGTTCCGAGCACAGTGTCAGCAGGCACGACAAATCCCACTCGACCTGGTGAGACGTAGAGCAATTCAGCGCTGCGATCGTTTACAGTGACGCGGGTGCCTGCGAGTGCGTCCGGAAAGGTTCTTTCAGTTGCGACAGGCTGAACAGCAACATCTGACAAATTGGTGCCTATTGCAACTGCGATGCTGCCAGGGGCCACAGCACTGTCAGATTCAGGTTCTCTGCCCTTGGAAGCACCATTCACTATCTGAAGCTCTCCGAACGCAGGTCTCTCAGATAGCCTAATGCTGTAGATCTCAGAATTGTTTGCATGCCGATCATCGGAGACATCTCCGGAGATCACTCGCGGAAAGTTGAATAGAACTGCGAGGCCATCAAAATTGAGCGAGGAAACGACCTCGCCAGTTGCGTTGGCTGGTGCGTTGGTCAACATCTCGGTTCTACCGGTGGAAATGTCATAAAGATAGAGCTCCACGCTTCGGTCACTGTTAGTGCCAAGAACGTTTCGTCGCGTCGCGAAAGTGATCCGTCTGCCATCGCCACTAATCGTGGGATTCAGAGGAACGTCATCAGCGCGAGTCGCAAGAGAAGTAATTTGGCGGGGTACGCCCGCTCGGGCGTCGAACAATGAGACCTGCGTCTGATCTGGACCAGTCGCTGACACATATACAACCCGCCTGCCGTCATTAGAGACCGCGCGAGACTGCGAGAGCGACGTTGGGTACACATCGGCAGCGATTCTTACACTGGTACTACTGGCCAAGTGCTGTAGGAACAGAGCGTGTTGATCAGCCTCGGTTTGGATGTAGGTGAGATGAGTAGCATCACCACTCATCTGTGCATGCAAGATGCCGTTCGAGCCAATTGAAGAGGTAATCTGTGAGAGAGTGCGAGTGGCCGATTCGAACAAAAACACCTCGGTATTCAGATCTGAGTTGGCTCCGGTCAGGTTTCGATTGGACCGGAATGCGATCTTCCGGCCATCAGCGCTCACCGTTGGCTGGAAGTTGCCATCAGAAAGTCGTGCTTCCACGCTAGCTGGTGCCGTGTTCGTGACCTGCTGCAATGCACCGTTGTGGTAAAGAAAGATCTCGGAATTGCGATCAGGGTTTTGTCCAAGCAGGTCTTCCGTGGAAGCAAACGACACTACTGATCCGTCGTTTGTGATGGATGATCCTGGAGACCGACTCCGGGCTATCTGTATGTAGAGGTGCTGCTCAATTCCCAGAGCAGCTTGAATGATCCGCAGTCGGGGTTCACCACCGACCCCCGCGATATCCGCCGAAGACTCAAAGATGACTACCGAACCGTCGCCACTGACAGCGGGGTTTAAGTTGAATGAGGTTTCGGTTGTGAAAGTGACTCGGCGAATTGTCGAATCGGATCGTGTGAGTTCCGGCCACAATAGGAGAAAGCAGGCTAAAGAGGCAGGTAGAAAGAGTTTTCGAAGCATGATGAGGCTGCTCCTGTGTGATTTGGCCTTGTGAGGAAGAACGCGGGCATTTTACACAGTAATCGAGGGAGTCAATAGGGATTGATGATTATGAACCTTTATGGGTTCGTACCACGTTCTTTGCATCCACTTTCTTGAGTTGTGACATTGATAAATGCAGACTCGCGCCTAAAGCTGTGTGAAAACAGATGGCTCATCAAACTTCATGGGCCACTCAACCAAATCCTCCTGTCCATTGGTCATTGGTCATTGGTCATTTCTCATTTATCAATTTCCCATTTCCCATTTTTCATCCTTCTCTGTGTCTCCGTTCCGTCTCTGCTTCTCGGTGGTGAATCTCGCAACGTAGAAGACTTGAACTAGAGAGAAAGGGTGAACCTCAGAGACGCGGAGAGAAATGGGATGAGAAATGAGAAATAGAAAATTACATGACTAATGGACCACTGACCACTGACCAATGACCAGTTCGCTCGGGTTAGACCCGGTGAAGCTCCATGACGCTAATCGGAGGGCCACCGCCTCCGACGAAATGCACAATCTCGACGCGATCACCTTCCTTGAGAATGGTGTTCACCCAATGTGAACGGCGAACAACTGCCTGGTTCAGTTCGATTGCAAGCCTTTCTTGAGAGAGATCGAGGAGGCGAATGAGGTCGCTCATGGAAGTCTGGTCCGGAATCTCTCGCGGTTCACCGTTCAGTTGAATCTGCACGAGTCTCTTTCTACTTGCCTTCCGGGCGAACGACACGCCGAATCTCCACCGAATCCGCCCCGTCCGCAGCGCGCACAAGAATTGCAGCCCGGCCAGTTGAAAACCGCGGAATCTCAGTCAGCACTACTGCCACACCATCTGTCCCGGTCTTCTTTGAGATAATAACCGGCCGGAAAGTAGTCCCAAGAATCTTCACAGACACAGAAACTCCAGGGAGCGGCTTTTGTTTGCGCCCAGTGCGGTGAGTAACAAGCACGCCGAGCTTCAATTTCTCACCGGAACGAAACTCCTGATCGTTGATGATATTGACATTCAAGCCCTGGCGGATGCGCGGCTCCCCTTCCCTCCGCGAATCGAAGACAACGTATGGCTCGGTCTGAACCTGAGGCTTGGTGCGCCGAGATTTTGTCGACGGCGTAATTATCGGGGGCTTCGTTTCGCCCTTAGTTACTGGCTCTTCTTCTTCGCTAGCCACTACATCCGGAATAGCAGACTCGTCATGCGGAGGTGCCTGCGGCTCCTCCACAATGACAGTGGTTGGCTCCAGCGAGTGTTCAATAATGAATTGCTCAGAAGGTAATGAAGGCGTCTCAGTCGAAGGAGCCGCCTCTTCAACACTCGGGGTGGTAGTCTCTTCCTGAGCGTTACGTACGATGATCAGATCAGCGTCGACAGGTGATGAATCTCGCGGAGTCGTGACAATCTCTACCTCCTGGGACGGAGGTGGTTCGGCTGAAGAAACCTCCGGCGTAGCGCCCTTCTGATCCCGCGCAGTCATCTTCTTCAGTTCTTCCACGCGGCCAGCACGAATAGCGGCACAGATCAGCTTATGCTGTCGCTTCAGTCTCTCTGACAAGACTGCTTCGTCAAAACCTGATGCGATCAGATCTTCATAAGGTGTGCGCTTACTGGCGAGAATGGCGCCGCCTGAGTAGACAAGCGAGAGAATCAGCGGGGAGTTAAGACCTTTGTCTTCTGTTTGTACATGATAGACAACGCCATCATGCTCAACATTAGTATTGAAGCCCGTGATCACAGCAAACGTTTAACACTTCTATAGACATTAAGTAATTTTAAAAATTCGTGAGGACACTCGCACGGTAACACATCGATTTTTCCACGGTCAATCAGCAATTTTCCTGCGCATTTTTTGCAGAGTAGCTTGCTTGACACCCTAGATCAGTTCGACTACGATTCGGGCTTGTACAATGATTCTCAAGCTCGTCAGGCGTTGTCAGTCGTCAGTTCGTTGGCGTCCGACAATGCATTGGTGTGATCGGTGCGGAGCCTTAACGCCTAATGCCCTTTAACCTCTACGACTACCTTCCCGTGCTCTTAATGTTCGTGGTGGCAGCCGGATTCGCACTGGTGAATGTCTTTATTTCCCAATTCATCGGACAGCGCAAGCGCACCAGAACAAAAATGATGCCCTATGAGTGCGGTAAGGACCCGGTGGGCACGGCGCGTGAGCGCTTTTCTGTAAAGTTCTACATGATCGCAATGATCTTTATCCTATTTGATATTGAAGTGATCTTTTTGATTCCCTGGGCAGTAGTTTTCAAGACATTATCCGGCCCAGCCTACGAAATGCGCACTCTCGTCTATGTTGAGATGATGCTGTTCGTGCTGCTCCTGCTGGCAGGCTTCATTTATGTGATAAAGAAGGGCGCTTTTGACTGGAGTGAAAAGGCGCGATTGGAAGCAGAGGCCGAAGGTCGGGCTCTAAAAGACATGCAGAAGAGGGCGCCTCGAGCACGAAGTGCCGCGTGATTCGGATTTAGGGCAACCGAGCCGCCCTTAATCCTATCGAACCTTTACTATGGGTTTAGAGAACGTAATTGCTGAAGCGCTACCGGAAGTGCTGACGACGCGACTGGATTCGCTAATTAACTGGGCGCGTAAATCCTCGCTTTGGCCAGCGACCTTTGGATTGGCGTGCTGTGCTATCGAGATGATGAACGCGACATCTTCGCGAAACGATCTGGCACGATTTGGCTCAGAAGTGTTTCGCGCGAGTCCCCGACAAGCCGATGTCATGATTGTTTCGGGAAGAGTCTCGCGCAAGATGGCTCCCGTACTGCGTCGGATCTACGACCAGATGCCGGAGCCAAAGTGGGTAATCTCAATGGGTGCTTGTGCAACTTCAGGCGGTGTGTTTGACAATTATGCAATCGTGCAAGGTGTGGACAAGATCGTGCCAGTGGACGTTTACATTCCAGGCTGCCCGCCCAGGCCAGAAATGCTGATCCACGCAGTTATGATGCTGCAGGATAAGGTCGGGAAAGAGTCCGCGCGAGATCGCAAAGACGTACCGGAAGAAGAGGCGCGTCGGGCTTTTGCGCCTGGGACATTGCCCGTGACGGACGGCTCAACAGCATCAGAGTCCGATACTTCGAGAGTTCGGCCATACACTATTGCTTCGCGTCACGAGCGTCGTCGGTCTTCTTAACTTTGGATGGTAACTGCGTCGGTGCCAGACGAGAACAACACAGTTTCAAAAGAGAAAGCAACGCCGTCCCTTTTGGTGACGGCGTTACAGCGTGAGCATCCGCAATGGATTGGCGAGATCGCAGAAGCGTTCTCGGAGGTCACCGCAATGGTCCCGCGCGAGCACATAGTAGAGGTGTGCACGTATCTAAAATCGAGCGAAGAGGGCCGGTTCGATTTCCTTGCGGACATCTGCGGGGCTGATCGTGGGCCTGAAGAGGAACCGCGCTTCGAAGTGAACTATCACTTGTTTTCCACTACGAAGCATCACCGCGTGCGTTTGAAGGTTCTACTTAACGAATCAGACGTTCATCTGCCTACGGTGACGGGGGTCTGGCGCACGGCCAACTGGCACGAGCGCGAAACTTTCGATCTATTTGGAGTGATTTTTGACGGTCATCCGGATCTACGGCGAATCCTTCTGCCAGAGGACTGGCAAGGGTACGCGCTTCGCAAGGATTTCCCCTTGCGTGGATATGAACCGTATAGTCTCAAGTAAATGATGAGTAGCACGCTGAACATACCGCCTCAGTTCGAAGTCGTGGATCGTCCGCTTGATACGCAGATGACGATCTCGATGGGTCCGCAGCATCCGTCTACTCACGGTGTCCTGCGACTCGAACTCGTGATCGACGGTGAATCGGTAGTAAAGGCAACGCCAGACATCGGATATCTCCATACTGGGATGGAGAAGCTGTTTGAATACAAGAAGTATCAGCAAGGCATTGTCATTACCGACCGCATGGATTATCTCAATCCACTCGGCAACAACCTCGGCTACGTGATGGCGGTCGAGAAGCTGCTCGGTTTGGAAATTCCTGAACGCGCACAGACCATTCGCGTTCTCATGTGCGAACTGCAACGGATTGCCTCACACCTGGTTTGGCTTGGAACACACGCGCTCGATATCGGAGCAATGACCGTCTTCTTCTATTGCTTCCGCGAGCGCGAGAAGATCCTCAACTTGATAGAGGCCGCCTCCGGTGGACGACTGACGCCGTCGTACTTTCGAATTGGCGGACTGATGATGGATCTTCCGTCCGGATTTGAGCGGCGTGTGAAGCAGTTTCTCGATGGGTTTCCTAACTCCGTCGAGGAGTTTCACAAGCTCTTAACTGGAAACCGGATCTTCCAGAAGCGAACGCAGGGTGTGGGTCGGATCTCAGCAGAAGATGCGATTGACTGGGGTCTTTCGGGACCATGTTTGCGTGGCAGCGGTGTCAATCTCGACATCAGGCGTGCAAACCCGTACACCGGTTACGAGAACTACGATTTTGAGGTGCCAACAGAGCCCGACTGTGATGTCTGGGCGCGGTATATGGTGCGGATGCGCGAGATGAAAGAGTCGCGGAAGATTTCGACGCAGGCTTTGGCGCGTTTGAAGCCGGGACCAATAAAGGCTGATGCGCCAAAGGTTGTGCTCCCGGATAGGGAGGCAATGAAGACGCATATGGATGCCTTGATTCATCACTTCCTGATTGTTGCCGAAGGTTTCGATGTACCGGAAGGCGAAGTCTATCATCCGATTGAAGCTTCGAAGGGCGAACTTGGCGTGTATGTCAAATCCAACGGAGGACCAAAGCCCGCACGCGTGCACGTACGTGGGCCAAGCTTTGTGAATTTATCAGCACTGCCACAGATGGTCGAAGGCGAGATGATTGCGGATGTCGTTGCGATCATCGGATCGCTGGATATTGTGTTAGGGGAGATTGATCGGTGAGACGATTGCCGATTGCCAATTGAAAAGCGTCAGTCACTGTATTGAGTGTTACGAGAACGGAAACTCGTAAAGTCGCCTAAACGCCAATCGGCAATCGACAATTGGCAATACCAAGATGAGCGCTCAGTTAACCAACATTCAACCAAGGAATCAGCCCGTAAAGATTGATGGCATGGCGACATTCTCGCCGGAAGTCGAAGCCGAGATCGACAGTCATCTTTCCAAGTATCCGGTCCAGCGGTCTGCAATCCTTCCGTTGATGTTCATTGTCCAACGCGAGCGCGGTTATCTCGATCCTCCCGGTGTCGCCTATCTGGCCAACAGGCTGGGTCTAAGAATCACAGACATCTGGGAAGTTGCCACGTTCTACTCGATGATCTACACGAAGCCTATTGGCAAGTATCACATTCAAATCTGCAAAACCTTATCGTGCAAGATCATGGGGGAGCCGGGTATCACGGAGCATGTATGCAGGAAACTAGGCATCAAGCCGGGTGAGACTACGCCGGATGGAAAGTTCACCGTATCATTAGTGGAATGCCTCGGTTCTTGCGGCACTGCTCCGATGTTTCAGATTGGATTCGATTACTACGAGAACCTATCTAAGGAGAAGGTGGATAGCATTTTGGATCCATTGATGAGGGGAGAGTAGGGTCGTCGTCATTGGTCATTGGTCATTGGTCATTGGTTATTCATCGATTGGTCATTGGTCATCCGTGGTCATTGGTTATTGGTCATTCAATCGAATCTAAGGGTTGAGGCTTTGCACAAAAAGTACGAAATAGGCTTTTTCTCTGTGCGACCTCTGCGTCCTCTGTGGCTTCGTGGTGAAGGAACTCGCCGAAAACACAACCACAGAGTCACAAAGAACACAGAGGTCGCACAGAGAAGACATTTGAGCAGTCACTTTTTG
>Ga0209431_10004974_pt1 | contig 10376 bp, 10 predicted proteins | sample RifCSP13_3_FD_184021 | JGI IMG/M metagenome (GOLD analysis project Ga0209431, IMG submission 184021) | Soil microbial communities from Rifle, Colorado - Rifle CSP2_sed 13_3 (SPAdes) (version 2) | ecosystem: Environmental > Terrestrial > Deep subsurface > Rock core/Sediment | place: Rifle... | reverse complement strand
AACTGGCTGTAACCCCCGACTTGACCAAATCCATATCGAAGGCGCACCTGACTGCACAACGAGGTTCGGCCATCGATACAGAACCGACACCTGCCACAAGTTACGTATCCGTAGGGCACGCCTCGGTCTCCAACCCGTACTCTGGACACATCCGATCCCACTGCCTCGACAACCCCAGCGATCTCATGGCCGAGAACCAAGGGCAGTGGGACATCAGGCACAAGCCCATCCCGGATCTTCATGTCGGTGTGACATACTCCGGCGGCTTGGATGCGAACTAACACCTCGTCGGCCTGAGGTTCCGGCGTCGGGACTTCGGTCAGCTCTGGCTGGGTGCGGAACTCGGTTACCACCATCGCTTTCATTACCCCTCCTTCTCACGGCAGGACGCAGCCCTTATGGCTATTGTGATCTCCATTGTTGACGGGATATCAAGGTGTTTCCGCGGGGCTCATTGCCGATTGCAGCATAGAGGCCCCCTGAGAAAACACGCTTCCGCGGTGAAGGTGTCACCGAGAGGACGGATTGCTTGCCGAGATTCGGGTACGGAATCATCGGGTGCGGGTGGGTCGCATCAGCGCATGCCTGGGGCGTTCAGAGCCTCGTTGGCGAAGACGTACAGCTGGTCGCTGTAACCGACGCCGTTAGGGCCCGAGCAGAGGCGTTAGCAGGGAAGTTTGACGTTGTCCGCATTCATGACGATTACCACGACCTCCTGGCTGACGACGACATATCCGCCGTCTCTATCTGTCTGCCGGACCACCTGCACAAGGACGTTGCGATTGCGGCAGCCGAAGCGGGCAAACACGTTCTGTGTGAGAAACCCCTTGCACTCAACGTCGATCAGGCCGACGAAATGCTCCGGGCGTCCCACCGGCGGGGCACAGCGCTGGGACTGATCATGAATCATCGATATGCCCCCGATAACATCCGCGTTAAGAGGGCGATTGATGCCGGCGCATTAGGCCGGGTACTTGTCGGCAGCGTGATGCACTCGAGCTGTCTCGTTGGTGACCCCTCGGGGTCGTCGCCTTGGCGCGGTCGCCGCGGTCTGGCAGCGGGCGGCATTCTCACAACCCAAGCAATCCACTTTCTGGACCTGCTGCTGTGGTTCGCGGGGCCGGTGGAAGCCGTCAAGGCATGGACAGCCCGCCTCGCACGGCCGGAACAAGACTACGAAGACACGGCTGCAATAGCGATGCAAATGGCATCGGGTGCACTGTCCACTCTAATTACCACGAATGGTGCGCCCATCGAGGACGACTTCACCGGAACCCGCATCGAAGTGCAAGGAACGGACGGGTACATAATGCTCGAAGGTGACGTGGTCCGCCTTTGTGTGACTCCGGCTGGCTCAGAACTACCAGGCTTGGAGCTTCCCGATCCTCCGAGAGGCTCTGCTGAAGTTGTCTTCGGTTCGGGTCACATCTACGAAGTCATGGACTTTGTCAGAGCCGTTCGGCACGGACACCCTCCGCCGATACCCGGGGAGGACGGCCGTCACCTTCTTGCGGTATTGGAAGCTGCCTACCAGTCGGCGGAAGTAGTGAACCAGATGTCCGTGCGGGAGGGCCCAGACGCATACTCGTCGAAGCAGGCGCCAACGTCCTTACTGAGCGGATTGGCCGGCACCTGACAACGGTCTGTCCTGATGAGGAGGTCTTTGACATGTTACACCTGAACCTTTGGAGCAACGAGCTAACCACGAGTTGGAGTAGGAGGAAGAGTATGACGAAAGGCAGATGGAAGGTAATCGCTTGTGTGGCCCTCGTTCTGGCCATGGTGATGAGCGCCTGCGCGAGCGACGATACGACGGGGACCACGCAGCCCGGGGAGACGACGACTTCGGCAGCCGTTACCCCAATCAAGATAGGTATCCCACTCGCTCTAACGGGTCCGATTGCATATCAGGCCGATGAAATGCGAAACGCTTACAACCTCTATCTTGATCAGCATGGCGGCAAGCTCGGCGGGATCCCTGTTGAGCTCCTCTTCGAGGACACAGAAGCGGATCCGAACATGGTGATCTCCAAGACGCGAAAGCTGATCACCAACGATCAGGTGCATTTCCTAGGTGGAGGCGCTCTGGCGCTTGAGTCCTTGGCGATGATCGACGTGGCAGTGGAGAATAACATCGCCTATGTCACGCCAATGTCGTCGGCCGATGACTTGACCCAACGGAATCTCAAGCCCATCTTCGCGAGAACGAACATGACGAGCAGCCAGCCGAATCTCTACTTCGGGCAGTGGGCTGCCGAGCAGGGTTATAAGAAGGTGGCGATCGTCGCCCAGGACTACGCCTACGGTTGGGAATCCGCTGGCGGTTTTCAGTATGGCTTCGAACAGTCAGGTGGTGAAGTGGTCCAGAAGCTGTACGTGCCTTTGGACAACAGCGATATCACCCCGTTTGTTCGTCAGATCGACGAAAGTGTCGATGCGGTGTACGCGATCCTTATCGGTTCCTTCGTTCCTCAGTTCGTCAAGGCCTATCAGGAATTCGGGCTCAGGGACACGATCCCACTGATCGGCGGTCCCGACATGGCCGACGAAGACGCCCTGAAGGCGATGGGCGACGAAGAAGTCGGACTGGTCATTGTCCACGAGTACGCAGCGTCGATTCCAGCGGCTCAGCAGTTCGTGACTGATTACGAGGCGGCGTTCGGGGCGATCCCGTCCTATTGGGCGGAGTCGACCTACTCGGCGTCAATGTTCTTCGATAAGGCCATTGCGAAAGCCAAAGTAGATAACGGGCTAGGGGACGGGGAAGTAGCTGATTGGATCCGTAACAACCCCGAGGCCTTCATCGATGCCATCGTTGCAGTGGAAGTACCAGATGCTCCGCGAGGTGATCTGAAGCTCGATGAGTATCACAACGTCATTGTCCCGGCGTATGTGTTTGAGGTGACGGCGCCGGATACCAAGGAGATCATCCACGATTTCGGTACAACGACCCAATTCTGGACTGAAACCCCGGAGGAGTTCTTGGCGCACCCGGCCTTCTCGCGTGAGTTTCCATAAGTCTCGATATAGCGAGGGATGCCAAGCGTGGGTGTGTCGGTGGTAACCGCCGACACACCCACGACACCACTGAAAGGGGTGCGTTTCATGGAGCCGAGGGCTGAGTAAGTGATCGGCGATCTGGTCAACGGCATCGCGTTCGGGTCATTGCTGTTCATTCTGGCAAGTGGGTTTTCACTCGCTTTAGGTGTCATCCGCGTGATCAACATCGCTCACGGCGCCTTTTACATGCTTGCTGCGTTCTTGGCGATAACCATTCAGCAAAAGACCGGAAGCCTGATGCTTGGAGTCGCAGCTAGCTCGGTCTTGCTGATGCTGATCGGGGGGGTCCTGCAACGCACGCTCTTACAGCGCTTTCATCGGAAAGACCTTCCCCAAGTCCTCGCAACGTATGGTTTACTGCTCATAATTGTTGAATCGTGTCGCCAGATCTGGGGGGGTTATCCCCAGATAGCCCGGACCCCGGAACTCTTCGCAGGAACGTTCAGGGTGGCCGGTTCGATCGTGCCGCAGTATCGAGCCTTTCTGATCCTGATTGCGTTGCTCATAGCTCTAATCCTCTGGTATGTCATAGAGCGGACTTCCCTAGGCGCCCTTGTAAGAGCAGCCGTCGACGACGAAGAGATGGCTCGCAGTATGGGCGTGAACGTCGAGCGTCTGTTCATGGTGCTGTTCGCGTCAGCGGGTTTTCTTGCGGGCATCAGCGGGGCACTGGGGGCGCCGATTCTGGGAGCCTTTCTCGGCGTTGAATTCCAGGTTCTGCCACTGGTTCTGGTTGTCGTTGTGCTCGGTGGCCTGGGTAGCATCCCTGGTGCTCTGGTGGGGGCTCTCTTGGTTGGGGTAATCGACACTATCGGCAAGGTCAATTTCCCAGAGTTGTCATACTTTGTGCTCTTCGCCCCGATGGTGTTGATGCTCAGCTTCCGCCCGAAGGGCCTCTTCGGCCGACAAGAGACGATGGAGCGTTGAGGCATGGGAAAAAGACGTCTCTACTCGTTGGTCCTCGCCGCTCTTGGTGCGATCTTCTTAGCTGCGGTGCCGGTTGTTCTCCCGGCATATGGACTAGACATTGCCACCTTGGCGCTGATCTTTTCCATCTTGGCAATCGGACTAAATCTGCTGATGGGATACACGGGCCTTGATTCCCTTGGGCAGGCCATTTTCTTTGGGGTCGCCGGTTACACCCTCGGTATCCTCACATCCCGTTTCACGGTTGGTTGGGGGTCGGCTGCGTTGGCGGCGATCGCCGCTGGGACTGTGGTCGCGCTGCTAGTGGGCTTAGTGTCGGTCAGGTTGCGGGGCCTCTACTTCCTCCTTGTGACGCTGGCGATCCTCCAGGTCATATGGGGTGGCGTGATGCGATGGGGCGAGGTCACCGGTGGTGCGAATGGTCTGTCGGGGGTTCCATCACCGGCCACCTGGCTGCGCGGGACCGTGCCCTTCTATTACTTCACCCTGCTTGCATTCGCGATCTTTTTTGGGATTTCCTATTTGATCACGGTGTCACCATTTGGAATCGCCATTCGGGGTATCCGAGAACGGGAATTGCGTTCCGCCACGCTCGGCTACAACACTTATTGGCTCAAACTGACGGCCTTCGTTGTCGCCGGCGTCATGGCTGCCGCGGCCGGTATCCTGGCGGCCTCATACAACCGGTTCGTCAGTCCCCGAGATATCTCCCTTGACCTGGCGTTCGAAGCGATGCTCATGGTCATCCTCGGAGGAACCGGAACCGTTACCGGTCCAATCATCGGGGCCTTCGGGGTAACGGGCCTTCGCTACCTGTTGAGCGTTTACGTGGAGGACTGGTGGCTCATGATCATGGGGGGTGTGTTCATCCTGTCCACGATCTACCTACCCGAAGGCATCATGGGCCTCGCGCGCCGTTTCCGCGGTTCCAGCAGAAGGGTGAACCCGACCGATGAAGCAGTAGAAGGACCTCGTTCCTCCGACCGGGAATCGGTCACTGCCGACATTACGGAGGTATCCGGTGTCGGTTGGTCGGAGCGTTCGGAACCTGCCGCCTCCAACCTCGAGATGGGCAGTCAACCGATTCTGGAGCTTCGTGGGATCGGCAAGCGATTCGGGGAACTAGCGGTTCTCGATGACATCGGCCTGGAAATACGGCGGGGCGAGCGAATCGGTATTATCGGCCTAAACGGAGCCGGGAAGACCACCCTTTTCCACGTAATCAGCGGGATCGAAAGCCCAACTCAAGGACACATCCTTCTCGCCGGCAGGGACGTAACCAAAATGCCCGCGCATACGCGGGCTTCATTTGGCCTCTCTCGGACCTTTCAAGTCACACTTCTCTATCCGAGACTTACGGTCCTTGAGAACATCCTTGTGGCACTCATGGGTTGGAGATTTCGCCGGTACCAATTTGCCATGTGGAGAAGAATAAGTCGTCTCCCAGAGGTGAATCGACACGCACAGGAGCTACTGCAGAGGGTTGGGCTCTGGGAGATTCGCGAAGAGGAAGTCCGGTACCTCTCCTACGGACACCAGCGCCAACTTGAAATCGCTCTGGCTCTCGCTGGGAAACCAACCATGCTGCTTCTCGACGAGCCCACGGCAGGGCTATCCCAGGTTGAGATCCGAGAGATGCGGGCCTTGATCGCAACGCTTCCGCTGGACCTCACTGTTCTGATCGTTGAACATCACTTGGAAGTGATCTTCGAATACGTCGAACGAGTCCTGGTCCTACATGAGGGACGGTTGATTGCGGACGGCACAACTGAAGAAACCCGGGCTAACGACCTGGTGAGAAACCTTTACTTTGGGATCGGAGACACAAGTACGGCGACGGAGGATTAGGAACAACATGCTGTCGATCGCGGACATCCACACGTACTACGGAGACAGCTACGTTCTCCACGGGATCTCGCTCGACGCAGAGGTGGGACAGGTTTCCGTTCTTATGGGCCGAAACGGCGTCGGTAAGACCACGTTGGTCCGCTCAGTTATGGGACTCACACCACCACGACGAGGATCGGTCCGCTTCCGAGGCGAAGACATCACTCAGCTCAAGACGCATGAGATCTCTCGCCTTGGGATCGGACTGGTGCCACAGGGACGGCGTATATACGGGTCTCTAACAGTCCGCGAGCACCTCGCCACGGCAGCACATCGGCGTTCTTCAGAGCAGTGGCCCCTTGAGCGCATCTACGAGATATTCCCCAGACTGGAAGAGCGCGGCAGGCAGAGAGCGATCACACTGTCCGGAGGGGAGCAGTCGATGCTGGCTATTGCACGCGCCCTGCGGACCGAACCCTCGTGCCTGCTCATGGACGAACCCACCGAAGGGCTTGCCGCTGCCCTCGTCCGGTCGGTGATTGATGTGATCCTTGACTTGAAGAGGGTGCGCGAATTGACGATGCTCCTCGTGATCCCTGAACTCCCGGTCGCACTTGAAGTTGCCGATCGCATCTACGTTATGAGCAAAGGCCAAATCGTCTACGACGGGACACCAGACGACCTCTTGCAGAATTACGAGATCCAAGAGCGCTACATCGGCATTGGGCCCTGATCAACCTGCAGGAAATCTCAATAGACAACGGTGATGAGGGCTGCTGCAGGCAGCCCTCATCACGCGCGTCGATCTCCTATTTGTCCTCGACGTATGCCATTACCTCGATCTCCAACATCCAGTCTGGAGACACGAGGCTTCCGACCTCCACCGCGGTACAGACAGGATAAGGCTCAACAAAGAACTCTTTCCTTATGTACTCGTAGTCGTAGTAGTAATGCATGTCCGTGACGAATACGTTGGCAAGGACAACGTCGGCCATGCTCCCGCCCGCTTGCTCCAGCATCGATTTGATGTTAGAGAGAACCTGACGCCACTGAGCTTCGGGATCCTTCTTGGGCGGGATCATCGCCGTTCGTTCGGTGATCCCGACGGTCTTGGCCTGGTCATAGTTGACCGAAGTTATCCCCGACAGCAACACCCACGGCCCCACCTTGATCCCTGGACTCCAGATCCTGCCCCCCAAGCCGGCCTCATGACCTGGGTAATAGATGGCCTTCTTTTCAACCACCGGGGCTCCTTCCGACTAGTAGCCACATCAGCACGGCGTCCCGCGCTTCTCGCCATGCTACTCATCGCATGCCGGGGGTGCCTTCGCGCCCAGAAACGGCAAGATGTGACCAGCCGAGGCGAGTCAGCAACGATGATCGGGCGCCTCAAGGGTCAAGTCCTGAGCCGCCTGTAAACAGGTGCCCGTGCTTACCGTAACGCGTTGGGTCAGAGAGGACGATCGGAGTGGTGAATCGACGCGAGCGTTGCGCTGGGAGCTGCCTCATTTGCGCCGTGAGTGAACGGAGTCACACTTCGCGTTCCTGACGCGGTGCGGGATCGGGCGAACTCGATCAAGATCCACCGGTCCCGCCACCTGATTCTCAAGTCGTGGCTTCGCCGCCTTCGACAATGACCAACTCGTTAACGCTGACCCCGTTCAGTCGATGCACCATTGCCTCCTGATACTCGGGAGACTGATAGCACTCAACTGCGCGCTCGAGGGTGGGAAACTCGATGACGACGTGCCGCTCGAAGTGCTCGGATCCTTCCATGTACTGGAACAGCCCACCTCTGGCCAGAACCTTGCCGTCATACTTGGCAAGAATTTCGGGCATGAGATCGGTATATCGTTTGTATCCGACTGCATCGTTGACTTTCGCTCGAGCGACCCAGTATGCAGACAGAATCACTTCTCCTTGAGCTGTTCAGTCGTGGATTTGGGGGCGTGGTTTCGATGGTTCTTCATGACGACTTTGATGCCACCATGCATCTCGGGCCCGAGCGTATCGCAGTCCAGTCGGTAGATCCTTCAAAGGAAACGTATGGGCGTGGATCAATGATGCATCGACTTTCCTTTGTGTCATCAATGCAGCCGCCCGACGCCCTGACCATCGCTGCGAATCCAAAAAAGGGTAGAGATCGTTCGTCACTGTGTGTCCGATGTTTCTGGCGGACCTGGCCGGCGCACCCTTTTCGCGACCGGCGCCAGTTCATCCGGGTTTCCCAGAACCCAGGCGTTCACAGTCTCCGGGATGTGGAAGTCGATCATTGGGATGACCTACCTACTGGGCTCGAGACGCGGACCGATCGGCTCACCGCAACTTGCCAGCCTCCTTCTTGGATGATAGCGGCCATCGCTCGCTCGGGTGTTGCCGCCATTGAGGCTACCCGAGGGAGGATTGGATCTCTGCTACGGATAAAGCTCGGCCAGCGTCTCTCCAAGGAGTTTGCTGGCAATAACGAGTTGGTCCTTGGTCACAATCAGTGGAGGCAGCAAGCCTATGACATTGTCGTAGTGGCCGCCCGGGTAGACGAGGAGGCCTCGGTGAAGTGCAGCGTTGCTGATGTCGCGTGCTTGGCGCAGAGGCTCTTTCGTGACTCGGTCGGCCACTAATTCGATCCCGACCATGAGCCCCCGGCCACGAATCTCTCCGACGTAAGGGTGGTCTCCGAGGGTGTCACGCAAAGCATCCATCAGGACCTCACCCAGTGAACCCGCTCGCCGCGACATGTCATCTTCTTCGTACACGTCCAGGGCTGTCTGAGCAGCAGCGCAAGAGACCAGGTTGCCAGCGTAGGTGCTGGACTCCACGCCCGACGGGTTGGCTGCGGCTACCGGTTCCGCAACTAGACAACCTGCCAGGGGCAGTCCCACAGAGAGAGATTTGCCCATCACGATCACATCCGGCCAGATGTCGGCATCGGCCTCAAAAGCGAACCGATGTCCCGTTCGATGAAACCCGCTCATCACTTCGTCCACAACAAGCAGGACACCATGCTCCGAGCAGACAGTACGAAGCTCGGTTAGGAAACCCCGAGGGGCAGGAATCATACCCCCATTACCTTGAACGGGTTCAATGACGACCGCGCCAACGTCGGACCAACCACTAGCAGGATCGTCCAAGAATGCCCTCAAGAGCCTGATCGTCGATGAGGCCACATCGTCTCCGGAACCCAATGGTGAGCGGTATGGATCCGGGTACGGGATGTGGTACACATTGCCCCCGAGGGAGCCAAGACCCCTCCGTTGGGAGCCTTTTCCCATCAACGACAGAGCCCCCATAGTCCTGCCGTGGAAGCCGCCCGTGAACGCAACAACACCGGATCGTCCCGTCGCCCGTCGGATAAGCTTCAAGGCCGTCTCCACCGCTTCGGAGCCCGAAACCCCAAGGATCGCTCGATACCCCGGCCCTACCAAGCCCGACAGCCGTTCGAGAAGGTCGGTGCGCACAACGGAGGCTATCGACATCGCCTGTTGACCGAGGGAGAGTTGGCGTGTGCAGGCGGCAACAACACGCGGATGAGAATGGCCCAGGTTGAGGGATCCGAACCCGGCGACCATGTCCAAGAACCGATTACCGTCTGGATCCTCAATTATCGCACCTGACGCTCGCGCCAGGACGGGCGGGTCGTCTCCCAGACTGAAAGAGAGTCCCGCGCCTACCTCGACTCGGCGCAACCGCTCGAGAACCGCCCTGGTGCGGGGTCCAGGGTAAGGAGCTCTGATCTCGGGACCATCCTCTGTCAATTGTCCGTCCCCATGGTGTTCACTGTCTTCCGTGATGGCGGTCACCAAGTCACACTACATTGGAGTGACCCTACTTATCGGGCCTAGCCCGTATGCCCATGACACGGCCGGACTGGGTGCGGGAGTTCACTCGAAGTATTGGGGCCTAAGCCATGCTGCCTTCATCGGATTGCCGTCTGATGGAGGCGCACAGCCCATGGCCCCGGAACAGAGTTTGACACGTGCCCGCAAAGCGGTCCTTGATCGGGTCGCGAACGGTGACCTGACCTCGATGCAGGGCGCCGGGGTGGTGGGGATCTCGAGATGGTGGTTCTATGAGCTGCGCCGCGCTTATAAGCGGTATGGGGAGGCGGGGATGATGCCGAAGCCCCGTCCTAAGGGCCGGCACCCGAATGCGTTGTCGCCGCGTGTCGGGATCAGATCATCGCCTACGCCATCGAGCATCCCACCGAACGGCCGAGAACCATCCAGGCCCGGCTCCGGTTGGAACGGTTTGGTGGCTGGCGGGTGTCCCACGGGTCGGTCTACAACGTGCTGCACGACGTCGGGCTCAACCGGACCCGAGCCCGGCTCGCGCCCGCCGAATCCTTGTCGGCAGCCGAGGGTGGCCCGATCACCGAACGAGCCCTGCGTGACATCCGGGCGCAACAGGCCGCTCAGGTCACTCACATCGGCTCAGATACCCTGGTGAAGAAGTGTTCTTCGACACCATGTACATTGGCAACCTCAAAGACCATGTACATTGGCAACCTCAAAGGTGTCGGCAAACTGTCGCAATACTCGGCCGTCGACGGCGCTTCCAGCTTCGGG
>Ga0209431_10004973_pt1 | contig 10376 bp, 9 predicted proteins | sample RifCSP13_3_FD_184021 | JGI IMG/M metagenome (GOLD analysis project Ga0209431, IMG submission 184021) | Soil microbial communities from Rifle, Colorado - Rifle CSP2_sed 13_3 (SPAdes) (version 2) | ecosystem: Environmental > Terrestrial > Deep subsurface > Rock core/Sediment | place: Rifle... | reverse complement strand
GTTCAATGCAATAACCAAATCTCGTAGCAAAGGTCGAGTCACCAACTTCCAATAATAAATCATCAATGAATTGCTCGGAATCGGGGCAGAATTCTTCATAACTATATACTTTTCCTTCTATCGTATCAACTCTTTCGTAAACATTATTCTCGTATCCCATAAGAATATATTTTTCTTTAATCTCAAAATACTTTTTCCCATTTGGCTTTATGACTTCGTTGATAATTTTTCTTATAAAAATATCTGAGGTACTTGCTACCGGAGTTTCAAACCAGGTATAATCGTAAACCCATGTGTTGTCAATCTCTACGGGGTAATATGCTAATATTTCTTGTGGTATCGGTAATGATTTTATAACTCTCATAGTGTCATCAGTTATTTCATAAATCTTATATTTCGTTGAAGCATACAACTTGTCGGAATTTGGCTTTTTATAGATACCAACAATTCGCTGTTCCGTTTCTTTAAATAGAGAAAAAGAATTACCGTAATCTGTTGAACGAAAAATTCTTTTACTATCGGCTAAATAAATGTAACCGGAATGAGTTGAATCCAAAGAGATGAAAATTGGATTATTACTATTGTATTTAATACTCCATGAGAAAGCTTCACCTTGGTTATTGGAAACAGAAAGATAATAATTTGGTCCGCCGCTTTGAAAAATTCTATAAATATGCAATTCATCGGGATCATAATAGAATCGGGGAAAATCCGGAATGATATGAGTTGTAATGGTGTCAACTAAATAAAAAGTGAATCCGCCATCAGTTGATTTGGATATCATTGCATTTTCAAAATCAGTGTAAAAAGAAGTATTATCATTATAGGGGTTAATTGATATAAATAATTTCTCTGAAGATAAGGTATCCCAATTTACGCCACCGTCAGTGCTTCGAATGGTTGCAAATGTATGATCCATATCCCAGGCCAACATTCCCGCATAAACCAAATTCTTGTTTGAACTTGCACCTATTGAAAACGAATTCCCCCACAGCTCTGGTGAAAATGTCATACCATAGGATGAGTTAAAAACATAAGGTGAACACTCCGTATAACAATATGTTCCACAATAAATAAATTTTGTCGGTTCTAAGCTCCATAACTCAAAATCATTTATATAATTATACACTCTGAAAAAACTACCTAATCCTGAAATAAAAATTGTATCTATCTGATTTGAAACATCTAAATGATAAACAGAATTATCCATCGGAAATCCAAAATACTGAATCTCTTTGTAGCTATATACTTGATAGAATAAATGAGTACGCCCTAAATTATCTTCCATTCCAATTAGTTTCGTAAAATGCAGAGGAACGTTCTGCGCAGATACTGATATTGTCACAAACAAAAAGACAAGAGAAAGTTTCATACATCTCATTTTCATTTCTTCTTTTCTTAGCAAAAGATTTTTCTTAAGGTTACGAAGTAAATTTACTATTAACCATTCGACTCAGAATGAATTATTATTTTTAACTGTTCCATTTCCCATTAAGACTTCACAATCTCTAACATTAAAAACTTACTAAAAAATCCAAGGAATAATTATTTAATTTGTTTTTGTTTCTCAATCTTACCGCGAACTTTTCATCATCTGTCGAAAAAATCCTCAATCCTAATCTGTTTCTTTCATTAATATTGCTTGCTGAGATCGGTGCATCTATCATTGACCAAATGTAAACTCCGCCATAAACAGCAATTCCTGAATAAAGAATGACACCGATGTAATCTGGATTTGATTCACTGTCAAAATTTGTTGATGCTGCAGCTAAAGCAACCGCACCCAGACCAATCGCTCCCAAGCTCCCCATTAAAATTGCTTTTCCATATTCCTCATTGTATAGTTGTCCTAATCCCGGAAAAAGAAATGATAAACCAAAAGCTACCCATGGAGATTTCCTGGATACATTTTCATCTTTATCTGTGATTCGAATAGATCGAGGATTAGAAAATTTTTGTTCTGAAGTAAAATCGTAAGTGGGAACAGAGTTCTTTAATAATGAAAAATCATATGTGTTATCGCGCGAATTAAACCTGAGATAATAAAGTGCAGCATTATCACTGGACTGAGACCAAACATTTAAGTTAAGAACTGTAAAAAGGAAAAGTAGTTTCTTTTTCATTAGGTTCTCCGAAGACCTAACGAATATTAATCCATTTTTAATGCAATATCAATTAGAATCTTTATTTTGCACGCTGTCTGAGCAACTCAAAGAGTAGTATACCGGCTGAAACTGAGACGTTTAAGGATTGTATTTTTCCCATCATGGGAATCTTAATTAGAAAGTCACAATTTTCTGCGACAAGCTTTCGAATTCCTTTTTCTTCGTTACCTAAAATAATTGCGGCGGGAAGTTTGTAATCAACAGTATTATAATCTTTAGCATTTAAAAGAGAGGATCCAAAAATCCAAAAACCATTTTCTTTCAATTCCTTTATTGCATTCACAAGATTATCAATCAAACAAATTTTTAAATGCTCGGTAGCACCTGCAGAGGTTTTTACAACTGTTTCATTTATTGGTGCACTGTTATGCTTTGTTATAAAAACTCCATCAACACCGACACATTCTGCTGTTCGTAAAATTGCTCCGAGATTATGTATATCCTGAATTGAATCTAAAATTAATATGAGCGGATATTTTTTTTCTTTTGATCCGCCTAAGGTGGATGATATGATTTCCTGAAGAGAAAAATATTTCTGCGAAGTTTTTCGTGCAGCAACACCCTGAGCATTGGGATTAGCAGTTATCTGTCTGAACTTATCGCTTGAAATTTCACCGCAGCGGATTCCTTTTTTCTTTGAGGCAATTCTTATTGCTTCAACTATTCCCCCTTTTTGTCCATGTAAAATGTAAACTTGCTCTAATTCTTCCCCTGAGTTTATTGCTTCGAGAACAGGTTTCCTGCCAATGATTAGGGCCATTTTAATTTTCCGTACGCAACTTTTTTAAGTTCACTTCAGCAAACTTACATTTGTATTCTCCCCGAGGTTTAAATGCTGATATAAAATGAAACATATTTATCTATTGCAGTTGACTTTAGTCAACCGAAATTATGAAAAGATATATTGCACGACTTTAGTCACATAGCTCCATTTAATTAGATGTGGCTAAAGCCAAATTCATATTTGCTCTTTCAATCCGTTCACTGAAGTGAACGGTAAATGGCTCTATTGTATAACTCTATTATTGTCATTGCGAATCCCACCCTAGTGGGATGAAACAATCCACGGGATATTCAAATTAATAATTTTGAGATTGCTTCGCTCTGGCATTGCCATCGCTCGCAATGACGACAACCACTTATGCAACACTCATAAAAGTGAACGGTAAATCAATATTTAAAGAATTTAATATCACTTCGAAAAAGTTATTTGCTTTTTTTTGTTTCAGTCTTAATAAAAGGCGGAGGATCAAATCTTTTCAGATCTTTTTTCGTTGTGTAGTAGTAATATCCGATTACTCCAGCCAAAATTAAAATAATTGAAACTATCTGAGCTTCACTAAGGCCGAATAAAATTCTAGGATTCAAGCGAATGAACTCAACCAACAATCTCTCCAAACCTGCTAACACTAAATAAACCGTAAACAGTTTTCCGTCGGGCCATGCTTTTTTTCTTAATTGCCAAAGAATAAAAAAGATAATTGCCATTGTTAGGAATTCATAAATGGGAGTTGGATGAAGCGGAGTATTATCGGGAACAATACCACCGGGAAAACTTTTCGCAATCTCACTTCCCCTAAACATAAGTGAAGGAGGAACAGTCCCGTTTTCATAATTTGTACCCCAGGGAAGATCAGTCGGAGTCCCATAATCACCATCACCGGCAAGATGACAGCCAATTCTTCCGATACCATAAGCTAATGCTAAAGATGGAGCCGCAAGATCAGTAAGTGTTAAGAAAGGAATTTTTTTTCGCTTGGAATAAATTAATACCGCAATGATTACCAGGATAAGTCCGCCATGAAAAGTTAAACCTCCCGGTGAAAACGCCATGTGAAGAGGATTGTTTATAAATGCATCCCAATTTTCGAACAAATGAAAAAGTTTTGCACCGATAATTCCAAATATTATTGAAATCAGAGTTACTTCCGTTGCAATGTTCGGATCCATTTTTCTTCTTTCAACTTCCTTAGTAAGAATATAGCTTGCAACAATGAATGCTATTCCAAGCATCAAACCATAGCTGTAAACTGTTAATGGACCAATCTTAAATAATTCAGGATACATCTGTCATCCTTTATTCAAATGAGAAATTTTCTTGGTCAACTGAGAACGTACAAAATTTTCTGTTATTTTTTTTAGGCGGTAAAAATTCTTTTAGCAGTTTGATATCTTTTTTGAATACATTAAAATTAATCACCGCACTACTGATGCTTCCGTCTTTCTTGATGATGTTAACAGTATATTCTCCGTATAGATCTTCAAAGAATACTTCGTTTTTTGCTGGACCAACTTCCGTAAAATATGTTTGTCTTGGACTCAATCCTAAAATGCTTATGTCAATTACCTTCTTATCTTTTTTTGATTCAGTCGTAATTCCGTAATTCATGCTGGAGAAAAGTTTTTCTGTTTCCAGTGTAAATGCATATTGCTGAACTTTTTTTAATGGATTAAACCTAAAAGCTATTTTACAATTGTATTCTCTTTCCGCTTCCTTCTTTACCGGAACGGATTCTTTCATCTTATCAATTGTCTTTTTTCTTGCTTTCGCAATTCTTGGAACTGATTTTGGTTTTTTAAGAGGCATAGCTTTTTAATCTAAGGCAACGTTCTCTAAACTGTCCATAGGAATTTGTTTTTGCTCGCCGGTTTTCATGTTCTTTAAAGATAAAAAGCCGGATGAATATTCATCCCCTCCGAAGAAAATTACGAAACGCGCATTTAGCTTATTCGCTTCCCGCATTTGTGCTTTAGCACTTCTGTTCAGATAATCAAACTCAACAGCAAAATTTCTCCTTCGCAGGATTGATGCCGCTTCGTAAACTTTCTCAGTAAGTTTTTCACCAAGAGTAACGAAGTAAAAATCTAATTTTTCTTCCGGAAGATTTAATGTTTTCTCATTCTCACATGCTAACAGTATTCGCTCAATGCCAGCAGCAAACCCAACACCGGGAGTTGGTTTTCCTTCTAACTGTTCTGCTAATAAATCATAACGACCGCCGCCGCAAATCGCATTTTGTGATCCAACTTTTCCGCTTATTATTTCAAAAGTAGTTTTTGTATAGTAATCTAATCCGCGTACCAACTTTGCATCAACTTCGAAAGGGATATGAACATCTTTCAAAATATTTTTCACTGTCTCGAAATCATTATTACTTTCTTTATCAAGATGATTAATCAGCATTGGTGCATCTTTCAGCAATTCCTGATCTGATTCAACTTTGCTGTCAAATATTCTGAGAATGTTTGTATCGAATCTTTTTCTGCTGTCTTCGGATAATTTATTCTTCTTATTACTTAAAAATCGTTTTAGAATTATTTTGTACTCCTCTCGAACTACAGGAATTCCAAGCGAATTGATTTTTACGACAAGATCTTTTAATCCTAAGCTTTTTAAAATATCGTACGCCATTTGAATTATTTCGGCATCAAGAATCGGTGATTCGCTGCCAATTGCTTCAGCACCAAACTGATGAAACTGACGAAGCCGACCTGCCTGCGGTCTTTCCTGCCTGAATATTGGAGAAATGTAATATAGTTTATGAAGCGGCTGTTTGCTCATCAAAGAATGTTCAATGTATGCTCTCATGACCGATGCGGTCATTTCAGGTTTTAAGGTGATGCTCGTCTTACCTTTATCAAGAAATGTGTACATCTCTTTTCCGACGATATCAGTTTCCTCGCCAATACCGCGCGCAAATAAAATCGTCTCCTCAAATATTGGAGTTCTTATTTCTGAATAATTGAAATTTTTAAAAACGGATTGAACAACTGATTCTAAATATTTCCACTTAGAAATATCAGAGGGCAAAATATCTTTCGTACCAGTGACAGCTTTAATCATTTGAGGTCTTTACAATAAGTAGAATTGAATGGAGATTTTATTCTGTAACTCACTTTTCGTAAACAAACCCAGTTTCTGAACGAACGAATCAAGCAATGTTGAGAAACTGGGTTTGTAATCTTAACTTGGTATAAGGCAAGTTGTGAATAATTAGACATCAAAATAATTCTGCTCTTCAGTTTTAAACAGCTCAACGATCTCATCATTTGATTTTGCATGAATAAGCTTTTCTCTAAACTCATCTTTTGTCATCATCCGTGAAATTCTGCTTAAAAGCTTAATGTGAGTTGAAACCATATTATCCTTTCCAACAAGAAGAAAAACCAAATGAACGGGTTGATTATCAAGAGCTTGATAGTCAATAGGATTTTCAGCTTTTCCAAAAGCGGCAAGAATTTCATTCACAGCACTTGTCTTTCCGTGAGGTATAGCGAAACCTTTTCCAACACCAGTTGACATAATTTTTTCTCGGTCAAGAACAGCATCTCGAACTTTCTTAATATCAATCACTCGAGTGTCGTTATCGAACAAATCGATCAGCTCATTAATTACATCTTCTTTGGCTGTACTTTTTAATTCAGCGATTATAAAATCTTTATGAAGCAAATCTGATAGTTTCATTTTTAAAAGATGTTGTTTTGAGAATTGATTTCAATTTTCAATTACAATTTAACAATACCGAGTAAGTTTATCAATTTGAAATACAAAAATTAATTTTACTCTTGCTCAATAGATGATGAAATATCAGCAGAGATAATAGGGTAAAACCGGAAGGCAATGTTTTTTTGAACCTTGCAGGAATTATGATTTTTATAAAGCGATTTACATTCGCTTCGCCAAGAGACTAAACTGTTAAAATGATGTTATCATCGTAAATTTGAATCTCACTCAATATATTTTCCAATAAACTGCTACGCACAACAATAATTAATTTTCCTTTGAAATCCTTTAGACAAACCCTGAGGGAGCGATAGAATCCTTTTTTTTTCATTTCAAGATGACCAATTTCATCAAATACAATAACATCCCCATTAAAATTTTGTATAATTTTTTCGTTTATTTTTTCAAATACTGCCTCATTAAAATAGAACCTTCCCTGCTTAAGGTTAAAATTGTCTTTAGGAGAAATTGAAGCCAAACGATATTCAGCCCCGGTAGAAATATCAATTAAATTATAACCAATTTTACACGAGTCGGTAAAAATCCCTTTGGTTATGAATCCCTTAATATTCTTTCCGGCAGAGTTCAGTTGGCGAATAATCTTCTCCAACTTCGATGATTTACCAGAGTTTACCTTACCTGTAATTATTAGAATCCTTTTACCATTCGGCCAGGATTCCAACAAAATACGCTCGTCCCGGTTGGGGAAAACCATACTCGGTTTCATAATATTTATCGGTGATATTATTAATCCTAAAATAAAATTTATAATCTGAAAAAATTTTTTGAGCGATTCGTAAACCAATGATAAGATAATCCGGAAGTCGCTTCAATTCTCGTGAATCGGAATCAAATGAATATTGGTTGGAAATAAATGATGCTTCTGTATTCCATTCAAAACCAAAATCGTAATTTTTATTCAGTAGTAAATTAAGAACGTGTTCCGGACGGTTTGGAAGTTCAGCATCCTCTGTGATATTTTTAGCAGAAAGATATGTGTAGTTAAGTACCGCATTAAAAACTGAGAATTTATATTTCAACTCAACTTCTGTTCCTTTTAGCGCCGCCTTATTTATGTTTTGATATTGGCGAATATTATTTCCGAGTGAAACAATCTGTATCAGATCCCTAACATCACTGAAGAAAAGAGAAACACCGCCATACAAATCAGAAAACATTGTCGAAGCCCCTACTTCAAAGTTATAGCTTTGTTCCGGCGCAAGGTCATAATTAGGTTTATAACTCCCCAAAAGTTCTGAATAGAATTCTTTTAATGTCGGGAACCTGGATTTTTTAGAAGCAATCATATACACCAGAAAATTTTCATTTAAGTTAAAGTTTAATCCCAAATTTCCGTGGAGTGATGAACTTGCCGGACGAAGCAGAGAATTCTCCGCGAAGAGCGGATTCATTTTATCATAACTGATTCCAGCTACTATTTTAAAATTATCAACAATTGAAAATTCTTCTTCAACTCCAATTGTAAAAATTTCAGCTTCAAACTTTTTATAGGGCTGTCCATAATTGCTCTGCTCTTTGTGTGAGTCTCTTTTGTACAAAAAAATAATTTTTGTTAAAGGTAAAATTTCAGATGAAATATAGGATGATAAATTTAAGCCATAGGAGTAATCATCATACGTTGAATGGAAAGCATATTTCTTTGTTTGAGTTGTCAAGGTTGCATCATCATAAGAATCAAGCACATTCGTGTACTTGTCATAAAAAATATTTCCTCTTATAGTAAAGTTCGAAGAGATAACCGAATTAAACATCAAATTTGCAAGTGATTTATTCCAATCACTATATCTCCAATACCGCGGATTTGTTGTATAAATATTTACCGGAACATCCCTTTCATTATCTATATGATTATACGCAAAAGCCACATCTAAAAAATCAAAAATCTTTGTACCAAGTTTGAGCATACTGGCTTTAGAATCATAACCGCTGTTTTCTCGCCTTTCTCCATCTTCGTTAGCGGCAGCAGAAAAACTTGATGGCAATGCAAAGCCATTCGATTTGTGGTAACCAAAAGCTGCATTAAAATAAAACGCGGATAAAATCCCGTTGAATCCTATATTTAAATTCTGGCTGTTCCCTTTCTGATAATTAACTTTTGCAGAAAAATTTTTAACAGGATATTCAGAAATTAGGTTTATGCTGCCTCCCATAGAATTAGGACCGTAAAGAATAGAAGAAACGTTTTTAGAAATTGATATTTTATTGAATCCTGCTAACTGAATTGCATTCAGATCAAAACTGCCATCGTATGGAATGTAAACAGGTGCTCCATCAATCATTACAGATATTTGTCTTTGATCAAATCCACGGATTGATAGTTGGGCTTCATTCTTTCCTGAAACCGAAGCATATACACCGGGACTGAATTGCAAAGCATCAAAAGCGCTGAATGAATTCTGCATCTGAAATTCTTTTTGAGAAATTTCAACAGAGTTTAATTGATTTTCTTTTCTCGCTGTTACTTCAATTTCACCAAGATTGTATTGCATTAAAGTATCTTTCTTCTGAGCAAAGATCAGTGACGATACAACAACTATTATTGTAATTATATTTTTCATAAAACATTCTCTTCTTTAGTTTTTGCTGTATATGAATGAGAGGCTTTAATTAGAAAAGCTAATAGCTGTGCTGATAACTCAATAGGATTAAAAAATTTTTTACGTTCTGCCTTTGTAAAGAATTCCTTAGTTTTCTCTTTTAATAAAGGGAACAATTTTTGTGAATGATCAAGTATTTCATCATAATTTTTCAATCCTAGTTTTGCAAATAAACTTTGAAGCTTTTTTCTGCCGGCAGTTTTTGATAAATAATTAATTGCAGGAATCATAACCACCGCTCTAAAAATCATTATCAATCCGTTATAAAACCCGCTTGTTGAAAATTTTATTCCGAGCAAAAGAAAATCCTTTTCACCGATAACCATTGGTTGAACAATAAGTAGAATTATGACAAAGAGAAGAAAAGATATTCTTCTTAAGAAGCAGAAAAGATGAATATCTAAGAACATCAAATACAAAACTGCCGGGGGAAAAAAATAAAATGAAAAATCAAGTGGAATAAAAAGTGCTACAATGAAAATTATGGGTACTAAATATTTATTCTTCATACGACACTTTCCTGTAAAATTTCTCTTGTCCGGTTGGCTGTTGCATAGCCGAACCATCCCGCACTGGCACCAATAAAAATATATAGAAAAACTATAACCGGAATTAATATTAAAGATATTTCTCCCTCATAATTAATTGCTTTGCCAATGCTGTTCAGTATTTCCAGATAAACATTGTAAATACCAAACCCAAAGAATATTCCCTGCATAATTAAGCTGTGAATTAATGTATAAAGAAGTATTAACGAACCAGTAAACAAGGATGAGACTAAATTGTAAGTGAAGAACGAAAAAACAATCTCCGCAATTGTACCCTGCATCATTATTGCGATGAATGGAGTTATGTTGAATCCCGGCAGTGTAATTAATTTAAGAGTTGCTGCTACAGAACTGATGGCAATTATTGATCCCTTATAATTTATAAATGATCGTGAGATAGTAATTATTACAACTGCAATAATCGTTAATACGGTCCCTCTGAAGGGAATTTTTGATGCGTGTAAAATTGTACCTAGAGAAATTTCAATCAAACCCCACAAAGCCCCAAATAGTGCAGTAGATATAAATTCGTTTTGATCTA
>Ga0209431_10004970_pt1 | contig 10379 bp, 11 predicted proteins | sample RifCSP13_3_FD_184021 | JGI IMG/M metagenome (GOLD analysis project Ga0209431, IMG submission 184021) | Soil microbial communities from Rifle, Colorado - Rifle CSP2_sed 13_3 (SPAdes) (version 2) | ecosystem: Environmental > Terrestrial > Deep subsurface > Rock core/Sediment | place: Rifle... | reverse complement strand
TTCGTTCTTAACCTATGCAACTGTACCTTTTTCATTCCTTTTGATATACAGTTTCTTTATTATAATCCAAGGATATTTCAGGAAGACTCAGTTAATAAAATTAATAATAAATAATATGGAATTATTAATCTTTTTTTTTACTTTCTTTATTACTCACATTATTGCCTTCTCGTGGTATGCATACGTTGACAGTGGTCCACGATTTACACTATCGTTATATCTACCGATAATTTTTTTGCTCTTTTTGCTAAATCAAAAACTTCAACCGGCAAATAAACTAAGTTATTCTAACTCGTTCAATATTACATTACTTCTGATCTTGTTCCTACTCATGAAGCCCTTCATAATACCAATATTGTTTACGTTTTATAGCGGATTTTAGTGCATAAATACAAGTTATTTTGGTGCAAGTAATACTATAGATGACTGGTCTTCATAACCTATATTCCAACCGTGATTTTCTAAGTTCTCTAATAAATCGTAGTTTTGTTCTTCATAACCGAAGCGGGTCAGGAAGTTTTCAATCCTACCGATATACTTTTCGTAGCTCCCGGGCTTCATGTTCTTACTCCACAAAACAGTATCAATATCAAATTTATTAAAAACCTGGATGTAATCATCTTCTCCATTTATTATTCCTAAATAAGTTTCAAATGCGCTTCCCAATTCAGCTTCAGGTGGGTTTTTCCATCTCCACGACGGCATTCTGCCGTCAACAAATACTTTTTTTGCCGGCAACTTCCAAATTAAATAACCTCCCCACCCGTAATCTGAAAATATCTCCCCCTTGGGAATATTCTCAGATAAATAATTTACTGCCTCTGAAGGATAGTATTTCCCTTCCCTTAACTTAAGTGCTTCCGAAAAAGCAGTATTTCCATCAATAACAAAAAATATAATACTGATTATCCAAGCCCATTTATATACTTTATTAAATCTTTCCTTGCTTAACTTGGTTCTTTTTGCATCCTGATATAGGTAATAAATCCCTTTTACCGCGACCGGAACGGCAAAGATCGACCAAAGAGGCAGGTGTCTCCTGGTAAAAATGGCCTGAAACGAAAACAACAGAAAAAGTCCGATCTCTTCTAAAGTGAATTTACTTTTATAGTGAAATATAAATACAAAAGAAACTACCATCAGAAAAATAATCGAGAGATCAAACATGAAGAATGCCGGCATCCATTCGATAATGTTACTGCGCAAATTAGAATCCGTTACCGAAGAAATTACTTCCCTCCAGATACCTACTCCATAAGGATTTACCAGAGTTAATAAAAAAGAGAATAAAATAAGCAGGTAATCGGAAATCAGAATGTGTTTCTCTCTGTAGCTTTTAAGTAATATAAAGACAGTTAAAGCCATTAAACCGGAAAGGAAACTCCCGTGTAAATTTGCCCAAATCAAAAAAAATACCGGCAAATAATAACGTAATTTTTTATACTGACCTTTAGCAAATAAAATGAAATAGAGTATCGCCATCAAAAGCCAACTCGCTAACTGCACTCTTACTCCCGAAAATATCATAAACGTGGACGCTCCCAACCAGAAAGGAAAGCCGGCGAAAAAGCCAAAATTTTGCGGTGATAAATGCAGGAATTTACTGAAAAAGAAGCGGCCTCCGAAAATAAAACCTATATTTTTGAAAAAATCTTTGTCATTTAAATAGTCTTTCAATGTTTGGGCAACAATAAATAAAGAAAGTAAAGGCAATAACATATACAAAAACGAGGTTCCTGTTTGTCCGAATCTAGTGTATAAATAATTGATCAATATTGACTGACTCCAGGCGTGGTCAACCCAGGCAAATGTGGGCATAGTGTAAGAGAAAATATCTTTTTGGGGTAAACCATTTTGGGCAAATACACCACCGCCTACAAGCCTCCAACCGAAATCCGGATCTAAAAATAATATCCCCTTAAACCAAAATACAATAAATACTATTGCGAATATTAGATATTTTTTAGTAAACATTATTATATTTAATCCTTTTTCGCATTAAATCATTAACTATATAATAAACTTTTTAAAGGATAAACTTATATTACATTTTCTAAACAGATGTTCCGGGGAAATGTAGAATTCACTATTAAGTTAAATGTTTCAATCATGAACATTAATTTCATCCGAAAACATAAAAAAATATTCTTCTTATTTTCTATATTTTGTGCTTTAAATGTAATCCTATTTCTTTTTATATATTTATATCACGGAACTATACTTTTCAAAAAGGTAAATTATCTTCACTCGGATCACTATGTCACAGATGAAAGGATTCTGGATGGACGCTATACCTTCTTAAGGTCACTTGGAGTCTATGATGCCCAATGGTACTTAAAAATCGCAGATAAAGGCTATCCAAAAGACCCAAATCCGCTTCAACTTGAACGGCTCAATGAAATGGAAGCCAGAAGTTATGCTTTCTTTCCTGCATATCCTTTTACGATCAAATTCTTTAATATCTTTATAAAAAATATCGAAATATCAGCTTTTACGTTAGCTATTCTTTATCTGGTATTAAATTTTTTCAGCCTGTATTTCGTGATCACGAAATTATATTCACAAACACTTGCATATAAAACAATTTTTCTCATCTTTTTGTTTCCGTTCAGTATTTTTTACCGCAGTTATTTTTCCGAGGGATCACAATTATTTTTGTTAATATGGTTCGCATATTTTCTTATCAAAAAACGGTTTTTTATCAGTGCACTATTCCTATCTTTGTTAAATGTAACCAAGGGTAATGCCCTGCTTTTGAACATTTATTTTATATATGAACTGTTTAAGCTGCTTAGGAGTAACTATATAAGTAAAGTTAAATTTTTACAGATCATCATTATCAGTTCTTCTTTACTTATAATTTGGATGGCTTACTGTCATTATCAAACCGGTAATCCTCTATATTTTTATAAAGCATTATCGGCTTGGTATACGAAAAGCTACTTCCCGTTCTGGTTTTTGTACAACACCGCAATGATATTCATCTTCCCTTTTCTGCCTTTACACTATTTCAGGCTTTCGAAAATAGAAGTAATTTCATTGATCACAACTTTATTTATAATTATTAAAATGCGAAAGATATTAAAAAGGGAACTCGTTTGGATAAGTTTTATTTTATGGCTGACTCCATTTATATCAAAAGATCTTATTTCATTTACCAGATATCAAACAGTTTCATTCCCCATATTTATGTATCTCGCCTACAAACTCAAGGGTTGGAGTTATCTTATGTTGGCAATAGCATTTACTGTAGGTTTATTTATAACTTCAGTGCTCTTTGTCAATTGGCATTGGATCGGCTAGAAAAACAAAGTTAAATTTTTCTAAATTTATAAGGATGCAGGTCGTCCTGATTTAAAAAACTCTCATTTGGTAATAACTCCATTTTTGCATTAAATAATTCATTAAAAACTATCCTGAATGTATTTACCGGTGTAAGTTCAGGTTTGAATACATTTTCGTTTTCACCCGGTAAATATATTGCATTAAGTATAGAAAATTTTTCTTCTATTTGTTTTTGGTTTGCTTCAAACCAATTAAATTTATAGTTCAATGGGGAAACACCATGAGGAAAATTCCCTTCATCAGATTGAACAATGATAATAGGTTTTGTTTCGGATTTTTTAATTATATCTTCAATTAGGTCCGCCATTATTTTATTCGCTATTTTAACCTGGATGACATAGATTTCACTTTCACTTTTTCCGTCATAACCTGAACCCTCCATAAAACCCCCATTCTCAGCAAAAACGTACGGTAGATGTGTAATTAATAAATGTGCAAAAGTAAAAGTAGGTTCTTTGTTCAAAGGTATATTTTTTAAATATTCTATCTCATAAATTGTTCTATTATATTGTTCTTTTCGGATCCCTTCGGCAAAAATCGTATCTTTGATCGGATAAAAAAATGTATTCCTGAATATATTATCGGAGAATTCGGAAAGTTCATTATTATTTATATTAATATCAGCATATTCATTTTTTCGTGTTGGATCCCACCATGAACCGATATGAATATACTTATAACCTTTGTGTTTAAAAGTTAAGCCTACTTCATTTTTCTTAATTAAGTCGTATATAGGCAGCCAACTATTATTACTTTCTCCGACATCCTCAGACAGGTAATTGATATAACGCATGTTTAAAGATGAGGCTAAAGAATGTCCGGTTTTTAAATAATTTGAATGACTTTTTTCCACTACATAAAAACCTTTCTCTTTTAAATAATTTATAAATTTGCTGTTATCATATTCATAATTACTTTGCAGGATATCCGCTCTGAGGTACCTATCCAAAATAATATAATATACATCTGGTAACTCTGTTGTACTTAGTTCTTCTTCTGATGCTAATATATTGTTCAAATCAGTATTTTGGAAATTGGAGTTATAAATTTTTTGAACATTTAATAAGATCTGGATCAGGGTTATTGCTACAAGTATCGTGGTGAAAACAGATAAAAATAAATTAATTGCTTTTAAGTATTTAGCAAATATAAAAACGGCAAATATAGATATAATGAAAAGTCCGACCCATATATAGAAGTAATATATATATATTTTAATTACATGCTCTATCGGGTAAATTTTTCTGATAGGAGAGAATATGGGTTCAAATGAGAAAATAAAAAATAGAAAAATAAATGTGATAATTGAAGATTTGTTAAAGTTCCTGGTTATTAATAAACTTATCGCATAGATTGACATAGTTAATAATTCAATAAGAAGCAGAGGTGAAATAGTATCCGCTAAAGGAACTTGACTGAAGTTGGTCAGGTAAGCGGACAATAAGGGAAAAAGCGAAAAAATAAAGGGGTATATTATATTCATCATTTTTTCTTCATTAGATATAATAATCTACCTAAGCTATTAATGCTTACTTTCTCCATAATAGTAAAATTTTTAGAAAACACTTTCTCAAAATTGATTTGATCGTAATCGGTATATATATCTTTTTTATTTAATAGCATTCTTTTTATCTGCAAATCATTTTTGGGTACAAATTCCACAATACACCACTTAGTAATCCGCTTGAAAAAATCGGATATATTAGCGAAGCTCAGGTTATAACTGAAAACCAAATGGTGAACTAAAGCAAGCGCCAGAACGACATCACAAGGTCCACGCTCAACAAGTGTCATTCTTTCACTATTTGTCCAACCTATACCTGGCGAGGGATTGGTAATATCTATATTCAAAGGTAATACATTTGAAATACCTTTCTTTTTGGTGTCAAGGTAATTTTCTTCTATGGCTAAATAATCATTATCGATATCTATAAATAAACTTTTCTCTAAATTTAAGTTTTTGGAAAAAAACCCTATATTTGATCCCAAGTCCCAAATTATTTTTTTAGTTTTAATACTCTTCATAAATTTTTCGATCAATCTCTTCTTAGTCTGCAGTGACCGGGAGTCATAACTATTGTCAGAATAGTAATCACTCCATTCAGTACTTTTAATCTTTAGTTCAAGCGAAGTTATAAGTTCCTTTAAATTATCGTTGATAGCCAGCAAAGAATTCTTAGGTAAAAAGTATTTACTTCTTCCTTTGAACTTGCTTTCAAAATAATTTTCAGCCTTAGCATGAAAATGAATATGTGAAAGAATAGAGAAATTAAAATGGGTTTTGTAGGGTAAGATCTTAGAAGTAAGATCAAGCGGGATACCGTCAATATATGTTTTTAGAAGATGTATCAATCTGAAATCACAATATGCGGCTAATAATAGAGGAGCTAAAAAATGTCTACAGAACTGCTGATATGCGATCCACGGTTCCCCTTCTTTGTATTTCTCAAATGATAAAGAATCAATAAAAAGCGGCTTTCCTTTATTAAACTGCACATTGTACGTGCTTGCGTCCTTTAATATCATACCTTTTAGTAAACTTCTCCTGTTAATTTCCAACGTTAACAGAGCGGCATCTTTTAATTGACTAAAGCACCACTCATACGGATATGAAATAAACGGTATGTATTGAGGTCTTATTACTTTGTAAATTTCAAGTAATTTTTTAATATTGTTAACTGAAGTGTAAGAGACCAGATAATTTTTATCCACCAGTTCTTCGTAAAGACCGCTGCTGATTAACAAATCATAATTACTCTTATAATTTCTGTTGACGGTACGATATATTTTTTTTCCTGAAGAGTATACCAAGCCACTGGGGTCTTTATACGAACCTTCTAAAGGATTATTTAACTCCACTCTCTTCATTATTTTCATTTTTATTTTTACCGATAAAACGATCTTTAATTTTTTTCCAATACAATTTAATTGTAAAGGCACTACCCAGTAATAAACCAATCAAGATCTGAATGAAATAACTTCCCGATCCAGGATCGATATAGGCATAAACCATTCTCGGAGTTACAAATAAATAAAATAAAATTATTAGTAGAATTACCATCGGTTACATATATATAAAATCTAACTTTTTAAAACTGATTGCGGTGAGGGTGGGATTCGCCGTGCAAAGAAAGATTTTCCTTACTTGCGCGCTATCGAACCCCATCCCGAATCGCGAATTAATACGAGCGGTGAGGGTGGGATTCGAACCCACGGTAACGAAATATCGCTACAAAGGTTTTCAGGACCTTCGCCATCGTCCACTCGGCCACCTCACCATGAGCGGAGAGGGAGGGATTCGAACCCTCGGTAACCTTGCGGTTACATACGATTTCCAATCGTACCGATTAAACCGCTCTCGCACCTCTCCAAACCGGATCAAGAAGCTAATTATACCAGTTTTTGTTGCAAGCCTGAATCCAGCTCGACTTTCGCTTTATCCAACACTTTTTTCTCTAAAGAATTCGATAACTTTTTCCTTGCTTTATCATACGACAACCACTCAACGGTTTCAGTTTCGAAACCCGGTCCCTCCGGTAAGTCATTGGTCCATTCCATTAAATAAAAGGTGACGAACTTTAATATCCGTTCTCCTTCAAAAGTAAAAAAATATTTTTCGCTACCAAGCTTTTTTATAATTTTCACCCCAACCCCACCTTCTTCTTTCACCTCGCGAATAGCAGCTGACCTAATCTCCTCCTCTATAGCTTTTTTCTTTCCGCTGGCTAATGGCCCAGGTTCCCTGCCTTGTTGAATATCATCCAACCAACCTTTAGGTAAACTCCAATAATCATTAGGAAATACTTTATTGGGTGAAGATTTTGCTACTAACCACTCTATTGAAAATTGGGTACCTAGTTTTGAAGGCTTTCTAAAGACAACCCCACCAGCCGAAAACTCACGCTTCATCTTCTGGGGATTGCTCCTTTTTTTTGCGCCGTTCTTTTTGCCAAAGAGTATAAACTTGTTTTGCTGCTTTTAACATCTGCTTTTCCCTTTTTGAATATACTTCCTTGACCGCTTTTGGAAATTCAAACCAAGCAGAATCATTAAAACCTATGGCTTCACCACCGGGTATCTTATTAAGCAGTAAATAATAAATATAGCGTTGCGGTATTGTTTTGTCGTTGACAGTACTTACCCCTCCGGCTCGACCAACTTCCTCCAAAACCCTGACTGTCATACCGCCTTTTTCGGCCATCATACGTAAAGCCGCCCTGACAGAAGATTCACCCTTTCTGACCACCATCTTAGGTATCTCCCATTTCGAAGCGTCCTGTTTAACCAAGAACCATTTCTGCTTTCCCTGGTTCTCGGAAAAAATACAGGCACAGGTTATTAAGACCGGATTTTTATTCATCTTTTTGTATTCTACCTGAAAATTATTATTCTTGCGTTCTTTCGAACATTTTAATCTCTGAGAGCAAATTGAGCGGAGGTGGTGGGATTCGAACCCACGTGACCCTATTCGGGTCGAGGTTTAGCAAACCTCTGCCATCGGCCACTAGGCGACACCTCCGTGAATGTAAATTATATCAGAGGAAGCCTTGTTTATAAACTGGACGAGTGTGTATAATAGTAATTACAAATGGTTACTCCAAATAGTTCGTCCCGGGAAAGTAAGCAGCAAGAGGCGACGGCTGAAGCGGTTCAAACACAGTTACCTCCAAGGCTGGTTGCTGAGAAAATATTGTTCACCTGGAAAGCAGCCGAGAGACCCTTTAAAAAAAGAGAGAAGTCTTTTTGGCTACGGGTATTTACGATATCGGTATTATTCGGCACAATATTATACATTGCTGAGGGTGTAATGCCTGTTGTTTTACTTATTGCGATTTTGTTTTTGTTTTATATTCTCTCGACAGTTCCTCCGCATACTATTGAATATGCTGTTACAAATAAAGGTATAAAGATCGCGCAAAGTTTAAATGAATGGCCGAATTTACTCAGATTTTGGTTCAGTCAAAGAATGGGGTATGATCTTTTGGTTTTTGATACGACTATGCTTCCGGGGAGGTTAGAGCTTATAATAGAATCTAAAGACAAAGAAAAACTGAAGCAGGTTATCTCAAAATATATAGTTGAAGAACAACAACCGGCAACTAATTTGGATAAAGCTTCGGATTGGGTTTCTGAAAAGATTCTTAAATTTGAGAAGCCTTCGTAGCTAATACTTCGTTTTTAAGCGTATTTTTGCTAAAATATAAACCTATTTGAACTTGCTTACGGAATATTGCCCTTGTAGCTCAACGGACAGAGCACTGGTTTGCGGAACCAGCGATACCAGTTCGATTCTGGTCAAGGGCACCCGCCTGAGTCAAACTTTAGTGTTTTGTGCCAACGAGGAGGGTTGGCAGAGCGGCCAATTGCACGAGTTTCGAAAACTCGAGGGATTTTTCCCTGCACAGGTTCGAATCCTGTACCCTCCGCAGGTCAGAACGATATTGTGGTTTAATAGATATTTTGTGGGTAAAAATAAAGTTCTAACCAACACAATTGTCTTTGGGGATAATTTTATCAATTTCACCACTTTGTGCCCCAAAAGTTAATTTTTAGAGGTTCCAACCAAAACGAATTATAGTTTGCGAATAGAGTTTTTGTTATTATAGAATATGGTATCAATCAAAAAATCTAAAATTATTTCTTCACTTATAATTGGTTTTCTTATCATTCTCTTATCACAAATAATTACCGCTACAATTAACTTTTTATTTGTTAGGTATCAATTTACTCATTTAAGCTTTGAAGAGCTCAAAAATCTTTCTTCTTCATTTAATTCACAGTTAGTTGGGTGGATAAATTTGCTTATAAGAACACTTGCACTTATTTTTGCGGGATATTTTGTGAGCAGAAGGCTAGGGAAAAAAGGTTGGTTATATGCCACAGTCGTAGGAGCAATATGGTTTACATTTGTATTGCTAATCTCATTACTTCCATTTTTATTGCCCAAAGACTTAATTTATGGTCCAAATTTTCCCGACCAAATGGCAAAGATAAATATGGATAAAAGACTAACCAATCTTATCAGTAGTATACCGATTAGTTTAATAAAAACTTTGTTATTGACTACAATTGGAGGGTTTTTAGGAGAATATTTCGGGAAGAGAGCTAAATCATAAATGCGCTTTGTCCCTTGTAATAGGTTCCAACATAGTCAACCAGGCACCGCCTACAACACATCTGTTATTTTATCTCGCTATAGTCAAACCCCAAACGTTCCTTGCTCCATTTCGTTTTAGTACCTTACCTGCTTCTTTGAGGGTTGAACCGGTAGTATAGACGTCATCGAAGAGAATATAATTCTCAGATCTCAGAATATATTTTGAATTAAATGCGAAAACGTTTTTAATATTCACTTTCCTCTTTTTTGCAGTTAAAAGTGTTTGTGCTTGTTTTAGCTTTTTACGCAACAAAACATCAGGAAAAAATTCGCAGCCTATTTTCTTTGAGATCAATTTTCCGATTTCGGCTGACTGGTTAAAACCTCTGACGTTTTCTTTATACCAATACAGAGGTACCGGGATCATAACCGCCTTTTTAGGCAGAATATCAGGGTCTATGTTGGTTCTTCTCTCAACCAATTCGGTAAGTTCATTCGCGATTTCTCTTATATATTTGTATTTAAGTTTAATTAAAGCCTGGCGGATAACACCCTGATATTGCCACAAGCTTACCAATCCATCCAAACCGTATTTTTTTTGACATTTTACATGCGTAACTCCGTCCACCGAAGCTCGTTGACAATACGGGCAATTATTTTTCGGAGACAGTATCCTGCCGATACATAAGTTGCATATATACTTTCCGCTTTTACCGCAACCCAGGCAATTTACAGGAAAAACGAAATCAAATAAAGGCATTCTAATAGAATTATTCCACTAAAAAACCCGCATAAAAAGCGGGGTTTTATGTGTGGACATAGCGAGAAATAATTGGAACCAGATTGAAGAGTATATTTTCAAGTGGTATTCCGTACTTAAAAACTCCTCCCCAGCTTTGAGATTGGCCTCAGCCAAATAAATAATTATCTGTTATTA
>Ga0209431_10004967_pt1 | contig 10381 bp, 10 predicted proteins | sample RifCSP13_3_FD_184021 | JGI IMG/M metagenome (GOLD analysis project Ga0209431, IMG submission 184021) | Soil microbial communities from Rifle, Colorado - Rifle CSP2_sed 13_3 (SPAdes) (version 2) | ecosystem: Environmental > Terrestrial > Deep subsurface > Rock core/Sediment | place: Rifle... | reverse complement strand
GGTATAAATTACCGGTCAAGAGAGACGCCCTGCAAATCCTGAAGAAATGGAATAAAGAAGATCCTCCCAGCCAGCAGGAGATCGTGCGCAATGACAAGGTTGAAAAGATCCAGGGCAACAGAAACCCCTTTATTGATGACCACACCCTTGCTGACAAACTGTCTGTCCCGTAATTTTCCAGGAATACCCGCTGCATGGCTGGTGATTATTACCAGTATTTTTTTTGTTGTTTCCTGTGACAACAATACTGCCAGGGCCAGTGTCGTTACCCTGAATGGTTTAACGATGGGGACAACCTATACTGTCAAAATCAATGAAACCGGCAGATATAATGATCTTGTGCTGATCAAAAAATCGATAGATAAACTGCTGGAAGACCTGAATGCAAAGATGTCCACTTACCTGCCTGACTCGGAGCTTTCCCGGATTAATCAATCCAGCTCAGTAAACTGGATCTCCATTTCTAATGATTTGTATGCAGTTATTGAGACAGCCATAAATATCAGCAATCTCAGCGGCGGGGCGTTTGATATTACGATAGGGTCACTGGTTAATTTATGGGGTTTCGGCCCGGTGGAGAAGCAGGATATTATCCCTGATGATGGATTGATCCAGACCATGCTTCTCGATACAGGAATCGGCAAGATACATTTGAATGATGCCAACAGGTCAATAAGAAAAGACCGGGCAAATATCTATCTCGATCTCTCCGGGATTGCAAAAGGCTATGCTGTAGACCGGATCGCCCAACTACTGCAGGAGCAGTTTGCAATTCATAATTATCTGGTTGAGATAGGAGGTGAAATTCGGGCAAAAGGGGTGAATCCGGATAACCTGGCATGGCGTATAGGAATTGAAAAACCTGTCAGTAAGCTTAGGGCGATTGAGCGTATCATCAGTCTTGATAATACAGGCATGGCAACTTCCGGGGGCTATAGAAATTATTATGAGGAAAATGGCATTCACTACTCCCATATTATCGATCCGCGGACCGGAAAACCGGTTAACCATCAACTGGTCTCGGTTACGGTATTACATGCTGAATCCATGATTGCGGATGCATGGGCTACTGCATTGCAGGTATTGGGCCCGGAGAATGGAATGGCACTGGCAAACAGCCTTGGCCTGCCTGTATTTTTTATCGTGAAGCAACAGAATGGTTTTAGTGAATTGATGAGCGCCAGTTTCAAACAATATATTCACCGTACAGAGAAATGAGTTCTTGAATTCACTGCTTTTTTTGATGTTACTGGCGATCATTGTCTGGTTCTGGCAGGCAAATCTCCGTTATCGTGAATACGCTGTCCGGCAATGCAAGAAGATATGCCATGAAATGAATTTACAGTTACTGGATCAAACTGTCGCCCTGACATCGCTGAAATTCAGGAAAGATCAGAACAGGAAAATTAAAACCTTGCGCAGATACAGCTTCGAAATCAGCATGGACGGGGCCAATCGATGCAGGGGTTATATTATCCTGCTTGGTCTCAATATTATTCATACTGAGTTTGATCTGCCGGATGGCCCGGTAATATTACAAAAGAAGGACCTGATTACATATCATTAATCAATGTTATAATATTTTATTCAGTCTTGCTCATACTGATGCAAAACAGGAGTTTATAATGCCTTCATTCGACGTCGTTTCCGAGATTGACATGCATGAACTGAACAATGCAATTGATCAGACCAATCGCGAAGTCAGTACCCGGTTCGATTTCAAAGGGACCAATTCACGGGTAGAATTATCTGAAAATATTATTACATTAATAGCACCTGTAGAATTCCAGGTTAAGCAGATTGACGACATACTGCAAATCAAGCTGTCGAAGCGGGGTATAGACATAAAATGTCTGGAGCATGGAAAAGTTACTGAAAATATCAATGAAGCAAGGCAGCCGGTAACCATCCACCAGGGAATAGACAAGGAACTGGCAAAAAAGATTATCCGTATCATCAAGGATTCAAAACTGAAAGTACAGTCTGCCATTCAGGGTGAACAGGTACGCATTTCCGGTAAAAAACGCGATGATCTGCAGGAAGCTATTGCATTGTTGAAAAAAAGCAACATTGAATTGCCCTTGCAGTATGTGAACTTCAGAGACTAGATAGGCAACGGCAGGTTATTTGTATTGATTCAGATTCAATCTGACAGTATGTGTCTGGAAGGAAGGCACGATCATGTCCTCCCCCTCAAGGGGGGAGGGAATATTTTTTCCTCCAGGGGATGGGGATGCCGGAACCAGTCCGGCATGATGGGATTTCAATTTTCTCAATGTCTTTAACGGGCCGGTTTGAACAGGTGCCCAGCATCAAAAAAGAATGTTCAAACACTGTCTGTCAGATCAAATCAGGACTTATACAGATTATTTCCGGAAATCTGATTTAAGCTTCCTTGTCCAGTTGGGCAGCAACATCATCAAACAGGTTTTTTGTGGCTTTTTCTGCTGTTCTTTTGGCAGCCGCGGCACTTTCCCTGATACGCTTTATATGGTCTACCTGAGCAACTACCCTGTCAGGCTCTACCGCACGTTTTACCTCATCTTGCTTGAACTCCGCCAGATCTGATTCCACCTGTTTACGCAACATTTCTTCCTGTGCTTTCTGCCGTAATAATTCCTGTTCATTGACTTCTTTTGCTGCAGCTATGGTAACTTCAGCTTCCTGTACGGTTTCCAGGTTCTTCTGGGCCTGTTGTAACCTGGCCTCAACCGCCGTGATTTCATCTTCGACCTTTTTCTGAATTGCACGATCCTGCGTCGTATCTTCCTGTTTTTGTTTATCGCGCAATTTCCTTGTTTCCTCTTCTGCTGTCTTTCGCGTCGCCTCTGCCTGCTGTTTGCTTTTTTGTATTTCTTTCAGGGTTTCCTGTATCTGTCTCGATTGCTCTTCCAGTTTTTTACGTTCTTCCTGTAAACGTGCCTGCTCCTGGTCGCGTTCCTTATCAAACTGTTTCTTGTATTCCTGAATGATATTTTTCGCTTCTTTCTCCGCCGCGGCCCGGGCTGCGTCTGCCATGGCTTTTGCACGTTGGGCCTTTTCCAGTTCTTCACTGGCGCGTTCAAATTCCTCCGCCAATTTGCGCCTTTCTTTATCCAGCTTGAATTTGGCCTTGGCCTGTATGGCCTGTTCCATTTTGTCCTGTTCAACACGATTTTTTTCTGCTTCCTGTTCCAGCGCACGCCGCGATTCTTCCAGTTGCTGTCTGAGCTTGTCCGCTTCCAGATTTTTCTTTTTGGCCTCGGCCGCCTCTCTTTCAAGTTTTTCCCTCTCTTTCCTGATGTGCTCTTCAGCCTCCTGTTTCAATCGTTGCAATTTTTCCATCTCCTTGGCGTTACGATCATAGATTTTTTCAAGTTTTTCTTTTTCTTCCGCCAGCCTTTTTTCAGCCTCTTCTTTCATCTTCCTGATCTTTTCTGTTTCCTGCTCGCGTATTCTGGCTGCCTCTTTCTCAACGGCCTTTTTCTCGGCTTCAAGTTTCTTTTTCTCCGCTTCAAGTTTTTCCCGTACTTTCCTGCTTTCCTCTGCATCGCCATCATTTTCACCCAGTGCTTTCTCAATGGCTTCCTTGAGGTCCAGATTGGTCCTTTCGAGGTCAACCTCCAGCACCGAGGCGCGAATTTCCTTCTCAAGTGCATCATTTGCGGCTGAGTCTGCAGCACTGGCCTCTTTTGATATCTCCTGTGCTTTTTCTGCCGGTTTTTTTGCCGGTATTTCCGGGGGTTTCTTTTCCTGTTGGGTTACAGATTCGGGAGACTGGCTAATGAGGCTGTCATGTGGCACCGAGGAGAGCCCGTTCCTGAGAAAACAGACATTAAAACCGCGGTCCGTCAGTAAAAAAGTTGCGGCTGAACTGCGTCCGCCGGTATCGCAATAAATAATATATTTCCTGTCCTGCTGCAGCTTTTCAGTCTGCATACGCAGAATATTGAGAGGAATATTTATGCTGCCTTCAACCTGTGACTCCTGGTATTCATTCGGAAAGCGCACATCCAGCCAGCATCCCCCCTGCTCTACGATCTTATTCCCCTCTTCAAAAGTTACTTCTTCCAGAGTAGGTTTCTTTATCAGATTGATGAAATTGTCCTTGCTGAGTTGCATCAACACACCATCAGTCACCATGGTGATGGAAGCATTGCGTTTAGCATCGGTCAATAAGGCTTCTTCACCAAAACTGTCGCCGGCCCGAAGTTCAGCAAGTTTGATAGGTTTGGAGCCGGGAGAGGGTGCGCGGGCAACTTCACAACGTCCTTCCTGGATAATGTAATAATTATCGCCGATATCACCTTGCGTGATAACTGTATCACCCTTGTTATAGGATACCGGTTCAAGCAGGACAAATAATTGTTGTATGTTTGCTGTTGGTAATCGGCTGAATAATTCAGATTGCAGCATCTTCGTCATCCAGTCGACGGAATCTTCTGCTCCGATATCCGCAACTTCAACCTGGTCGCTCTCGCCGATATATCCACCGGAATTTTGTTCCTGATCAGCCACTATCAGCCTGTCCAGCGTCCCACGATTCAGGCGCATTACCACACTGTCCGATTTAGCCTTTGCCGAATACTGGCGCGGTTGCAATCTGGCCATCGCATACATTGCGCTTTGTGTACCGCTTACCAGGGTGCTTTGTACCGATTTATCCGCTAACAGTTCTATTTCACCATCCAGAAGATAATAGGTATAGCTGTCCTTGTCGCCCTGCTTGAACACAAGATCTTTCTTTTTGTGATAAAAGAGCTTCGCGATATTAATCACTTCATTCTGGGATTGCGGGGAAAGTTCGTTGACAGGGACCAACATCTTGATCAAATCAATATATTGTTCCTTGTCATCTATTTCTTTGGCTGCCATATTATTTTATCCCTGTGTGGCGGGAGAATAATGATAAAATGCGGTCAATAGTCATCAGGTGGTTTTTCATTAGAATTATATAACCTTGATGCCTGATAGCATACCAGCAAGAGCACTGAAGTTGTCCTGAATCATCAAATGACCACGCTGATCGAAACATTATCACAACTGAATCTGGGCATCAGTTTCCTGGCGCTGTTCGCGGCGCTGGTCGGCCTGTTACTGGTATTTTCAGGCATCCGGCGGTTCTGGCAACGGCGTATTGTAACCGGCACCCTGACCGGGACAGGCGGCCTGTGCCTGATTTCCCTCGCGACAGCATTCCTGTTGCTCGCATTAAATATTCATACTTATCATAGGCTTACATACTAAAAACCGATTGTTACTCTGGCCTTCCAGCGACTGGGTCCGCAAAAATATCAGGTCACAATGGAACAGATGGATCGAAACCGACCTGTAGACTTCATCCTGAACGGGGACGAATGGCAACTGGATGCGAGGATACTGCGCTGGGAGCCGGCATTGCAGATCCTCGGGTTCAACACAATTTACCGGCTGGAACGATTGAATGGCCGTTATAGCAAGATCGATCAGGAACTGGACCAGCCCAGGACGGTATATTCACTGTCTGCAGAACAGGGGCTGGATATCTGGTCGCTGGCGCGTGAATATCACCATCGGCTGCAATGGCTGGATGCCTATTACGGTAACGCGACCTATCTGCCTATGCAGGATGGCGCCCGGTTTATGGTGGCGATAAATCAGTACGGGCTGATTGCCAGACCTGATAACAAACCTGCCGAAGATGCGCTTTCCAACTGGGATTAATAATGTCTGATTTCGGTTTGACATTTCCGTATAACTGACTAATAGTTATAATATGAAAATCAAACTCCATCTTGTAATTGTCATTGCCCTTTTCATGTCCGTCAACACCAATGCGGCGGAACAGGAAGATTCATCTATGTCTTCAAGCCAATATAAACCCACAGCTGAACAAATGATCTTTGATGGTTTGATCTACCGGCCGCTTTCACTGGCCGGGACACTGATTGGGACAGGCCTGTTTATCGTGACACTACCCTTCAGTCTGATAGGTGGTAACGCAGATGTAGCGGCCGAACGGCTGGTGAAAGAACCTGCAAGCGCTACATTTGATCGCTGCCTCGGCTGCCAGCCGGATTATTCATCTCATAATTCCCGTTAAGCATTCTTTCGCCGTGCCCGGGGCAGTTCTGTTTCATCTGTATTCAGTAATCCTGTGCTGTTTATTCCCCTCATTTTTATTGGCTGATGAACTGGAAGATCTTGTTACGGACAGCAAAATCCTGATCACATCCTACTCATCGCAGATGCAAATGGCCTATGAAACTGCATATAATTCGAAAAACCCTGTGGCGGTTGAGGAGGTTTGTAAAAAAGCTGCCACAAGTATTGCACGCAGTCTGGCTAAAGACGGGTGGAAGATTGGACGAACCAGTCTTGATATTTTAAATCAGGGCAATGCACCGGATCACATCGAGAAAAATATTCTTGATAATTTTAAAGACAAGCAAGCCAGCGGCATAGAAACAGAAAAACTGTCCTGGTACAAATTCACCGAGGTCGGTAACCATAGTGAATTCAGATACATCAAGGCATTTGAGTTGGAACAACGTTGTATGACATGTCACTCCAGTCAACGGAACAAAGAAGAGTCCCTGCCTGATCTGGCTGCATGGATTGTAAAAAGAACAGAGACCAAAAATTATTTTCCGGATCAGAACCAGCTTGATCAGTATAAACCTTTACCAGTCTTCGAAGAATAATCCAACATCACGAATTACGAATCACCAATCACCAATCACCAAATCATGATTATCGGCATCCCAAAAGAAATTAAAGACAAGGAAAACCGGGTGGCCCTCACCCCGGCAGGCGCCAAATCCCTGGTACAATCCGGCCATAAGGTCAAGATCGAATCCGGTGCGGGAAATGGCGCAGGGTTTCCGGACAATGACTATATTAATGCAGGTGCGGAAATTGTGGATACTGCTGCCGCCTGGAACACAGACCTGGTGTTGAAAGTGAAGGAACCACAACAGCAAGAGTATCCCTGTCTCAAAAATAATATCCTTTTCACCTATCTCCATCTGGCCGGCGTGGCCCCTGCCCTGACCGAACACCTAGTCAAGGCAAAAACCACCGCCATTGCCTATGAGACGGTTGAAGATCAACGTGGCAGATTTCCATTGCTTGCTCCCATGAGTGCCATAGCCGGAAACATGGCAGCAATGGTGGGTACTTATTATCTCGCAAAAATCAACGGCGGTAAGGGTGTGCAACCCGGGCGCATCCGGACCACGCGGCATGGCAAGGTCATGATCATTGGTGATGGTGTGGTAGGACAACATGCTGCACTCACTGCTGATGGTATTGGTGCGAATGTGTTTCTCTTCGGCAAATCAAAAGCGAAATTACAGGCACTTTCTGAAATCACACCGAATACCATTCAGTACGTTGAATCCAATGAAATCAATATCCGGCAACATTTGCACGATACTGATTTATTAATCGGTGCTGTACTCGTCGCCGGCAGCCGGGCCCCGCATCTGGTATCGGAAAAGATGGTCAAAACTATGCAACCGGGTTCGGTGATCGTTGATGTCAGCATCGATCAGGGCGGCTGTGTGGAAACCTCTCATCCCACCACACACTCTGATCCCGTCTTTGTCAAACATAATGTAATTCATTACTGCGTCAGCAACATGCCCGGCGCCTACCCCCGCACCGCGACACTGGCACTGACCGATGAAACATTGCCTTATGTAATTCGCCTTGCCAATGAAGGCATCAGCGCTCCACAAAAAGATCCCGCCTTTGCCAAAGGCGTGAATACATACAATGGATATATCACCAACAAAGCTGTGGCAGAATCACTTGGAAAATCTGAATTATTGAGAGAGTTTTCTGCTTTATAGCAATTGTCATTTCGAACGTATGTGAGGAATCTGATAAAAATTTTATGAAACCACGAGGGACACAGAGGACACAGAAAAAATAATCTGGTCGTCACAAATTAATTCTGTCTCATTTCTTTTTCTTCGGTTTGCTTTTGGATGATTGCGCACGAAGTGCTGCCTCGTAGGAACGCCGGGCCCAAACGGCGGCCTGTTCACGGTCTTCCATGATTTCATCCGGCGCCTGGTAATAGGACATCTTCACAGTTTTTCCATTTTTATCATATTCGAACTGACTCAATCCTGCTTTTTTGAAGTAACCTGAATTTTCCTCATCTACTTTCAGGTAAAGCATGTCATCTGACACCAGCGCAAACATCAACCCGTCGTAATAGATACCGTATCCGCCGAACATTTTTCTAACCGTGATCGGCCCGAATAGTTCGAATACTTCTTTGAGGTATTCAACATATTCACTCATGGTTGTTCAAAATAATGGTGGTCTGTCCCGGATTATTCTTCCTGAATTATTCAAGAATCAAACGACATTAGGTCTATTGATTAGAAAAGGCTTAATGAGTTCTATCGTAAACTCTACATCGAGCAAACCAGTTTTTCTCAGCATTTCTGCTGCCAAATTAAGTGAGAGAGCTGAGGATTTTTTGTTCATCTGTATAAGCTTATGTAACCAATCATTTCTATCTTTACGGGCTTTGTTAATTTTTATGTAGATTTCATGTTCTATATCTCCAGAAAGAGACAGTATTTCTGATATGACTGATGCTGAAAAATCACGGCCTGCTAATTTTTGACGACGCTCAGAACTTATAAGCGGCTGATTAATTGTTAACTTGGCGTTTTGTCCATTAATATATTTATTCCAAAGTACATTTAAACATTGTTCTATTATCGCCCAAGAAGCCGTATGACTGATTTCGAAATGATTCTTTTCATGGAGATGAAATGCATGAAGAATTATGTCTGATAAAAGTGCCGACTTTGTAATTGATTGTTTACATGCTTTATTGACTAAATGTGATGCTTCAATGAGTACTTCCTCCGAGTAAATTGTAAGATATGAGGTAGCTGGGTTTTGCATCTTAAGAGATGCTTCTAATATGTGATGTTGTTGGATACTTGATGATGCGTTATACGGATTAAAATTCATCGAACGTGCGCTATAGTATGAATTAATGTCAACATAATGCTTTTCTACAACGGTGTTTTCTATACGATTATATGCTGTATAAAGTGAGACCAAAATTAAATTCAGAAAGCGCATACGGAAAATAAGTTTTTCCATTATATCTTCTACATCTTTAGACGTACCTATTTTCCCATCTTGAATATTTGCAAAGTTGCACAGGAAATATCCATGAGATGAAACTTCCATTTCAATCTTACAATCGAATTCAAACTTGTAAACGCATTTTATAAGGGAGTTATGGTTATCGGAGGATGCAAGTGATCTACCTACAACCCAAGAAGGTGGCCAGAGGTAAAAACCCCCGATATTGGAATCAATTTTAGACTTCGCCATTTAATGTAAAACTATATTTTAAGTGATAGATTGTCTGATGGGAGCTTATGTGGGTCAATATAAGCTTGCAGGAATCTACTTATTTAATTACGGGTAATGAGTTTGATTATAGCCACTCAAACCGGAAACACCATACTGAAACAAACTCCCTTTCCGTCCTGAAGATTGGAGGCCTTAATGTGGCCGCCGTGGAATTCGGCGATCATTCTTGCGATGTAAAGACCGAGGCCGAGATGCGGTGTGTTGTTTTCTTTTTTCTGGCGGACGGAAACCATGGAGTTGAACAACTGGCCTTCCATTGCTTTCGGCAGGGTTGATCCGTAATTAATCACGTTGAGGGTGATTTTATTATTTTCCACTACTAATTCGATTTTAATCGGTTCACCTTCCTTGCTGAAATCCACGGCATTCGAAACGATCTTGTCCAGCATCTGCAAAAACAGATCCGGGGAAAGTTTTTTCATCACCGGTGCCGGAGGCAGGAACAATTCAAACGTTCGTGGTTTGTAAGCAAGGCGATAGCCTTCCACGATCTGTTCCAGAATCCTGTTCAGATCGACGGTTTCGAGTTCAGCGGATTGCAGTGCCTGTTCCAGTTTCGCGGCTTCGCTGAGGCGGGTCACCAGCATATTCAACCGTTGTATGCCTTCCTGCGCCCGTTCCAGATAAACTTTGTCTTTTCCTTCGATGCGGGACTGCAGGTTGTCCAGCGATGATTGCACCACAGCCATGGGTGTACGCAGTTCATGTGACAACTTGCCTGCCATGCTCTCAAGATAACTGTTGTATTGCCTGAGCCGTTCCAGCATGGCGGAATAATTTCTCGACAGATCCCCGATCTCGTCACTGGCCCGACTGACTGACATGGTGCCTGCGACCCGTCCATGTTCATCAATGGCTTGTGCTGCTTCCTGACTCAAACGGCGCAACCGGAAGGAAAGCCGCGTTGCAAAGGCAAGTAACAACAAGGTAATCGCCAGAAAAACGAACAATGTTTTATTGACCAGGCTGACCAGTGCATCACGCTGCAACATCTGGATATTGTTTT
>Ga0209431_10004961_pt1 | contig 10385 bp, 7 predicted proteins | sample RifCSP13_3_FD_184021 | JGI IMG/M metagenome (GOLD analysis project Ga0209431, IMG submission 184021) | Soil microbial communities from Rifle, Colorado - Rifle CSP2_sed 13_3 (SPAdes) (version 2) | ecosystem: Environmental > Terrestrial > Deep subsurface > Rock core/Sediment | place: Rifle... | reverse complement strand
AATTGCCCTATCCTTATTTTTGGTTGGACAGGGTGTGGTACAAACATTTTCGCATTATGTCACAGCAACCACACTGCAGGGAGCCGAACAGGTTATAGCCTTTGGTCCGGCAGCATCACAAATTGCCATCAAGCAGCTCGGAACCAACGGGGGTGGCTTCTTTAACATGAACAGCGCCCATCCTTTTGAGAATCCGACACCTTTCAGCAATTTTCTTGAATTGTTCGCCATTGTAATTATATCAGCCGGCCTGGTATTTACATATGGTCATTACATGAATTCCAAAAGTCAGGCTAGAACAATATTTATTACCATGCTTATCCTGTTTTCTATTGGGCTTAGCCTGTCACTCTTTTCCGAATACAGCCATAACAATGTGTTGCATGTTACGGGTAATATGGAAGGAAAAGAGACCCGGTTTGGAGTGATGAACAGCGTATTATGGGCTGTTACCACCACATCCACATCAAATGGTTCCGTGAATTCCATGCATGAAAGTTTGTCTCCGTTGTCCGGTATGGTTGCTATGTTCAATATGATGTCGGGTGAAGTCATTTTTGGCGGGGTGGGTTGCGGATTATATGGCATGATCATCTTTATCATGCTCACAGTTTTTATAGCAGGCCTCATGGTGGGCCGGACTCCTGAGTACCTGGGTAAAAAAGTTGAAGCATTTGAAATCAAGATGGCAACTATTGCCGTATTGGCGCCCAGTGTTGTGATAAAATTATTTTCCGCTATTGCATGCTCAGTAGCCCCTGGACTTTCAAGTCTCAATAATGCAGGACCGCACGGACTTTCAGAAATTCTTTACGCCTTTAGCTCAGCAGCAGGGAATAACGGAAGTGCTTTTGCAGGAATCAATGCCAATACCGTTTTTTATAACCTGATGATGGGATTTGGAATGATCATTGGCCGTTTTGGAGTTCTTGTTCCCGTTATGGCCATTGCCGGAAGTATGGCCAGAAAAAGGATCACCCCGGTTTCGTCAGGGACATTTAAAACCGACAACTGGTTATTTGTCCTGTTACTGATCGGAGTAATCCTGATAATCGGGGGTCTGACCTTTTTCCCTCCGCTGGTATTGGGCCCGATAGCCGAACATTTCTTAATGAATCTGGGTGTTACCTTTTAATAAATGAACCATGGATATCTCAGAAAAATATAGTAAAGGCCGGTTGTTTAGCGGGGAAATCGTAATAAATGCAATAAAAGATTCCTTTATTAAATTAAATCCGGTTCTTTTGGCAAAGAACCCTGTGATCTTTATCGTGGGAATTGGAGCCTTGATGACCACTGTTGTTGTGCTTACTGAAATCGGAAAGGGTCAATTCCCGATATTTAATTTTCAGATCACACTCTGGCTCTGGTTTACAGTATTGTTTGCCAATTTTGCCGAAGCGGTTGCTGAAGGGCGGGGTAAGGCACAGGCAGAAAGTTTACGTAAAAGCCGCACGCTTACAAAAGCAAGAAAGCTGGTTCAAAGGAAAGAGGAACTTGTACCTGCTCCGGACCTGAGAAAGGGAGATATTGTTATATGTGAAGCAGGGGATACAATTCCTGCGGACGGAGATGTAATCGAAGGAATTGCCAGTGTGGATGAATCTGCCATCACCGGTGAATCAGCCCCGGTCATCCGTGAAAGCGGAGGCGACAGGAGTGCGGTTACGGGGGGAACCAAAGTAATCAGTGACCGTGTCCTTATCAGGGTAACATCCGAACCGGGTAATACATTCCTGGACCGGATAATTGCCCTGGTTGAAGGTGCAAAACGTCAGAAAACGCCAAATGAAATTGCCTTGACTATCCTGTTATCCGGCCTAACCATTATTTTTCTTCTGGTTGTCGTTTCCATGCCTGCATATTTCGGGTATAGCCTGAAAGCTTCGGGTCTGTCGCCGGATCACAATCTCAAACTGCCGGTTCTGATAGCACTGCTTGTATGTCTGATCCCTACAACAATCGGGGGTCTGTTGAGCGCGATCGGAATTAGCGGAATGGACAGACTGTTGCGTAAGAATGTAATTGCCACCAGTGGAAAAGCCATTGAAGCAGCCGGTGATACGGATGTTTTGCTGCTCGATAAAACCGGCACCATAACATTAGGCAACCGAATGGCAACAGACTTCATACCCACGGACGGAATTTCCAGGGATCACCTGGCAGATACCGCCCAACTGGCTTCCCTTGCCGATGAAACGCCCGAAGGCCGTTCGGTGGTTATACTGGCCAAGGAACAATATAATATAAGGGGCAGGGAACTGGACCCGTCGGATACGGTTTTTGTTCCTTTTTCCGCTCAAACCAGAATGAGCGGCATTGATATCCGGAAGCCGGACGGCCAAATACGCAGCATACGGAAAGGTGCAGCCGATGCTATAAGGAAGTTCACCGAAAGCAATAATGGGTTCTTTCCCAAAAACGTTGAAGAGGTTGTGCATGAATTGTCAAGGCAGGGCGCCACACCACTGGTTGTCGCAGAAAATAACCAGGTACTGGGTGTCATCCGCCTCAAGGATATTGTGAAAGGTGGTATTAAGATGCGATTTGCACAGCTTCGGAAAATGGGGATCAAAACGGTAATGATAACCGGTGATAATCCCCAGACGGCCGCTGCCATAGCTGCCGAGGCCGGTGTGGATGATTTTATGGCCGAGGCCAAACCCGAAGATAAATTATTCCGTATCCGTGAAGAACAAGCCAATGGACATTTGGTTGGAATGATCGGTGACGGCACCAATGACGCACCGGCATTGGCCCAGGCCGATGTGGGCCTGGCGATGAATACCGGTACACAGGCTGCCCGTGAAGCGGGGAATATGGTGGACCTGGACAGCAACCCCACAAAGCTCATTGAAGTGGTTGAAACCGGAAAACAATTGCTTATGACGAGGGGTGCATTAACTACATTCAGTATTGCAAATGACGTTGCCAAATATTTCGCCATTATTCCTGCTATAGCAACGTTATTATATGTTACTTCTTCAGGAATAGCTCCTCTAAGCTCCCTCGATATAATGAATCTGGCTACTCCCGAAAGCGCCATTTTAAGCGCCGTAATCTTCAACGCTCTTATTATTGTCGCTCTTATTCCGCTGGCCCTGAAGGGTGTAAAATACCGCACGGTTTCGGCTACCCGGATGCTCGGATTGAACATCCTTATCTACGGTGCAGGAGGAATAATCATCCCATTTATAGGAATCAAGCTTATTGATTTGCTGCTTGAATTCATGCATTTGATTTAAGAAAGTATAATCATAGAATTTAATAAGAGGTTTATTATGAAAACGCAGTTTTTTATAGCGCTGAAAATATTGCTGGTTTTAAGTATCATAACTGGAATTGCTTACCCGTTGCTCATGACAGCGATGGCACAGCTTATTTTTCCGGTCAGGGCAAATGGAAGCCTTGTATTGAATAATGGTAAGATTGTCGGTTCTGAATTAATCGGTCAGCAATTTGACGGCAGTAATTATTTCTGGTCAAGACCATCGGCCATTGGATATAATCCTGTACCTTCAGGTGCATCTAATTTGGGACCTACAAGTGGAAAATTAGCAAAACAGGTTGCGGAAAGACGCGATCTGTTTTCCAAAAGCAATATGCTTACAGAGACAACGGCAGTTCCACCGGAAATGATCTTTGCATCGGCAAGCGGACTGGATCCTCACATTTCACCGGAGGCTGCATTGCTTCAGGTGGAACGGGTTTCCAGCGCCAGGAAACTTACTGAAGTCCAAAAGCTTAAGGTATTGCAGCTTATTAAAAACCACACCGAGGAGCCGCAGTTTTCTCTACTTGGAGAACGCAGGATCAATGTATTTGAGCTAAATTTAAACCTGGATAATATCAGATAAATGGGTTACGATGAAAACAGACCCGATCCGGATGAGCTATTAGCTTCTCTTAAAAACGAGGACGAAAAAAACAAACGGGGTAAGCTGAAGATTTTTTTCGGAATGTGTGCAGGCGTGGGCAAAACTTATACCATGCTTCAGGCATCACATGCGGAAAAATTGAAAGGAAGCGATATTATTATTGGTTATGTAGAAACCCACAACCGAAAGGAAACTGCGGATCTGGCCGAGGGCTTTGAATCAATTCCACGCAAATCCTACACATACAAAACCACTTCGGTACCGGAAATGGACCTGGATGCAATTCTGGTCCGTAAGCCCCGGATTGCAATTGTGGATGAGCTTGCCCATACCAATGCTCCCGGAAGCCGTCATGCAAAAAGGTTCCAGGATGTGGAAGAAATTCTCGAATCCGGCATCCACGTTTATACCACATTAAACGTACAGCATTTGGAAAGCCGGTCAGATACAGTGGCACAAATTACCGGCATTATAGTTCGTGAAACCCTGCCAGATGAAATTTTTGAGAATGCCGATGAGGTTGAACTGGTTGATCTGGCTCCGGATGAATTGCTGCAGCGGCTGTCCGAGGGTAAGGTTTATACACCTGATCGTTCCAAAGAGGCTATTGAAAATTTCTTCCGCAAAGGGAATATTACCGCTTTGCGGGAAATGGCGCTCCGTATTGTTGCTGATCGGGTTGACAAGCAGTTACACGATTACATGCATCAAAAAGGGATCCGGGGCCCGTGGAAATCGGGACTGAGCCTGCTGGTTGCCATGGATTACAGCCAGCAATCAACCAGGTTAATGCGTTGGGCAAAGAATCTGTCTTATTCAATGGGATCTGGCATACAGGCAATTTATGTTGAAACTTCCCATCAGTTAACCTCCAAAGAACGGGAACAACTCGATAAGAACATTAACCTGGCAAAGCAGTTGGGGATTAAATTCCGGATTATCACCAATTATGATGTTGTTAAAGCTATCGTCGATTTTGCATTGAAAGAAAACGTGACGCATATTATTGTGGGTAAGCCTCGTGTTCGTAACATTTTATCAATGTTCAGGCTGGGCAACTTCGTTAACAGATTAATCCGTTACAGTGGAAATATTGATGTTTACATTCTTGGTGCCGATCCCCAGGCAAAGGATCATTTCAGGGAAAAGGTTTCAATTCCTTCTTTTACACCAAATATTACGCAATATCTGATTACTTCGGTTATCGTAATATTAGCTTCTGTTGTTTGTTACATTGCGAAAGATGTTGTTGGTTATCAGGTGGTATCTTTTGTTTTGCTGTTCCTGGTTTCTATACTTGCCCTTTTCTTTGGCACCGGTCCCATTTTACTGGCTGCAACATTAAGTGCAGTGATTTGGGACTTTTTTTTCATTCAGCCTCCGTTTACAATGCATATTGAGAACCCGTTGGATGTGCTGATGCTGATCATGTTCTTTATTATTGCCCTTCTTAACGGAATTCTGACATCAAGGGTCCGTCACCAGGAGAAAAAGATCAGGATACGGGAAGAACGTACCCACGCCCTTTATCAACTAACAAGAGAATTGACCAATGCATCCGGTATTGATGATGTATTGATTATTGCCCTGAAATCCGTCAGAAGAAATTTCAACCTGGATTGTGCTTTTATCCTTAAAAACGAAACAAACCAGCTTGAAAATCATGTTCGGCATAATACCCCCTTACGGTTTTCAGAAAATGACAGGAGCATCGCCATGTGGGTGTTCAGACACTCGGTCAAAGCCGGAAAAAACACGGATACACTGCCTTCCACCGATTACACATTTTACCCCCTGGCCGGTAACCACGGTAATATGGGAGTCATAGCTGTTACGCACAATACCATATTTACCCAGGGCGAGGCACAGTTCTGGGAGACATTCATTTCTCAGATTTCAGGTAAATTCGAACGGGAGTTCCTCCGTGAGGTCGCCAAAAATGCATATATTCTGAATGAATCGGATAAACTCTACAAAACCCTTTTTAATTCAATTTCACACGAGTTGCGCATTCCGGTGGCCACCATCATGGGTGCTTCGGATTCACTGCTTAATACTATCCATAATGAAGAAGTGAGAACCGAATTAAGCAGTGAAATTTATAAAGCCTCTGAACGGCTCAATCGTCTGATAGAAAACCTGCTAAGTATGTCACGTCTGGAAAGTGGCCGTATTACCCCTCGTATGGACTGGTGTGATGTACATGATCTGGTAAACAGGATAACCGATACTTTGCGAAGTGAGTTGGCATCTTTTAACGTAATGGTAGTGATTCCCGGTAATATGCCTCTGGTTAAACTGGATTTTGGGTTGATGGAACAAGTTTTGTATAATCTGGTGTACAACGCATGCCAATATGCCACTAAAAGCACCAATCTGCGCATAAAAACGTTTTATGATCATGGAAATTTTATATTACAGGTGATGGACAGGGGACCTGGTTTTCCCAGGGAAGCCCTTCCTTTTGTTTTTAATAAATTTTTCAGGGTTGAAGGCAGTAAAGCAGGCGGTACCGGATTGGGTTTGTCCATAGTAAAGGGATTTGTGGAAGCACAGAAAGGTACTGTGGCAGTTGAAAATCGTCAAAACGGAGGAGCACGGTTTACCATTAGAATACCATCGGAAATTCCTGAAATTGAAAACATGCCATAAAAATGTCAGAAACCCTGTTGATCATCGATGATGAGGTCCAGATTCGCCGTTTGCTTGAAATAACCCTTTCAGCAAATGGGTTTAAAATTTTTAAAGCCGGAGACGGAAAGGAAGGATTGATTGCAGCTGCAAACCATCAGCCTTCCGGTATTATCCTGGATCTGGGCCTACCAGATGCAGACGGGTTGGAAATTCTCAAAAAACTTCGTACATGGTACCAAAAGCCAATTATTATATTATCGGTAAGAAATTCAGAAGAAGATGTCATTACGGCACTGGATTCCGGGGCCAATGATTATTTGATAAAACCATTCCGTACCGGAGAATTGCTTGCACGTATCAGATCTGCATTAAGGCTGAACAGAGGTGATGAACTAACTCCAAACTTTGTATTTAGTGACCTGAATATAGATATAACCAACCATGTAGTACGCAAGCAAAACAAAATCCTGAAGCTTACTTCTACGGAGTTTAACCTGCTGGCCCTGCTGGCAAAAAATGCCGGGAGAGTTCTGACGCATCAATACATATTGAAGGAAATCTGGGGATATACCTATCTTGAACAAACACAGTATTTAAGGGTTTTCGTTGCCCAACTCAGGAAAAAGATCGAGGATGATCCGTCGAAACCAACACTGCTGTTAACCGAATCGGGTATCGGATACAGGTTTGGTGACTAAAAACCAGCCAGGCATTGCATTTAATTTCTTTCGATCAACCTGAAGTTTTGTGCTCCTTCAAAACCAAGTGACATTTGTTCGATAACAACGGAACTGGCATCAAATCCCAGTGCCTTTACATCTGAAAGACTTAGTTTTACAATAAAAAAGTAAATATTGATGATCACACGGTCCATAAATTTGAAGTCCATATCCGAGATATTTAGCCTATCGATGATAATAAATTTAAAGTCGGTGATCACATTATGTTTCCGAAGGGAGGGATAACCGCTGAAAAGATCAATTTCCCCTTTCTTTGCCATTTCATTTGTGATATGTTTAAACATGGCATGTATTCTGCGTTCCACCTTGAAGCCCAGAAAAAAGTCAATCCGTGTGAGTATACCCGGTATTAATTGACTGACCTTGTATTCCATTGTCCGGGGATCGTCAAGAATATCTACATGAATAAGCCAGTAATGATCTGCTCTTTTGGGCTGTTTATTCAGGATTGATAGAATAATTTTCGATTCAACATCTGTTGTCCGGTTTGCTTTGGTAAGGTAAACCAGATTTGAAGCGGTTTTAGGCACACTGGAATCATTGCGCAGATCCTTGATAGTTGGAATGTATTGTTCGATAGGCAAAAAACGAAGAAACCTGTTGGTAACTTTGCGACCAAAATACCAGGAAAGCATAATAATAATCAGAATGCTTGCAACCAATATGGTAAACCAGCCACCATGACTGAATTTGAAAAGATTGGCATAGAGAAATGCGCCTTCAATCAATGTATATATAATAAGAAAAGCTGAGATCAATAATAAATTAACACGTTTCATAGAAAGGTATGATGTCATCAAAAAAGTTGTGATCAGCATGGTAATTGTAATCGAAAGGCCGTAAGCTGCTTCCATATTGTTGGATTCTTTAAACAGGATCACGACCAGCATACAGGATAACCACAAAAACCAGTTAATGCTGCTAATATACATTTGTCCTTTCTGCAAAGTAGGGTACTTAATTTTTGTTTTTGGCCAGAAGTTCAAAGCAATTGCTTCGCTTATCAGTGTGTAGGAACCACTTATCAATGCCTGGCTTGCTATAATAGCCGCAGCAGTGGCCAGGGCAATTCCTGCAGGAAGGAAAGCTGCCGGCATAATAGCATAAAACGGATTGCTTATCCCACCTGTAATTTCATTGTTGTGGCTAAGAATCCAGGCACCCTGTCCTAAATAATTGAGTATAAGTGCAATCTTAACAAAGGTCCATGATACACGAATATTCTTCATACCGCAATGTCCCAGGTCGGTATATAAAGCCTCCGCACCTGTGGTACATAAAAAAACAGCCCCCAACAGTATAATGCTACCCGGATAGGTCCATAACAAATGTATTGCATAGTATGGATTGAATGCCTTAAGCACTTCAACCTGCTCATGGATCTCCATAATTCCGAGTACTCCGAGCATAAGGAACCATAAGAACATGACCGGGCCAAAAAACTTACCGATAAACTGGGTCCCAAATTGTTGTATAGTGAACAATACAGTCAGAATAGCCAAAACAATTGGAATAACCTTAATATCAGGATTAAGCAGATTTAAGCCTTCAATGGATGAAACAACTGTGATTGAGGGGGTTATTATTCCATCGGCCAGCAGTGTACTGGCCCCGATAATGGCTAAAATATACACCCGTCGTTTGCTCTTACGAAGCAGGGCAAACAGGGAAAAAATGCCACCTTCTCCCTTGTTATCTGCCTTTAAGGTGATAATCACATATTTAATAGTCGTTTGAATGGTAAGTGTCCAAATTACACAGGAAAGGATACCAAGAATGAATTCAGTCTCTATTGGAAATCCTTCCCGTAAGATGGCCTTCATTACATATAAAGGGGATGTGCCAATATCACCGAAAACTATACCCAGTGTAACCAATACTCCTGCCACGCTGAACTTTACGCCATGGCCCTTGTCAATACCATTCATTTTTTATCCAATTGCGGGCTGAAAAAGGTATCTGACTGAAAATTCTCTTCCATAGACCGCCACTCTCTGGCTGGAGATCAATTCCTGCATACCTCATTGTCAAAAAACCGGTCAAAGGTATGATTGGAATAATAAGTGAAATATAAATAATCGCTGCTTGTATATAAAGATTATATAAAGAGAGCAGTATACAAAAAAAACCGCCTTTTGGCGGCTTTATTTGTTACCCTGAAAGTACAGAATTCAAACTATTTTACCGGTGGTTTTATGTTATTCACCGTTTGAAGATAAACAGTAAGCTCATCAATGATATCTTTAAGGTTTTCATAGGTTGCCTTAAGCATGACATCCCGAACCAATAAATTATTGCGCTTGAATTTTTGAGAATCAAAGGGCACCTTCCCATCTCCTGTGCTGAAATAATAAAAATCAGTAAATATATATTTGACCCTGGTGTCTTTAAATTCGCATGTAAGGATAAAGCCAATCCTGAGATTGGTAAAATCCCACAATCCATTCGGATCGGGAAGGTAGTATTGATGTGTAATAATTTTGCCTTTCAAGGCGTCAATATAAGTTCCCTTTTCGCCGGTATTCGGGTATTTGGTAAAAAGCCATTTGTAGGTCTTTTTAAAGAGCGTGTCTTTTTTTGCCAAATCAACAATTATCACATTCTCTTCATGATATTTTCCGGTTGTTTCGTTAATCTTAAGTTCCTGTCCTTTCACTGATAATGCTAATGCTGTTGATAACAGCACTGTAACCGTTGCTTTAATTGCTCTGTTCATTGTGGTAAAGTTTGCATTGGTTTGGTTTGACACACAAATATAACTAACTTAATTCACTTCTGTATAGGGACCTAAGTTGAAGGCTATTTACGATACAGGCATCGACGGATTATTATATCTCATTATTAATCAGGTAAATGGTGTATACAATGTATATTAGCAGTAAAATACCGGCTTCCCACCGGTCAAGTTTCTTTTTTCTGCCTGAGAACATCGCAACAAAAAGCAACATTGTGCCAAAACCCAAAACATACAGGTCATAGTTGAATTTTAGGTTGTAATTAACCGGTCTTATCAGAGAACTTATTCCCAAAATGAAGAAAATATTAAAAATATTATGAGTATCCGGAATCATGCATAATCATTTGAAATCATCATTCAATAATCAATTGGAAACTTGAATAACTGCATATTACC
>Ga0209431_10004954_pt1 | contig 10395 bp, 10 predicted proteins | sample RifCSP13_3_FD_184021 | JGI IMG/M metagenome (GOLD analysis project Ga0209431, IMG submission 184021) | Soil microbial communities from Rifle, Colorado - Rifle CSP2_sed 13_3 (SPAdes) (version 2) | ecosystem: Environmental > Terrestrial > Deep subsurface > Rock core/Sediment | place: Rifle... | reverse complement strand
CCGAAACCCCCACCTCCCGCAGGTGCGTGACGAGGCCGTCCCACACCTCTCCGCCCGGTGCATAGCCGAGCTGGAATCGATCGATCACGTCGACGTCGTAGCCTCGCCCTCGCAGATACGACCGCGCTCCCCCGCCGTCGGGGCCACTCTTGAGGCGATCACGATAGAAGTCGACCGCGGCCCGAGTGGCTTCAATCAGGCCCTCCCGTTCCCCCTTGCGGCGGGCGGCTTGCGGGTCATGCTGCAAGGCGATTCCGGCCCGGGCAGCCAAATGCTCAACGGCCTCGGAGAAGTCGAGACCCTGGGTTTCCTGGACGAACTTGAATACGTCGCCGCCCGCCTGGCAGCCGAAACAATTGCCGGTGAGGATGTTGTCCTCGAGAGTGAAGGCGTGCGTGCCGTCGACGGTAGCGCAGAACACCTCGTCGATCCGGTTGGTCTGTTTGATCTCTCCAACCACCCAACCCTTTCGTTCATGGCCGGTGCGGGTTGTCGGGTAGAAACGAAGCATGTCCCGATCCTTCAGGCCGGCAATCTGAGCGATCGAGCCGTACGAGGTTGAAGTTCCGTCACCGAACACGAACCCTCGAGCGGCCCCAAGAGGAGCAGGCGGAAGGCCACTCGCCCTACCGTTGGTTGGATAGGCGTAGGCGAGCGGCATGCGAGCCTTGAGGTGTTGAGTGGTCACCTCGACCACTCGGCCTCGGCTGAACACCAACCAGCGATGACCGGACGTTGCGTAGATCGTTTTCGAAACGCGGTTCCTCGACAAACGGATCTCCCACAGCCGTTGCTCACCGAATGACGAGACGGGCGCTTCGACCCACACCCCGCCGGTCGTGAGGAGCCGGTGGGTGCCTCCGGCGAGTTTCTCGATGGGTACGACCCCCTCCCACGTCAGTACTCCGGTCTCACCGGCGAGGCAGTGGTAAAGGCCCTGGCCGACATCGATCGACAGGGACGGGGTCTTCTCCTGGTGAAATGGGCAGATGGCGGTGAACGTCCGCCCCCGTTTCCGGACGGTCGTCACTCCCTCGAGGAGCTCGACGATGTTGGTCGCGTGCCGGACCCGCTCGATATCGTCTCTGTGAAAGGCCATTGCAGCGAGTGTAGAGGGGCAGTCCGTCAAGGGTTCCGAGGTGGCCCGCTTTCATCCGTCACTATGGCGAGCACCGAAAGAAGTCAGTCTTCTTGTTGCTCCCGACGCCGGTTGCCGAACTCGTCCGCGAACGCAATCGCCACAAAAGACAGCACGGCCCCACCAAACAGACCGGCCACCGGTGACACGCTGACAATGATGTAGGTGTAGATGGCCGTCAGAGCAACCGCCCGGACCCGCCTTGCCCGGGATTGCCCCTGTTCGGGTCGGAAGGCCACGATCCCACCGGCACCAAAGCCGGTTACCAGACCGGCGATGAACAAGGCAAGAAGGTCGGAGATCAGACCGAAATACGCAATCGGCACGGCGATCAGCACCCACAATCCGGAGGCTTTGGCGATGGATAGCGCAGCCCGATCGTTTTGAGACATGAACGCGGCAACCACGAACACCAATGGCACGAGCGCCAAGCCGACCCCCAGCGAGGCCCCGAACGCCTCTCCTCCCTCGGGACCGGCCATGATCGGGAGGAGGATGAGGGAGTAGCTCAACAGTAGAAGCACCGTTGCCGTCGCCACAGATAACCACTTACGCGCCGGTGAGGGTTTGGGTGGGGGTCTGGGCACAGCCCGACAGCCTAGTGGCGTTGCTCCCGGCAACTACCACACGGGTTTGAAAGACAGGAGCGGGGCGGGAACCCAGCCTTCCTGGGGTTGCCAACCCGGGATCTTCACGAAGTAGTAGTCGAGTACGGGGTTCTCTTGGAACAGCACCACCTGCACCTCGGCTCCATGCGGGGCCGAGGCCACCACGCTTTGCCGCAAATGGCTGTCGTACAGAAGCACCGTAGGTTGGATGAGTTCTCCTTCGAACTCGCCGTTCAACCATGCCCGGTCATCTTCACCCCACTGCACCGGGATACCGCACCGGTTTGGATCCGGGTTGTCATCGAAGGGGAGGTCGGGTACATGCGGATCACGACTCGACACCAGTTCTCCGGCGGGTTGGCCGGCTCCTGTCGTTGAAGGATCTTCCTCCGCCGGCATCACCAGGAAGGCAACAACAGCAGCGACGATCAGCGCCGGGATCACCAGCAAGCGCTTTTCGATCAGGAAACGGGACACCGAGAGTCTTCTGCAGGAGTTACAGCGTACAACCGGCACGCCCGGTTGTTATTCCCCGCTCAGCCCTTGACGGCGCCCGCCGTTAGGCCACCGATGATCTTCTTCTGGAAGATCAACACCAGCACGACCAACGGGATCGTCACCAGAACAGCGGCGGCCATGATCTCGCCAAAGGGTTCCTGCCGGGAGATTTCGCCCGTGAACAAGGCGATCGCCACCGGGACCGTCCGGGCGTTGGGCTCAATGGTCGTGAACGTGAGAGCGAACAGGTACTCGTTCCAAGCGGCGATGAAAGCCAACAAGCCGGTGGTTACCAGGGCCGGAAGGGTGAGCGGCAACAGAATCATCCGGAAGACCTGGAACGGAGTGGCGCCGTCGACTTCCGCAGATTGCATGAGGTCGTCGGGGAGCGCCTGGAAGAAGGCGGTGAGCACCCACACCGTAAACGGCAGCGTGAACAACATGTACGAGAGGATCATGCTGGGAATGGCAGGCATGTTGAGTGCCCGGATCACTGCGTACAGGCCGGTCAGCACGGCCACCTGGGGGAACATGGTCATCGACAGGATCACGTACAGCGACGGTGTCTTGCCGCGGAAGCGGAGCTTGCCAAGTGCAAAGGCAGCGAACGACCCGATGACCAACGCAAACGCCGTCACGGTCACCGCCACGATGACGCTGTTGATGAGTCCTCGCAGGAACTTCTCGTTCTGGAATACGGCCTGGTAGTTCTGGAAAGTGATGGCAATGCTGTTGTCAACCGGGCTACGGGGAATGAAGGTTGCCGGGGTCATCTGCAGTTGCGATTCAGCCTTGAGGGATGACACCACCGCCCAGTAAAAAGGGAACAGGAGGTAGACGGCGATAACCACGATGAGGAGCCAGAACCCGATCCGCTTGAGGGTAGTTTTGGAATCCCTGCCCCGGCGCGGCATGGCGATGACCCGATCGACATCGAGAGCAACATCAGTCATCAGTCACCCTCAGTAATCGGATGTAAATAACCGCAAAGATGGTGATAATCACGAAGATGACCACCGAAGCGGCCGACGAGTAGCCCATCTTCTGGCTGTCGATCAACTGGTAATACGCGAAGCTCGCCATCGAGTATTTCTTTTGCGCCAGAACGATCTGGAAGAGATCAAACACCCGCAATGCGTCGAGGGTCCGGAAGACCAACGCCACAGCGAGAGTCGGCTTCAGCAACGGTAGCGTGATGGACGTGAACTGCTTCCATTTGCTGGCTCCGTCTACGTTGGCGGCCTCATAGAGTTCACCTGGAATCAGCCCCAGGCCGGCCAGCAGCAACAAAGCCATGAACGGCGTGGTCTTCCAGACGTCGATGGCAATCATGGCAGGAAGCTGCCAGCTCTCTTGGGCCAGGAACGGTATCTGGCCGTCGCCCAGTCCGAGCCTCTGGAACACGACATTGAAGAAACCTGTTCGAGTCGAACCGAACATCCATTCCCACATCCGCGAGGACACTGCGGTAGGAATAGCCCAGGGAACCAGCATGACGGCGCGCATGGTGCCCCGCCCCCTGAACTTCGAATTCAAGGTGAGGGCGATGCCCAGACCAATCAGAGTCTCGAGCGCGATCGTGGAGAACGTGAACAGCAAGGTGTCCCAGATGCTCAATACGAAGTCGGGATCCGTCGCCCCGACCACGTACCGGTTTCCGAACAAGCCCAACTGGAAGGCCTCTTTGTAGCGTCGCGGCTCTCGAGGCAGGATGTCGAGTGGCCGGGCGTAGATGGTCTCTCCCGTCTCGGGATCGGTCAACTCCTCACCCGTGGCCGGATCGATCTGTGCCGGCAACTCGCGGATCTTCATGCTCAGCAGCTCTGAATAATTCTGCAATCCCACGAACTGCGGTTCCCGGGCACTGGCAAATGCCCGGTCGGTGAAGCTGGCGTAAAACACCGAACCCAACGGGTAGAAGGCGATGAGAAGCAAGATCAGGAGCGTCGGTAGGAGGAGCCAGTAGGCCAAGCGCTGTTCCTGCTTGAGGAGGTTACCGCCCCGTACCTTCTTGGTCCGGGCCTCCGCATCCGGTTCGGTAGCAACAGCCATCGCGGATTCGATTCAAGCACATCATGGATAGCGATGTCGACCGTCGAAACGAAGAAGAGAGGGGCCCGCAGGCCCCTCTCAATGTATCTCGTCGGTCCGTTGATGCCTTAGCCGGTCGGGAAGCCGAGCAGATCTTCGAGATCCAGCTCCAGTTCCTCGAAGGCCGTGGCGGCGTCACTGTCGCCGGTGAGCACACTGTGCACAGCACCAAAGAACAGCGACGACGCATCACTGTACTGCGGGGCAGTCACCGTCGACGGACGCGCCACTGCACTGGTGAACACGTCGAACAGCGAGCCGAAGAACGGTGCAGCTGCCAACACATCCGGATCGGAGTAGAGGGCCTCGATCGTCGGATTGAAAGAACCATCGATCGCCCGGATCTTCTGCTCGTCGTACGAAGCCAGGAAGAACGCCAGATTGGCGGCTTCTGCAGGGTGCTCCGAGTACTTCGACACTGCCAGCTGCCATCCACCAAGGGTGGCGGCTCCGCTTCCGGACTTGCCGGCCGGCAGAGGTGACACATCGAACAGGTCCTTGATCACCGAGTCGTCGGCCTGACCGAGCGAGTAGGCGTAAGGCCAGTTGCGCATGAAGGCCGCGTTACCGGCCTGCCAAACGCCACGGGCGTCCTCCTCGCCATAATTGGTCACGCCTGCCGGCGAGATCGTGCCAATCCATCCGGCCGCCTGATCGACGATCTCAATGGCATTGGCGTTGTTGATGGTGATGACCCCGTCCGGGCTCACGATCTCACCGCCGTCGTTCGACTTGATCCACTCGAGCGCGTCGCAGGTCAACCCTTCGTACGCGTTGCCCTGCCAGACATACCCGACGAAGTAGATCGGATCCTGGATGGTCTGAGCGGCTACTTCCAGCTCTTCCCAGGTAGTGGGCGGGTCGAGACTGTACTTGTCGAGCAAATCCGTCCGGAAGTAGAGCAAACCGGCATCCGTGAACCACGGAATACCGACCAGCTTCCCATCGACGGTATTGTTCTGGACAATCGCCGGGAAGTGCTCAGCAGCAGCCTCGGCGCCGCCGTACTCGTTCAGGTCGACGAAATGCGTCGCGAGGTCGCCCGGCCAGATCACATCGATCTGGAACACGTCGCCCTCAGGCGATTGCGCCTCGAACAGCTGCAGGTACGTACCGAGCCGGTCCTCGACGAAGTCGGGAGTATCGATCACCTCGACGGTGATCCCCGGGTTAGCGTCCATGAACCGTTGCGCTGATGCCTTGGTCAGTTCCAGCTCCTGGCCGACGTTGCCGGCGAACACCCGCAGTGTGATGTCCTCCGTCGGCTCGCCGGACGTCGTGGTCGTTGTCTCTGCACCATCACCAGCGGTGGTCGTCGTTGCGCCGTCTCCCGCGGTGGTTGTTGTACCGGCATCACCGTCCCCACACGCAGCCGCGATCAGGGCCAGCGCCACAAACAAGACGATCAGAAATCTGTTTCTCTTCATATCCCTTCCTCTCTGTGGAATCGCTTCCACTCTTGTGGGTCGACAATGTCGACCACACACCAACCTTACTCCAATCTATGCCGAGACGGCACTCCGGTTTGTCGCCTCGAGGGGCGGGGCCGTCGAGTTTCTCACCTTGACCTCGGTCTCGAGTCTCTCCTCGGAGACCTCCATTGATGAACCTGCCAGGAGGTCGAGCAGTCGGCGGGCCGCCAGGCGTCCGGACAATTCCAGGGGTTGATGGACGGTTGTGAGGCCGACGTAGGCGGCCACTTCGATATCGTCGAAACCGATCACCGAGAGGTCGTCGGGAACCTGCATTCCGGCCCGCCGCACCGCCTCCAGGACGCCGAGCGCCTGCACGTCCGAGGCAGCGAAGACGGCGGTCGGACGATCGGGTAGATCGAGCAGGACCCGCGTCATCCGGTGGGCGTTGTCCCGACCGTGCGCGCCTCGCTGGATGTACTCGTCGGGCACCTCGATCTCCGCCTCCTGCAGCGCCAGTTCGAATCCCCGGCGACGGTCGGAGCTGGAGGTGAACCCATGCGGAGAATCCTCCAGGTCGCCGACGAATCCGATTCTCCGGTGACCCAACCCCAGCAGATATCGGGTGGCGAGCCAGCCCCCCCTAACATTGTCGACGAAAAGCGACGGTGCCCCGGCCACTCGCACATCGAGGAACACGACCGGTTGTGCCCATTGGTGTGCGGTGACTCCGGGGTGAAGTGATACGACAATGGCACCATCCGTCTGGTCCCCGGCGGCAATCGACCGGAATGCCCTATTCCGCTGCTCCGAGTTCTCGACGTTGAGCAGCATGAATCGGTACTCGGTGTCTTTGATGACCGCCTCGATCCCGCGCAAGCGCTCAACGACGGAGGCGGTGGTGAAGTACGGAGCGACCACGCCGATCGTGCTGGTTTTCCCCAGGGAGAGTCCACGGGCCAGTGAACTCGGCCGGTATCCCAGCTCGGCGATGACCTCCAGTACCCGTCGGCGGGTCGCATCGGCTACCAACGGGCTGTCGTTGAGCACCCGAGAGACTGTGCCGACTCCAACACCGGCCCGGGTCGCTACGTCGAAGATGGTCGCCACCGAGGACCCACCTCCTCAGGCGTATCAGAGGCACTGGAAAGGCTTCCAAGTGTTGACAGGACGGTACCAGGGCAGTCACCCGGCAGGCAAACAGCCGGGAAGTGGAAGGCGGGATGCGGAAGGCGGGAGGTGGAGGGCGGACGGTTACGGCAGCCGGCAGGACCTGCCACCAACTACAGGCGGCACACCGCCAACTGCCAACGATGAGCTTCGACCCTCGAACTTCCTACTTCCTACGGCAGCCTGTCCGCCAGGTACGTCACCAGGTTCCCGATCGGAATCCGTTCCTGCTCCATCGTGTCGCGGTCCCGAACGGTCACCGCCCGATCCTCGAGCGAGTCGAAGTCGAACGTGACTGCATACGGTGTTCCGATTTCGTCCTGGCGCCGGTAGCGGCGGCCGATCGACTGGGTGACGTCGAAATCGAGCAGGTAATGGGGACGGAGAAGATCGGCCACATGCTCCGCCTCGCCCACCAGCTCCGGCTTCTTGGACAGCGGCAACACGGCCACCTTGAACGGTGCCAGCTTGGGATGGATCTTGAGAACCACTCGGGTTTCGCCCCGTACCTCTTCCTCGTGGTAGGCGTCCATCAAGAAAGCGAAGGTGGTGCGCGTCGCCCCGGCTGCCGGTTCGACGACATAGGGGAAGAAGCGCTCCTCCGACTCGTCGTCGAAGTACGACAGATCAGTGCCGCTGTGTTCGGTGTGGGCTTTCAAGTCGTAGTCGGTGCGGTTGGCGATACCCTCCAGTTCGTCCCAACCCCACGGATAGCGGTACTCGACATCCGAGCACGCCGCGGCGTAATGGGCCAGTTCATCGTGCCCATGGGGGCGAATCCGCAGGTTATCCTCAGACATTCCGAGGTCGAGGTACCACCGGTAACGCTCGTGAACCCAATAGTCGTACCACTCCTCGGCTTGATCGGGCCGGCAGAAGAACTCCATCTCCATCTGCTCGAACTCGCGCGTCCTGAACACGAACTGCCCCGGAGTGATCTCGTTGCGAAATGATTTGCCCATCTGCGCAATCCCGAACGGCAACTTCTTTCTGGCCACCCGGCGGACATTTTCGTAGTTGATGAAGATCCCCTGGGCGGTCTCCGGCCGTAGGTACACAAGACCCGTCTCGTCGTCGACCGGCCCCATATAAGTCTTGAACATCAGATTGAACTGGCGGGGCTCGCCAAAAGTCTTCCGTTCGCCGCAGTTGGGGCACACGTCCTGATCGTCGAGCTTGTCCAACCGGTACCGGGCATTACAGTTGGAGCACTGCACGAGCGGATCGGTGAAGGATGCCTCGTGCCCGGAAGCAACCCACACGTCGCGGGCCTGGAGGATGGCCGAATCGAGCCCGACGATGTCGCCGCGCAGTTGCACCATAGAACGCCACCACTCACTCTTGACATTATTAAGCATCTCAACACCGAGCGGGCCGTAGTCGTAGGCGGACCGAAGGCCGCCGTAGATCTCCGAGGACGGGAACACGAAGCCACGCCGCTTGGAGAGGTTGACGATGGTGTCGATGGTGATAGTCATGGTGGCGCCCATCTGGTCGAAAGGTGGAGGGGCATGGTAGTTGGAAGTCTGAGGTGGTAGTTACGAAGTACGAAGCACGGCAGCCGTAGGTTGCCTAAGCCTTTCCGAACCGGCGTTTGCGCCGCTGGTACTCGGCGATGCACTCCGCGAGGTGCTCGGGAGTGAAATCGGGGAAGAGCACCTCGGGAAATACGAACTCGGCGTAGGCGGCCTGCCACAGCAGGAAATTGCTCAATCGGTGCTCCCCGGAAGTGCGAATGATGAGGTCGGCATCGGGCATCCCGGCAACGTAGAGATACGAGGAGACGGTCTCCAGGTCGATGCCGTCCGGGTCGAGGCGGCCGGACAGAACGTCGACGGCGATGCGCCTGGCCGCATCGACGAGTTCGAGGTGGCTGCCGTAATTGAAGGCGAACACGAGATGGAGCCGCTCGTTGCCGGCGGTCAGTTCCTCGGCCTCCCGCATCCTGACCTTGTTGAGTTCCGGGATCCTCGGATCCCGGAGGTCTCCCATGAAGTAGATGCGTACCCCGTCGGCGTGCAGGTCATCGCGACGGCGCATCAACAGATCCTGATTGAAATGCATGAGGAAGGCGACCTCCTCCTCGGACCGCGTCCAGTTCTCGGTAGAGAACGTGTACACAGTCAACCACTCGATCCCCAGGTCGAGCGCGCCCTGAACGGCATCGAACAGTGCCTGCTCGCCGGCCGCGTGGCCGGCCGTCCTGGGCAGCCCCCGTCGTTCCGCCCATCGGCCGTTGCCGTCGAGGATGATCCCGACGTGGCGGGGCATCCGGTCCGGATCGAGGTTTCGGGAGAAGTCACTCATCGAGGACCGCCAGGCTCGAAAGCCTTCGCTCGAGGTGATATTCGACGAACCGGCGGGCGATACCCATCGCCTCCCCGGAAAACTCCGGATCCGGTTCAGGGAGATCCCCCAGGTCGGCGCCGGCCAGAACCGCGAGATAGTCCGTCAATCCGGGGCGAAGACGTACTGCGCCTTCCGTCCGACAGTTGTCGCACAACGCCCCCCCGGCGGCGAAACTGAACCTGAGCGACTCGGCATGCCTGCCGCAACTCGCACACGAATCCAGAGCGGGCGCCAAGCCGATCACCTCCGCGAGTTTGAGCAAGAAGGCCGTCACCAGGTCACGTGACGCCACCCCCCGGTTGAGCGCCCGCAAACCACGCTGTAGCAGCAGGAACAAGCGAAGCGAGGGCTCTTCCTCGCTGGCCACCGCATCGACGGCCTCAACCATGGTGCCGGCCGCCATGACCAGGTCGAGATCGTCGCGCACATGCGCAAAAGTCTCGATGACCGACACCTGGGTGATGGTGGAGAGGTTCCGCCCTTCATACAGGACGAGGTCGACGTGTGTGAACGGCTCCAGGCGACCCCCGAAACGGCTCTTCGTCTTCCGGATACCTTTGGCGACCGTTCGCAGCTTGCCGTGGTTGGGACTGAGAATGACGACAACCCGATCTGCCTCACCAAACGGAAAGCTGCGAAGCACGATCCCCTGGTCGCGGCGAATGGCCATGGCGGTGATGGTACCGGGCAGGCAAAGCGTACTTCGCACGTGGTGATGATGAGTCACGAGTTCCGAGTACCGAAAGAGTCTCCCGGGCTGGAGACCGGAGACTCGATACCGGCGACGCCCATGTGCCAGACTTGGGCCATGGGCATCCTCACCGAACTACAAAGAGAAGCCTTCGCAGCCTCCCATCCAGCATGGACAGAACAAGGGGACACCATTTCTCGAACGTTTACGTTTGAGGACTTCGCCGAGGCAATGGGATTCGTCACACGAGTCGGCATTGCCGCAGAGCGAGCTTTCCACCATCCCGACATCGATATTCGCTGGAACAAGGTGACGCTCTCCCTCACCAGCCACGACGTGGGCGGGCTGACCGAACGCGACATCGAGCTGGCCGCCAGGATCGACTCATTCTTCGACTGACTTGGATCAGGACTGCCGGGCCTGGAGCCGGCGCAAGCA
>Ga0209431_10004953_pt1 | contig 10395 bp, 9 predicted proteins | sample RifCSP13_3_FD_184021 | JGI IMG/M metagenome (GOLD analysis project Ga0209431, IMG submission 184021) | Soil microbial communities from Rifle, Colorado - Rifle CSP2_sed 13_3 (SPAdes) (version 2) | ecosystem: Environmental > Terrestrial > Deep subsurface > Rock core/Sediment | place: Rifle... | reverse complement strand
TGTCTTCCGGGGTTCCCCAGCATATAAATTTATCCGCCTCAAACAGGCAGACCTGCTTGCCGTCCCGCACCATTGGATTATAGAGAAGACTGCAATAATACTCAGACGAAACAGTCTCTTTATTCCTTAATAGCTCTTTTGCATAGTGTGAGAAGGTTTTCCAGCTTTCCAGATAATATACACCTGTTGATGCAAACTCCTCGCTTCTGTTATCCGTGAAAGACCGCTTTTCTCTCAGTTCCATCATCTCCAGTTCTTTATTAGCCTTTATATAGGCATAATAAGTGTCTCCGAAGGATGCCGGATGAAAGCCCTTAAAAACCGGGATGGCGCCTTCATATTGAGCGGCCTTTGACAGAAATTGCCGGTAGTTCCACTCCATAGTGAAATCACAATAACTGATAATGACAGGATTATTCTCATCTTTAATATACGCCTCAGCCTGCAAGGCGCTGTATACAGGTCCGTATTCATGGGGTTCTATCTCAACGATATGATAAAACTGTGTCACATTTGAAAGTATTTCCCGGTAATTTTCATTAACTAAGTGTTCCTTATTGCACATAAATATGAATTCATCATTCGGGGAAAACATCCGGCAGACCCTCTCGATCATAGGCTTACCATCAATGCTGATAAAGGGTTTGGGAGTGCTGTAACCTGCCTCCCTGAAACGCCTTGAATGACCTGCCATGGGTATAATAATTTCCATAATATTATTAAACCGTTACGTAGGGACGCCAGTATTCAACAGACGCCTTAATGTCCTCAACAACCCGGCTTTCGTAGGGTTCCCGCTCTCTGAAACTCAGTTCAAGCAACAGAGTGACTTCCTTCACTCCGGTTTCTTCCAGGGCGGCAATAAGTTTTTCCGGTGTAATCCTTCCCTCTTTGTTTTTATCCGGAGTAAATGGCCAGTGTCCACCCTTGTCCTGTAATGTCTGCTTCAGATGAATTATAGGCGCCTCTGTTGCGAACTCCTTTATCCATTCATAAGGATCTGTATCTGCGGGCTCAGTAGAAGAAACATCACCATGGTCAACATCGAGACACAATTTCATAGGAATGGCAATGCCGGTATTAACAGCATGCTGTATCCTCCGCGTCTCCTTGATCGTCTCACCCATCTCACGGGGAATAGACATTGGCTCCCATAATAGATACTTTAATCCCTTTTCAGCAGCGTAGCTTGCAACCTCTTTCCATCCCTCAATATTCTGGGCAAAACGCTCATGTCTCTTCACCGGGTTTTTGTAATCCCCCACGGTCATAATCCCAAAATGGCTCCCCATGCTCTGTGCCCCCAGATCAACTGAGATGTCTACAAACCTGCGGAACCAGTTCACCCAGTATTTGCGCAATGCAGGGTCCGGGTGTGCAAGGTGATTAACCCTTGTGAACGCACTCGTAAAGGTGTGTCTGATTTCAACACCATATTTCTTTGAAAGCCCCTGGATATAGCCAATCTGTTCCCTGATGACCCCATCAGGCAAAGAAGGGTTCAGAAGGTCCGCCGTAAACTGAACAATCTTAAGCCCCAATGTCTCTGAGACCAGAGGAATCCACTCCTGGGGTGCGGTAAACCGGTTGAGCGCAAATCCTGTATTAATACCAAATCTTATTATCATAACTCCGATTCCTCTGGTTTAACCCCTCCTCAATATAGCTGCGCATTCTGATAATAGACTCTTGTAAGGGGTTCCCATTTACAAATAATCCGGAAGAACCTCCGATTAAAATATCACAACCCGAAGCCACCATCCTGGGAATGTTTTCTGCATTGACATTTCCATCTACACTGATTTCAAACTTAAGGTTATCCTTCTGCCGCCACTCGCTCAGCATCTCAATCTTTTTTATGGTCTGCGGCACCAATTTCTGCCCTGCATATCCCGGATTTACGGTCATAACCCCAATGGCGTCAACCTCTTCAATAACATATTCTATAGCATTCAGGGGGGTGGCCGGATTAAGGATAACCCCAGCCTTAAAACCCATCTTTTTTATCCGGATCAGGTCCCTGTGTAAATTTCTGCATGCCTCATAATGTATAGACAAGATGGCGCCAGGTTCAGGTTCAAAATTACTCAGTATGCGGGACGGTTCTTCCACCATCAGATGATAGTCCGATGGAATAGTGGTATTCTTGCGGATGACATTAATGATATTTGTCCCCAAACAATAATCAGGCGCAAAAAACCCATCCATAATATCATAATGGATATACTGGATCCCTTCCTTTTCCAATATCCTGATATCATCCTCCAGGTGCATCCAGTCGGCGCACATAATGGAAGCTGATATTTTGATTTTATCTTTTCCATCAATCATCTTACATCACCCATTGGGTAATACCATGATTTTCAAGCCGGTTTGCTTCCGCACGACATCAAATGCCCGGTGTATCTCATCAAGGGGAAAACGGTGCGTAATCAGCCCGGATGCGTCAATCCGTCCGGATGCAAGTAAATTAACCGCCATTGCATGCTGTCGCGGGGTTGAACCATGGGAACCGGTTATGTATGCCTCACGGTAATGGATAAAGTTAGAGTTTATCATAATATCACGCGTCCCTTTTGGAAGACCACCAAATAAATTTACAAATCCCCGCTTGGCAACTACGTTAACCGCCTGTTCCTGCGCAACAGGGCTGAGACATGCAGTAAAAACCAAATCGAAACCCTTTCCGCCGGTAACATCCATCACCCTTTTTGTCAGGTCGTCCGCAACCAGATCAACCATATAATCTGCCTTAAAACTGCCTGCCATCGCCAGTCGTTCCGGATTAATATCACACAGCATCGTTACGGATGCACCAAATATCCTTGCCAATCCTGTCAGCAGGATCCCGATAGGGCCTGCGCCTATCACCAATACACTTTTCCCGGGAGTAAAAAAGGCCCTTTCCAGTCCATTGATGCAGCAGGCAAGAGGCTCTGCAAGGGCAGCCTCTTCCGGTTCAAGACCCTCCGGAATAATACAGAGAGGCCCATAGCGCATTACCATGGGTTCTAAGAGACAGTACTCAGAATATCCTCCCTGAAATTGATACCCCATTGCATAATTTTTATCACAACAGTTGCCCATGCCATTCTGACACCAACTACATCTGCCGCAGGGGACATCCGCGCCAACGGACACTCTATCGCCTACCTTAAAGTTATCAATTCCCCTTCCAATCTCTACAACCTCACCTGCTATCTCATGACCTATAATCGCCGGATATTTGACCCTGTCATTTCCCGTATCAAGAATTCTGATATCTGAACCACATACTGCACAGGCCAGGACCTTTATTAAAACCGTCTCCTCTTTAACCAGAGGGATTGGCACATCCATGATGGTCATACTGCCAGGCCCCTCTACAACAGCCGCCTTCATATTTCCTCTCATCAGGTCTCCTTCAGTATATATACCGTGTTTTTATCGCCTTTCAGGGCAGATTTAACCGATAAAACCGGGTTTATCGAACCTGTTGCCTGCACTGCCCTGACTTTATATTTTCTTATATTAAGGTCCAAATCATACGTCTCATACACGCGCAGGATCCTCTCACGATATTTCTCCAATTCCTTTGAGTTCATATGCCTGCGGTGATTCATAAGCCAGTAACCAAATCCCTTTGCCAAGGTTTCATCAGAAAGGGTAAAATTGTTATCAGAATTGAAATCGTGATACCTCTCAGACGGCATCATAAAATCAAGGAATTGCTCTTTATCCCAGTTGAAGATGCGCGTGAATAAGACAAGCCTGTCTAATATCTCTTCACTGGAAGTAAAGTTGGAAAAGGCGCTTACCAGCAAAGTCTCCTGTTTCGACATCACAGGAATTAACAGATTAACAGGGATATCATCAGAAACGACTATCCCGTCTGATCCGTTGGTTACAGATGCCAGATTATTATAACTCTCCTCAATCATGGTCATACGGGGAGCAACACTCTTTTCATAATGTCTTATATATCTTATACCCGAAAATATTGAAAATAAAGTGAGCACGAAAATACCCATAAAGGCAATGACAGCCTGAGGTCTTATGATAACCCGGTCACAAATTGTATGCAGGACTTCAGAAATACGATTCCTAAACTTGTTATGAAATAGTCTCTTATTAGGCAGGGAGAGAAAATAGATAATCGGTATAAAATATAAATACCGCGGGAAGTAACTCCCGATTCTCATAAAATACAAATCCGGCTGGAAAAACTTTCCTAATACCAAGTGTAAATTGGATACCGCTATTTCCACAAAGATCATTATGAAAACAGGTGAAAACTTATACGCCAACTCATAATAGTCCGCGCAGTATAACCAGAGAACAATTAATACAGCAATGATGGGCAGAAGATACGAAAACAACAAGCCCCAGTCATTCGCAATAAATCCAGCCTCATATCCGATTAATTCCATCCTTTCAAATATTTCCTGATCTAAAGGAGTGGCGAGAAATACTCGTTTAATTATAACCGGCGAGATGACCGCCAATATAATAACTATATTTGGAAAAAGGGTAACTGCAATATCCCGGTATTTAAAGCCCCTGTCTCTTATATAGCAGGTATAGATCATGTAGAGGACCCAAAACAAGACACCTGCTACAAAATTAAACAGATACACATAGAGATTCAGTGCCCATAGTGTGCTCAGAAGAAAATACCGGGATCTCGAGGGCCTGTGTTCCTTGATCGTGAGATAAAATGAAAGTATAAAAATAAAGAAGCTAAAGCTGGGAATAGGGGTCCTTGTAAGCTCCATGGGAGACAAGCTTGCCGTCGTAATATACCCAGATGGATCTTTAACAAGATTAAGCAGATAAGAAAATAATGAGAAATTGGGGAAAAATGTCACGCCCCAGAAGGCTAACATCAATGCCCAGGCTGGTGTTATGTAGCGTTTGAATATCTCAAATATTAACCAGAAGGATGCGACAGGAAAGACCGTATGCATAAATAACATGTATAAATCTATATTCGAGAAGAAGAACCACTTAAAGATTATTCCCTGACTGATTATCGTAATGGGAGGAAAGTAGTTAAAATTACTCAAACCCGTATTCGCCATAGGCGCTGCAGGCAACAAATTGCTCAGAGTAACATGATTCGTAAAGGGGAAATACGCAAATATCCCTTCCCAGCTTGCCCTTGGGGTATTGATTACGGCATACAGATGCGGCCATTTACCGTAAAGCAATATCCAGATGTCCCTGAAACCAAAAAGGAGGGCCAGGAAGAACGAAAACCCGGCGTAAAACCCATATCTTATATTCGAGGATCTCACCAACAGTTCGTCTTTAACTTCCGCTGTAAAAATTCCTATTCCAGGACAAATTCAGGATCCCATTTTGCCAGGCATACAAAACCGCCACCTCCAATAATGCGGAGAAAGACACGCCTGGGAAGCATATACCTTGCTGCACATTTTATCATCCTCAGCATCTCAAAAAATAATTTTCCTTTGAGATGCGCTGGTCTTATATGTCCGGGGAAAAGGGTATTTATACTGTATTCATACAAATCGTATTTCAAAGGGGTTAACCCCAATGATACAACGAACTGGTGGACGTTGTTCACATGAAATTCCCGCAAGTGGCCATCCGGGTGAAGAGAACATGGATATCTTTTCCTCACTGGCAGGAGGTAATTATCCAGTATGGAATCTTCTAACGGGAGTTTTATCAGGAAATATCTCGAAACAGAACTTAAAGCCCGTATGAACGTCTTAGGCCCTGGAATATGTTCGAGCGTATCAAACAGGATTACCAGATCGAAAGGTTTATCATATATCTTACGGAGCTGTGAGACTGTAGATTCAATATCCAGTGAACTATTGCGGAAAAACCTTATTGACTTATTTTCATAATGCTTCTTTGCATATTCAATCGTCTCTTCTGAAAAATCACACCCGAGACCATAAGACGCTCCTGTGCGATTCATCACCTCAACTAAATTCCTTCCAAAACCACACCCGACTTCAAGCACAGAGTTGACAGGTCCAATATTTGTATCCTCTAAAAGACTTAATGCCGCACCACTTTTCTCTATGCTGACTTTAATGTCAAATTCTATCTCTGCCGGGGTTTTTCTTGACCACTCTGTATAGAAATTTTCTAAAAGAGGCTGCGATGAACTTTTTGATGCCTGTACATAGTCAATCATGGTTGTTCAGCGAACACGAGTCTAAACGGATTGAATTTATAATAATATTGTGCAACGGCTAATACGCCAATAACTGCCGAAATGCAATATGCCGTAATAAATCCTGCAGGATAATGATTCGTTGCAAAGTAGTAAAAGAAACCACTATATATGATAAGAAATAGAGCGATTAAATAATTCTTGATAAAATATGGGGAAAAAGACCCTGCATAATTCTTCATGACAATAATTATGGTAAGGACTGACATAATCGCTTGAGAGATAACAGTTCCAAGGGCGATCCCTTCCCCTCCCCATCCAAGATAAACAAAAATGCCATTGAATATAACTGCGCTAACGACTCCTGCTAACATAATTAACGCCAGATAATTTTCTTTCCGCATCAGTTTTGATGCCATCACCGGACTATGTATTACAAATATCGCATAAAAAATCATCATGGTAGAGAGGATGGTAAAAATAGAGTTTGACTCTCTGTAACTCTTCACAAAATATTCAACTACAAAATAATAGCCAAGTTGACTTACTATGATCATCAGGAATGTAAAAAATAATAAATAACGGTTATAATGCATCACTTTCTGTATAACCAAATTATAATCTCCGTCAGAACTATTCTTGTTGATGGCATCTATAAATATCCCCTGAAAACTCGCAAGAAAAGTCTGGATCATCATGACAAACATCATGCTGAACGAGTAGAGGCCCATCACAGTATTATCAAGGTACATGTTAATAAAAGTCCTGTCCACAACATAATAGAGATTTGATAACATTGCTACAGCGCCAAAAAACAATCCGGCATAGGCGAGATGTCCCATGCCGGAACGGTCAAAATTAAACCTGAAGTTAATCGGCAACTTTACCCCATAGTAAATGAGCATCACGATCAATGCAACAATCGGAACAATAAAGAGTGCATATATCTTCAGATAGTATATGGTAGCCATGATAAGGAGCGGCGCCACGACATTTCGAACAAGGTTGGCCCTGGCAATTTCAACAAATTTATTCCTTGCGGAATTAAACCGTTCATAGTAGCTTCCTATCTGATTTAAAAAATAAGTGACACCAACCAGGACATAACAGGCAATCAAAAACAAGCTGGGCTGCTGAAGTGAATAGATAATAAATGCCACTGTGATTACTAACATAATCAGGAAGTCGAATGAAACCGCCCTATTCTGAATTTTCACGCCTTTAGACTCCTCTCCTTCCAACCCGAAATAATGGGCGCTCTCACGGCTTCCTGCTGTACAGAGTCCGATATTTACAATCGTCAGATAGGAGAACCAGAGGTAAATGGAATTATAGAGACCAAAGTCAGAGGGAAGCAGCACAAGCCCGACAATGATGCCCTTGGGGATAGAGATTACACGGCCCAATAATGAAACAACCGTGTATGAAAGAGTGCTCTTCATTATTTTAGACGTCGCGAGCATTGCTATTTAGGTATAAAGAGCGGAGAACAGGATTAACTTATGCTTGAGAAGTATTCGACCTGCTCTCTGGTTTTGGCTTCGAGGTTTTTCAGGATTCTGTCATCTGCAATTGCCCGCCTGCGGCTAACACCATTGAGAACATCGTCCGTCTTTTCACCCCATCTGATATTCAGCTCTTTTGCGAGGGCCTGGACTGTTTCACGGGGGTCTTTTACCAAGTCCCTATATTTTATCTTAATGCAATCCGTTAATTTTTCAACAGACTGATTAACTCTGATATAGTAATAGGCGATTCTGTGCAGCTCATCCATTTCAACCCATGTTTCATCATGAGCAGGGTCTACCCAGAAAGGGATTCTCATGTTTTTTAAAAATCTATTCGGCCAGATTATATTCTTTTCACGTAATGTTTCATCTTTAAACCAGCCTTTTTCAAGTAAGGAAGAAAAGACATCAGGAGCCTCCCGCAGCATCATGATTATCTTTGTGCCAGGATAATATTTTTTAAGCAGGGGTAAATACGGGACAACATCCGGCATCTTATAAGAGATCCGGCTGTTATGGGCCAACAATTCTGCATCCATTTTGCGAAGTGATTTATTTTGCCGCTCTTCAATCCATTTCTGAGATTTTACATTGTAGATGGAACTGTCATCAGCACGATTACAGTTAAGGGATCTGCCGGCAAGTGCATTCATTAAAAATTCTTCATATAGATAGGTCTCATACAGAAGTCTCCACTGATTCTCATCCATTTCAGAAATCAACCCAAACAATGAGAATAACATGGGGGGTTCATGCACATACTCAACATCCTGAAAGGTATGGATAATTTTCCCGATGATCGTAGTCCCGCTCCGGGCGCTCCCACTGACTGCAATCGCCGTGCCGCACTTCTTAGAAATATAATCATCCAGCTTAAACATTGAAAGTCTCCATAATTAACCTCAGGAAACTATTTCCCTCAGCTTCCAGACCCCATTCTCTTTAATCCATACCTTTGACTGCTCACGCCAGAAGTCCATAATCTCCCAGAAAAAGTCTTCCGTAATATCCAGATAGTCTAAGAACCACTTAAAATGTTTCTTTGGGAATTCATGATCATATCTTTGGACAAGCGCAACACCCTCTTCCCTTGTAATATGATTTCTTCTGATATCCTGTGACGCATCCCGTGTTGCCCTTCCCATTCCAAACTTCATATAGCCGAGATAAAAATGAAACCCATCCTGCCTGTCGTCCAGGCTTGCATATTTGGTATACGTAGATTCTGTTCTCCCCTCATCGTTTGTATTAAACCCGGTATGCTTTACACAGTAATAAAAATTTTCCTGAGGGGTCCACTTCTCATAATAGGAAAACCAGTGCAGTTCCATCCCTTTTTTTATGAGACGTTCAGGAGGGGGAGCCTTATACCACTGCAAAGTCTGATTAGTTATCTCATCTTTACTAAATAAGCCTTTTTCAATGCCAATATCCGCTAACCTGTCTACCGCAGTACCCCTGAAATGATGCCGTTCCCAGACCTCAGGATCCTCTTTTGGTTTATCTTTGTATTCCATGGAGCCGCCGTATTCAAGCTTAAATGCCCACGCCTTTTGCCCGTATGTGAACGGCTGCCATGCATCTCCTATTAATTCAAAGGAGAGGCGGGAAAGTTTTCTGTGAATCTGCCCATCAGGCTGGCCTATTATATTGTTAAAACCGGAGGCCACAAAATCCTTCAGATTCTTCCAGCCTACATTTGTCCAGTCAAACGGAGCCCATGTAACACAAAGCGGGTGCATACCAAACCTGTACTTCAACTGATGCGCGACAAACCCGCTGTCCTTTCCGCCGCTTCCCGGGACAACCACATCAAAGCTGCCATCCTTGCTCCTGTGTCTATCGCAAAGTTCCTGAAGCTCCTTCTGTCTCAAAGACCAGTCTATTGTATGGTCCTTCTCAAACGCCCACTGGCAGGCAGAACAGACACCCTCGGCATTAAACGTAATACGCGGCCTCTGATTTGAAGTGACACAATTTTTACAGAAAAATATATCCTTCGGCAGTTCTTCCATCTGTTTATCAAGCATTCGTTTTGCAAGAACCAGATCAGAAGTCATTTATAATCACCTCCTAATATTGATGAAGAGCAAAATTTCTGATAATCTGAAGGCCAGCCTCTCCGCTTATTTCAGGATGGAACTGACATCCGGTAATATTATCTTTCCTGATTACTGATGCAAATGAATTATAACCGTAAGTCGTTATACCAACCGTATGCATGGGATCATCCGTAGTAACAAAGTACGAATGAACAAAATAGAAGTAGGATGGGTTTTTAATCCCCTCAAATATAGTCCCATGCCAAACATCTTCTGCGTCTCTATTTTCCCGCTCAGGTATTGAAACACTTGACCATCCATAATGTGGTATTTTGAAGGAATCTTTTTCGCCCGGGGAGTCAAATCTTGTGACTTTCCCCTTAATCAGGTCCAGCCCTCTGTGCAGCCCGCCCTCTTCGCTCTGCGTCATCATCATCTGCATGCCAAGGCAGATCCCCAATATCGGCTTGCCATTTCCTGCAATTTCCTTAATCACAGCAACAAGACCTTTTTTTTCTAACCCCTCCATACCTGCTGCAAATGCACCAACACCAGGGAGGACAACTTTTTCTGCATTAATAATATCCTCTTTATTATCGCTTATTAACGGATCACATCCTATTTTTTGGAAGGCCCGCTTCAGACTGAAAAGATTCCCAAGTGTGTAGTCCAGTATCACAATATTATTTTGTGCCATATTAAAACACCTCAG
>Ga0209431_10004949_pt1 | contig 10398 bp, 7 predicted proteins | sample RifCSP13_3_FD_184021 | JGI IMG/M metagenome (GOLD analysis project Ga0209431, IMG submission 184021) | Soil microbial communities from Rifle, Colorado - Rifle CSP2_sed 13_3 (SPAdes) (version 2) | ecosystem: Environmental > Terrestrial > Deep subsurface > Rock core/Sediment | place: Rifle... | reverse complement strand
GCTGTCGGCCTCTCAGGAGGGGTGGATTCGGCGGTGGCGGCCGCTCTATTGAAAAAACAGGGTTACGAAGTCATCGGGGTGCATCTTTTCTGCTACGACGAGGGGCCCTACTGCACCGCGCCGGAGGACCGCAAGATGGCGGTGCGGGTGGCGGCTCATCTGAAAATTCCGATCCTTGTCTGGGATTTGCACCGCCAATACCGCTCCAAGGTTATAAGATATTTCTTTGACGAGTATAAAGCCGGCCGAACCCCCAACCCCGATGTCGTCTGCAACCGCGAGATCAAGTTCGGGATTTTTATGGAAAAAGCCCTGCGAGACCTTAAGGTTGACCATGTCGCCACCGGCCATTACGCCCGCATCAAGGAGGATAAGGATGGCTTCCACCTGCTGCGCGGAGTGGACGAGAGCAAGGACCAGAGTTACTTCCTCTACCAACTGTCCCAAAAACAGCTTGAACAAATTATGTTTCCAATCGGCGGCTACACCAAGAAGGAAGTGAGAAAAATTGCCCAGGAGCTTAATCTCCCTAACAAAACCCGCCCCGATAGCCAGGGAATCTGCTTCATTGGACCGGTTCCGGTCGCAAAATTTCTGCGGGAACGGCTTCCGGCAAAATCCGGTCCGGTGGTGGATTCCAAGGGTGAGATCATCGGTGAACACGACGGCGTTTGGTTCTTCACCGAGGGCCAGCGGCACGGTTTTCGGCTTTTTAAGACAACCGGCTTGCCGCTCTACGTTATCGGCAAGGATGTGAAGAAAAACATCCTGACGGTCGGCCGAGGCGGAGAGGCAAGAGTGAGGCAATTTGAGATTGAAAAGCCGCATTGGATTGGTAAACTAGGGGATATTAAAAATGTGCGGATCCGCCACCTCGGCGAGATTCTGTCGGCCAAGCTGACTGGTCTAAAAGTTACTCTCAAAGAACCCATCTTTGGAGTAGCGCCCGGGCAGTCGGCCGTTTTCTATGGTTCGACAGGCTCACCACGGGTCGCTGAGGAGGTTTTGGGTGGGGGCGTGATCCGAGAGGTTAATATCCTGTAGTCTGGTGGTGACGTTATCCCCGATACACCACTGTATCGGTGATTTAGGTTAATTTTATCTGATATATAAAAGTTAATTATTCTAAATTTCCGGTTTGATGAATTTTGAAAAAATTATATTTTTGTATCCCTTTTTAAGATGATTTAGGGTTTATTTTGGGCAAATTTTGAAAAATAGCAGTGTCAGGAATCAATCTGCCAGATTTTGAGCCGATTTTTAACACTCTCAATCCAGTAAAAACCGTCTCAGGTCAGAGACGGTTTTGATTAGACCTTAACTGGTTTCTCATTTCCCTTATGTTATTCAGGAAAGCAGGGCCATAGATCTGCTCGTATTCGGTAAACTCAGGACTATCCTCCGGAAGGTAATCAGGTTCGGTTACAACGTTTCCGTAGGCGAACCCTTCGATTTTTGCGGCCGCGATGCATACCAGAGCGGCCCAGCGGACCCTATCAACAGGATCCATCGGCGCACGAGCGGTCTGCGCATGCCGTTCAAACAGATTCATTAACGGTGCGTCCTCCCAAAATTGCCAATCGTCGCGGCTTTCAATTTCTTTAAGACGACTGACGATGAACTTGGGATTATCAAACCGAAGTGCCATCTCCAGCAATCTGCCATTGTGGATTTCGAGGTTAATTCGCCGAAAACGCCGATCGGCCTGAAGTTTAAGATTCTCAACTGCAGAGGCACGCATCCCTTCCTCCTGATATTTTAATTGGTCACAGTATATCACGAGGATTTTTTTGTTACTTGACTTTTGGTACCGGCCAAGTTACAGTGATGACGTATGCGGGAATAAGAAACAATTTCTTGTTAAACCCTTTTTGGGCCCCGCATGGGGCCTTTTCGATGCCCCCGCCCTTTGACATCAAAATAATCCTGATAATAGTGCAGACTGTGGAGCACTATTCTGTTTCTTTTAATTAAGAAACATCAATTCAATTTAAGTAAAGAGCAAGAGCAAGGAAGGAACGTCTCTTTTTTGAGAGTTTGATCCTGGCTCAGGATGAACGCTGGCGGCGTGCCTAAGGTATGCAAGTCGAACGCGCTCCGCAAGGAGTGGCGTGGCGGACGGGTGAGTAACGCGTGGGAATCTACCTCCAAGTCAGTGATAACCCCGAGAAATCGGGGACAATCACCGATAGTCCCGCAAGGGTAAAGATTTATCGCTTGGAGATGGGCCCGCGTCCCATCAGCTAGTTGGTAGGGTAACGGCCTACCAAGGCTACGACGGGTAGGGGGTGTGAGAGCATGACCCCCCACAATGGCACTGAGACAAGGGCCATACGCCTACGGGTGGCAGCAATCGGGAATCTTGCACAATGGACGCAAGTCTGATGCAGCGACGCCGCGTGAAGGATGAAGGTCGAAAGATTGTAAACTTCTTAATTTGCCGAAAGGCAGAGGATGAAGCCCCGGCTAACTACGTGCCAGCAGCAGCGGTAAAACGTAGGGGGCGAGCGTTATCCGGATTTACTGGGCTTAAAGAGTACGTAGGTGTTTCGGGAAGTCTTGGCTTAAAGCCCGCGGCTCAACCGCGGAACGTGTCGAGATACTTCCGAAATTGAGGAAGGTAGGGGGTGGCGGAACATTGCAAGGAGGGGTGAAATCCGATGATCTGCGATGGAACACCGAAAGCGAAGGCAGCCACCTGGGCCTTTCCTGACACTGAGGTACGAAAGCTAGGGGAGCGAAACGGATTAGATACCCGTGTAGTCCTAGCCGTAAACGATGGACACTAGCTATCCAGTTTTGGGTGGCGTAAGCTAACGCGTTAAGTGTCCCGCCTGGGGAGTACGGCCGCAAGGCTAAAACTCAAAGGAATTGACGGGGACCCGCACAAGCGGTGGAGCATGTGGTTTAATTCGATGATAACCGAAGAATCTCACCAGGGTTTGACATGCAAGTGGTAGGAATCCGAAAGGTGACCGACCCGCAAGGGAGCTTGCACAGGTGTTGCATGGCTGTCGTCAGTTCGTGGCGTGAGCTGTATGGTTAAGTCCCATAACGAACGCAACCCCTATTGCTAGTTAATTTATGTCTAGCGAGACTGCCCGGGCAACCGGGAGGAAGGTGGGGACGACGTCAAGTCAGCATGGCCTTTATATCCTGGGCTACACACATGCTACAATGGCGACCACAACGGGTTGCGAAGCGGCAACGCTGAGCTAATCCTCAAAAGTCGTCTCAGTTCGGATTGGGGGCTGAAACTCGCCCCCATGAAGTAGGAATCGCTAGTAATGGCCGGTCAGCTATACGGCCGTGAATACGTTCTCGGGTCTTGTACACACCGCCCGTCAGATGGGAAAAGTTGGGGCTCGCTGAAGTCTGCCGCAAGGCGGACCAAGCGGGAACCAGCGATTAACATTAAGTCGTAACAAGGTAGCCGTAGGGGAATCTGCGGCTGGATCACCTCCTTTCTAAGGAGTATCCAGGATTCCGGCATTCCAACGCCTTTCTTCGGATGACCAAACGGAGGAAAGCAGGCAGGAATTCTAAGGATCTGGCCCTCACGCCGGATCCATGGTTGAGTTTGGTAGTTTGCTTTGAAAACTGCCATTGGTTCCTTCCTTGCTCTTGTTCTGGAACAGAAAAGTCCGCCTCCGGCGGACTTTTTTGATGGTGTTAAAATACGCGTAGCGTATTTCTAGGTTCGGGCTCATAGCTCAGCTGGTCAGAGCACTGTCCTGATAAGACAGGGGTCGATGGTTCGAGTCCATCTGAGCCCACCAATATAAAATTCCGGATTTACGAATGACGTTTTGGAATATCAAAAGACAATCACGTAGAAAGTTATTTTGATCATTGTCAAGATGCTTACAGTAAAAGCCAGCGCAAAACCTAGTAAGATTAACGGGATTGGATTATTCGCTGACGAAGAAATTACAAAAGGTACTACAACTTGGAAATTTAATCCGCGCTTTGACATTGTTTTCGATCCAGAAGAAGTAAACCAGATGCCGCCGAAACACCGCGAATTAATAGGTCGTTACGCTTCTCTATCTAAAATTACCGGTAAATATATTTATTCGATCGACGACAGCCGATTTACCAATCACTCAATCCACAACAATATTGATGCCGTTGCATCTCCTGGCGAACCAGAGCTACTGGGAGTCGCAAATCGTGATATAGGGAAGGGAGAAGAAATGTTAGTCAATTATCGATCTTTCGATGCCGCAGACGCGGGAAGTAAGGAAGAATATCTGAACAGTTAATTTCCTGCCGGCAAGCTCTCCTTCCCTTATTGACTCCATCAAATTTTCACCTTATATTGAACTTAACCAAAACTTGAAGAAGGAGAGATTCCGTGAACCTTTGGGTCTTCGACCTCGACGGGACGCTGATCACATCCGGGATCGACTACGCCCGGGCGACTTTCAACTGGGGGTTGATGCTGATCGATGCGATGGAGCATCAGGCTCCTCATTACGAGAAGTTCATCGAGTTTCTGCGCGACGTCGACAAAGAGCGTTTCAAGACGATGCGAGCGCATCGGGAACGTTTTCCCGGTTCGATGGTTGAGGCCTATCGTGAGGTTTGTCGTCATTCCGGGATCGAACCAGATCCGGCCATCGAGCGGAGGTCCTGGGAAATCGGGATGACAGCGCTGTCCGAGGAAACCTATCGCAATCGGGGGATGATGCCGGGAGTGGAAGAGACTCTAGGCCTTCTTCAATCCCGAGGCGACCCGATCTACTGCATCACCGCCGGCGACGTGCGGGTGCAGTGGATGAAGTGGCGCGGCTACAACCTGCGGCGCTTCTTCCCTTCAAATCGGGAATTTCGGGTGGTGAAGTGGGAGAAGTTGCCGACCCTGAATCGACTGCGCCGGCTTCGTCCCGATCTGCAAGCGGTGATGGTGGGCGATTCCATCGGCTCCGATCTGGTGCCGGCGGCAAAACTCGGCTACAAGCCGGTCTACATCCCTCACCCCTCGGTGTGGGACCATGGAGAGCTGGTCAACAACGCTCCTGAAGGAACGATCCGACTGGAGAAGATCACCGAGCTCTCGTCAGTTTGAGCCCTTTGGCCGATTAGCTTTACGCTGATCGGCTTTTTTTGTTGGACCAACTTCTCCGTGCTAATATCATCTCTGATATGAACGATATAAGAACCTCTCGCTCCGCTCGAGGATCATCTTTTCGAGATGAGTCGAAAATGGGCAAGCTTTTGGAAAAGGTGTCGGCCCAGGTCAAGACCCTTCGGCCGGGGGATGTCGTGGAGGGAATCGTCCTCTCCAAAGGGAAAGATGAGATTGTCCTGGATATCGGGGCAAAGGCGGAAGGATTGGTCGCCGGCCGTGAGCTCGAGGATGAGGCCGATACCGCCGCCAAACTTAAACCCGGTGACAAGGTTTTGGCAACGGTGGTTCAGGCCGAAGATAATCGAGGGTTTATCCTCCTTTCTCTCCAGAAAGCCGAGGTGGAGCGCGACTGGCGCGAGGCTACCAAATCCTACGAGGAGGAAAAGATTTTGGAGGTTGAAATCCTCGGTCCTAATCGGGGCGGAGTGGTCGCCAGAATGGGTTCCTTGCGGGGCTTCATTCCTTTCTCCCACCTGGCACTCTCCCACAAAATGCTCGCCAACTCCGGAAAACTGGCCGGAAAAGTGGTCAAGGCCAAGATCATCGAGATAAACCGGGAGATCGATCGGTTGGTCCTTTCGGAGCGGGAGGCCCTGAGCAAAGGTGAGAAGGCTCTGGAGCGAACCGCCCTGGGAAAGATAAAGATCGGGGAGAAGTATGACGGCATCGTTACCTCGACGACTCCTTTTGCTGTCTTTGTCCAGTTCCGTCCCGCCAAAAATGAGGAATTTATGGAAGGAGCAGTCCACGTTTCCGAACTCTCTTGGGAGAAGGTGGCGGACGCGACCAAGGTGGTCAAGGCCGGCGATGGGCTCAAAGTGGAAGTGGTGGGAGTTTCTCCGGAGGAGGGACGAGTGATGCTCTCTCATCGTCGAACCCTTCCCAACCCCTGGGAAAAGATCGCCGAGAAATATCCCGTTGGTTCCAAGATCAAGGGGAAGGTCACCAAGATCGCCGACTTCGGGGCTTTTGTGGAGCTGGAACCCGGGATCGAGGGCCTGATCCACGTCACCGAAACCACCGGTCCGCTGGCGGAAGGGGACGAGGTGGAGTCCCGCGTGCTGGAGGTTGACCCGAAGAAACAGAAGATCGCTCTCTCCCTCAAAGCCGTCGGCGCCGCTTGGCGCTGATTGGTTGTCTAGTTATCTAGTTGTCTGGTTGTTTGGTTCTACCAAAACACTAAATCACCAAATAACTAAACCACGTCCTGGTGCTAAACTAATTCCGTGCCTAAATCAAAAGTTTTATTTGTCTGTGGTGAATGCGGCGGGGAGCACCTGCGCTGGCAGGGGCAGTGCCAGTTTTGCCGGGAGTGGAATACATTAAAGGAAGTAACGTCAATAAAATCAGTAACATCAGTAACGGGACCAAGGAAGCCCAAGAAGCTGTCCGAAATCACCCAGACTACTGTCGCACGGCTTACAACTGGCATTGGGGAGTTTGACCGGGTTCTGGGCGAGGGAATTGTTCCCGGATCGGCGGTCCTGCTCTCCGGCCCTCCGGGAATCGGGAAGTCCACTCTGCTCCTGCAGGTCGCGGAAAAAATCGGTAAGAAGAATCCGGTGGTTTATGTCTCCGGTGAAGAGTCCGAGGAGCAGATCGCGGGGCGGGCGGAGCGGTTAGGGATTAAGGCCGATAACCTCTATTTCCTGGCCCAAACCGACCTGGAGCTGATCCTTTCCGAGTTGGCCGAGATGGACAAGCTGGGGTTGGTGGTGGTCGATTCTCTCCAGACCACGACCTCCGAAAACGCCACCGGTTCGGGTGGTTCTCCGTCCCAACTCAAGTACGCCGCCGCCCAGCTGACCAACTTCGCCAAGGCCCGCAACGTGCCGGTGGTGATGACCGGGCACGTCACCAAAACATTCCAGATCGGGGGGCCGAAGTTCCTGGAGCACATCGTCGACGTGGTTCTGGCGTTCGAAGGAGACAAATTCTCTTCTCTGCGAGTCCTTCGCTCCCAGAAAAACCGTTTTGGGGCCACCTCCGAGGTGGGGATCTTTGAGATGGGGAAGAAAGGCCTAGCGGAGGTCACCGATCCTTCCGCCGCTTTTCTCAAACACCATCGCTCTTCTCCCGGTTCGGCGTTGATGATTGCTTTGGAGGGTTCTCGCCCCCTCCTACTGGAGATTCAGGCCCTCACCTCGCCGACCTCCTACGCCTATCCGAAGCGAACGACTCAGGGGATTGCCTCAAGGCGAGCACTCCTGATCCTGGCGGTCCTGGACAAGTACGGCCGCCTCAATCTTTCCCGTTCCGACATCTTCGTCAAAAGCTCTCTGGGAATGCGGGTTTTTGAGCCGGCGGCGGACCTGGCGATTGCCGTGGCGGTGGCTTCCTCGCGGTTGAAGAAGCCGCTCCCCGCCAAACTCTGCTTCTTTGGGGAGGTGGGCCTGAACGGGGAGATAAAGGCCGTTACCGGTGAGGAGGATCGCATCAAGCACGCCAAGAAGCTGGGCCTGGAGCCGGTGACCTCTACCACCTACCCGATTATTACGGACCTGCTTGCCAATCTCTTTCCGCAGATTTAACTCCCAATGACCACACCCACTCCCTTAAATCCTCTCCCGTTCCTGAACACTATGGGTAAGAGCACCACTTGCATAGTGTTAAACTATAAGGTATACTCTAGGTTGTAGTTCTTTAAAACTATAAGACTTGACAAGCCCATCTCAGCTTGCTAGATTAGCAATTAGAGCGAGCTTTGGGCAGGGGCTCGCTCTCTTTTTATGCCAAATATTTTCGGCATAAAAAGCTAGGTTCGCCGGAGCAATCGGACCCCAACACCGGTTGGGATTCGATAAACTCTCGTTTAAAAACCAAATCTAAGAGACCTAAAGGAGGTCCCCATCATGGCCGATAAGAAGGCCGACCCGTCTGGCGTTCCTGAGAAAGAAGTTCGCCAGGCAATCTCTCAATTCCCGATCTGGGTCATCATTCAGGTCTGGTTTGAGGGATGGCAGAAGACCCGCGCCAACAGGCGCTGGTCGCAGAAGATGGCCCGAGCGAAGGCGGCGAAGGTTCTGGGAGTTTCTCCCAAGGCGCCGGCCAGCCCTCCCGTCACCGCTGACCCCAAGAAGGGCCAGAACGGTGACCGGATAAATCGGGCGCTGATCGTGGCGATGATTCTGTTGCTGGTTCTGGGCCTGTTTCTGACGGCGCTCCAGTACTTCACCAGACCGGGGGTCTTTGGGGCCAACCGTTCCACGGTGGCTCCACAGCAGCTGACCGTCTGGGCCTCCTCGGTTCCGGCCGTCGGAGATTCACTCGCGGCGCTGTCCGGAGTGTCGAATTCTTTCCTTCTGCGGGTGGAAACTCAGCAGTTGGTCAATTCGGCCCGCGGCACCTGGGCGCCGATCGCAGAGATCGGGGTTTACCTCTCGCCGTTCACAAACGGCGACCAGGCGCCCGACTTCTCCCGCGACGGAACAATCCGGCAGGCGACGATCCTGGAGACCACGACCGACAAGGTGTTGGTGGCGCAATCCACTTTCACCACACCGGAAGGTCTCTACTGGGTCGCGGTGGACGAGACCACGCTGCCTCCGGGCTGTGCGGTCTGGGTTCCCGAGTTTGCAACGGACGAGGGAATCGTGGTCAGCCGGTGGAAGGTTGTTGATCTGGTCTCTCACGGAGTGTTTAACACGACCGTGGTGAAGTTCCAGATCATCTGTGGGGTGGTTGTTTCGGTTTCGCCGACTCCGGTGTCGCCAACACGCACGCCGGTTCCGACGAACCCGCCGCCGCCCACTCTGCCCCCGCCTCCGACTGAGCCGCCTCCGCCGACACCGACGGACAGCTGCGGACCGGACTGTGTCGAACCACCGACGCCGGTTCCTGCTCCCACGGAGTATCCGCAAGAAGACGCGCCTACTCCGACGCCGGTGCGATAAGAACGAGAGAGTGACCCAGCACCTTGTTGCCAACAACAGGTGCTGGGCTTTCCTAAAAATTTCAGGCCATCATCTGGAGAGTTTAGGATAGTAGTCCTATAGTTGACATGATAGAATTTGGGTGGTATGCTTAACAAAGTTATGAAAAGCTGGAAAGTTTTGTTCGCGACAATTTTGACCTTCCTGGGGCTAACCTTAGCTCCGCTTTTTAATGCCTCGGCGGTGACCTATCAGATCGATGCCAAGCAGCTGGTCAACAAATCAACCGCTTCCCGCGGTGACGTCCTGACCTACACCATCTCTATCACCAACGTGGGCGACGCCGTTATCAACCCTGTCTTTATTGCCGAGACTCTTTCCCCTTACGTGGATTATGTTCCCGGTTCGACTGCTTGGTCGGACGTCCTGGGCGGAGGTGCTCCTGTTACCGATGCCTGGCTGACCGACGGCCTGAACCTGGGAGTGCTCAATCCGACCGAGTGGGTCAAAGTGACCTTCAAGGCCAAAGTCAAAAGCAACACTCCTAACGGAGCGACCGTGCAGTCAGTGGCCCAGATCAAGAAAACCTGGAAAGTGGACGAGGAGGGTAATCCCGTTAACGAGTGGTTCCAGTGCGCCGCTCTGACAACCGTGAAGGTCGGAGAGGTTTTGGGCGAAGTTCTTCCTGAAACCGGCTCCAACGAAGGTGTGTTGGCAGTCTCTCTCTACCTTGGATACCTTGGTTTCCTGGTTCGTCGGATCAAGCTGACCAAGTACTTTTAAAGGCGGAAGATCTTGCCTTTAAAAGCTAGGTTCGCGGAACGAGCCGTCCCTCTAAAACTGGCCAATCGGTCCCCCAATTTGCTATGATGCAATCGGGTAGGCGACTAGGGGCAGTGGTCGTCTACCCGCTGATTTCGCTTTCCCAAGTTAGACTACAAATCTTTGATTTCAATGGAAGAACAAATCCCATCCTCATCTGAGAACTCTCGTTCTCGCCCTTATCGGGAGAACGGTTACCAGCGCCGCAACGGCGGCGATGAAGCACCCTATCGGGGCGAAACCATCCCGGTCGGTGGGGTCCTTGAGATTTTGCCAGATTACGGCGTTCTCCGCTCCGAAGTAGAACAAGAAGGTGACCTCCCCTCCGATGTTTATGTTTCCCTTTCCCAGATCCGCCGGTTGGACCTGCGGATGGGGGACACGGTCGAAGGAATTGCCCGTCCTCCCAAAGAGGGGGAACGATATCTTTCTCTGCTCAAAGTCGTCAAGGTGGCCGAAATGTCGCCCGAAGAGGCGCAGAAGCGGCCCCGGTTCGAACGCCTGACCCCGATCTTCCCCAACGAATGGATGAAGCTGGAAACCGAAGAAACTCCGCTTTCCACCCGTTTG
>Ga0209431_10004948_pt1 | contig 10399 bp, 6 predicted proteins | sample RifCSP13_3_FD_184021 | JGI IMG/M metagenome (GOLD analysis project Ga0209431, IMG submission 184021) | Soil microbial communities from Rifle, Colorado - Rifle CSP2_sed 13_3 (SPAdes) (version 2) | ecosystem: Environmental > Terrestrial > Deep subsurface > Rock core/Sediment | place: Rifle... | reverse complement strand
CGGGATCCTCATCGCGCCTGTCGCGGGCGCTCTCCTGGACCGGCACGGCCGGGTGCGGCTCATGATCCTCGACTACATCGCCTCCGCGATCTTCCTCTCCGCGCTCGCCGGGGTCGCGATGGGCGGCCTGCTCAGCGTCCCGCTCATGCTGGTCATCGTCACGGCGACGTCGCTCACCAACCCGGTCGGTCACGCGGGCGCGAGGTCGCTCTTCCCGCTCATCGTGCCGCGGCACCTCTGGGACCGGGCGAACGCGGTCGACAGTGGCGGATACACGCTCACGTCGATCATCGGCGCGCCGATCGCGGGGGTGATCGCGGCCCTGGCGGGCGCGCACATGGCGCTCGTCGCAACGGCGGTCCTGCATCTCGCCGCGGCGGTCGTCCTGTTCGGGCTGCGCGACCCGCGCGATCCCGTTCCGGGCGGGCGGCTGCTCCAGGAGTCGCTCGACGGCGTGCGCTACGTGCTGCGGCATCCCACCCTGCGCGGCCTGGCGGCGGGGGTGTCCACCGCGAACCTCGCGCATGGGATCGCGATCGTCGCGCTCCCGGTCCTCGTCATCGAGCATCTCGGCGGCAACGCTGCGCACGTCGGCCAGCTGTGGGCGCTGATGGGCATCGCCGGTCTGGTCGCGGCGATGGCGACCGGACGCCTCGGCAGCGAGGGCCGCGAGAGACAGCTCCTTGCGCTGTCCATGCTGGCGGTCGCGGGCGCCGTGCTGCTGCTCGCGCGCGCCGACACGCTTGCCGCGGTCGCCCTCGCGGTCACCATCCTCGGGTTCGGCATCGGTCCGCTGGACGTCGCGCTCTTCTCGCTTCGCCAGCGCCGCACCGACCCGGCCTGGTTCGGGCGCGCCTTCGCGGTCTCGATGTACCTCAACTACTCCGGGATCCCGTTCGGGTCGGGCATCGGCGGGCCGCTGGTCGCCCTCTCGATCCCCCTGGCGTTCACGGTCGGCGCGGGCTTCGCCGTGCTCGGCGCGATATCGACCATGACGCTCATCCCCAAGCACGAGGAGAGCGAAGAGGCGCGCGAAGAGCTGGGGGCCGGCTGACCACCTACGCGATGGCGGCGAGCTCCGCGTCGATCTCCGCGAGGCCCGCGCGCAGCGTCGCCTCCGGCGTCCCGAAGCCGATGCGCAGGTGGCGCTCGGAGAGGAAGTGCGCCCCCGGGACGACCATCGTGCTGCGCTCGCGGATGAGCCGGTCGACGAACGGCACCGAGTCGATGTCGTACGAGTATCCGAAGAAGCAGATGGCGCCGGCCTGCGGCCGCGTCCAGTGGAGCAGCGGGGCATGGTCCCTGGCCCACCCCTCCAGCACGGGCCAGCGGGCGTTCAGGATCCCGCGCGTGCGCTCGAGGAGCGCGTCCCGCTTGCGGAGCGCGACCTCCGCCAGGATCTCGGAGACGGTCGCGCTGGCGATGGTCGTGTAGTCCTTCTGCGCCCAGGCGGCCCGCACCTGATCCGCCGGCGCGACGAGCCAGCCGACCCGCAGGCCCGGCAGACCGTAGGCCTTCGAGAGGCCGCCGGTGACGATCGTCCGCTCGCGGCGGCCCCAGGCGCTGGCGCTCTGGACGCCGTCGTGCTCGGCCCCGCGGTACACCTCGTCCGACAGGACCCAGGCCCCGTGGTCGCGCGCGACGTCGGCCACGGCGTCGAGATCCGCGGCGGAGAGGATCTGGCCGGTCGGGTTGTTCGGCGTGCAGACGCAGACGACCTTGGTGCGCGCGGTCATGGCCGCGCGCAGGCGGCCGAGGTCGAGCGACCAGCCCTCGTCCTCGTGCAGCCAGACCTCGCGCACGTTCGCGCCGAGGCCGCGGGCTAGCCCGTGCAGCTGCATGTAGTTGGGAAGGACGATCACGACGTCGTCCCCGGGCTCGACGATGGTCGAGAGTGCTAGGAGGTTCGCCTCGCTGGTCCCCGTCGTGATGAGCACGTCGTCCGGCGTCGCGCCCGGATGCAGCGCCGCGACCAGAGCCCTCGTAGCCTCGCGTCCGGTGCCCTCCGCGTAGCCGAGGCGCTGCTCGCCCAGCGCCCCGAGCTCGGTCGCGATCTCCGCGAGCGTGAGCGGCTCGACGCCGGACTCCGAGAGGTCGTAGCGCACGCGGTGCTCCCACGTGCTCTGCATTCGTTCCATTTGGAATGGCGGGAAGCGCACTCTTCTCCCTATCTTGACCGAAGCCGGTTTGTCGGCGCGCCTTCGGCGCGCCACTTTCCCTGCTCTTCGGCGGTCATCGGTCGAGCTCGCATCGGGCTATCCTGACATCACACGCGGATCACGAGCTCAGGGCCGCATTCGGGGAATGCGGCCCGTTTCGGCGTCTACGGGAGGAACGTTGCGACTCGGAAGACTCTTCGGCGGGGAACGGCCCAAAGCCGACCGGCTCATCGTTGGCCTGGGCAATCCGGGCGACGGCTATGCCGCCACGCGCCACAACGTCGGCTTCCAGGTCGCCTCGCGCCTGGCGAAGCGCGCCCGGCTCGAGTTCAGCACCAAGGCCGCCGACTCGCGCATCGCCGAGGGAACGCTCGGAGGCGTGAGGGTGGCGATCGCCCGCCCGCACACGTTCATGAACGACAGCGGCCGCGCGGTCGGCAAGCTCCTGGATCGCTATTCGCTCGAGCCGGAGGACCTCATCGTGGTGTACGACGATGTGGACCTGCCGCTCGGGAAGATCCGCGTGCGCGCGAAGGGCGGGCCGGGGACCCACAACGGGATGCGCTCGATCGTGCGCGAGATCGGGGAGGGCTTCCCCCGGGTCCGGTGTGGCGTCGCGCCGGCCGACGCGGGAGCCGAGATGCCGCGGGACCTCGCCGACCACGTGCTCACGCCGTTCGAAGCCGACGAGCGCGACGCCGCCGAGGCGATGGTCGTCCGCGCGGCCGAGGCGGTCGAGGTCGCCATCCGGGACGGGCTCGAGGCTGCGATGAGCCGCTGGAACGCGGAGAAGGCGGAGTGATGGCGCGCGAGACGGCGGCCGGCGCGAGCGTCACCGGCGAGCGCGACGGCGCGAGCCGGCCACTTGCGCGCCTAGGCGGCGCCCTCGCTCTCGCCGACCGGAGCGAGCGCTTCCGGGAGCTCGCGGGACGCATCGAGGCCGGCGAGCGCGTGGTGCTGAGCGAGGCGAACGGCGGCGCGCGGGCGTTCGCGTGGGCCGCGGTCGTCGCGCGCCTTGGCCGCACGCTGCTCCTGGTCGCGCCCACCGACGAGCGCGCGCGGCGCTGGCGCGCGGAGCTCGCCGGCTGGCTGGGCGAGGACCGCGTGGTCGCCTTCCCGGAGCGCGAGACGATGCCGTTCGAGGCCTCGGCGCCCTCGCAGAGCGCGGTCCACCAGCGCCTCATGGCGCTGTGGCGCCTGCGGTCGGAAGAGCCGGTCGCCCTGATCACGCCGCTGCGCGGGCTGCTCCAGCACACCATCGCGGCGGACGCCCTGGCCGGCCGGTCGCGCGTCCTGCGGCCGGGCGACAGGCTGCCCTGGCGGGAGACCGCGCTCTGGCTCACCGCGATCGGCTACGAGCCGGTGCCCGAGGTCGTCGAGCCTGGCCACTTCTCGCGCCGCGGCGGCATCGTGGACGTGCACCCCGCCGGGGCCGAGCGGCCCGTGCGCATCGAGCTGTTCGGTGACGACGTGGAGACGATCCGCGCGTTCGACCCGGTCACGCAGCGGTCCCAGGAGCCGCTGGAGGCGGTGACCGTGCTGCCCGCGCGAGAGATCGCCCTCGACGACGCGCCGGCGCTCGCCGAGCGCCTCGCCAAGCAGGGCTGGGAGGATCTGGCCGGCCACGAGGAGCTGGGACCATACGGCGCGGTCATCGAGCCGCTGCGCCAGCGCGCCTATGCGGCGGGCCTCGAGGCCTTCGCGCCGCTCCTCGGAGCCGCCGCCTCCGTCCTCGACCACCTCCCGGCGCGCGCGACCGTCGTGTTCGAGGACACGGTCGAGCTCGATCTCGCCTGGGACACCCACGAGCAGCTCGCCGAAGAGAGGCGCGAGGAGCTGCGCCAGCAGGGACTCGCCGTCGGCATGTTCCCGCCGCCGTACGTGGCGCGCGACCGCGTCGAGCAGGCCGCCGCCGCGCGCGGCCTGATCCGTATCGGCGCCGGGCGCGATGCGCTCCCTCTCGGCTGGACCGGGGTCACGAGCTATGCCGGCCGGCTCGACGCGTTCCTCCGCGAGGTCGCCGTGAGCGGGACTGACACGCGCATCGTCGCCACGCCCCAGGCCGCGCGTGTCGCGGATCTCCTCGGCGAGCGCGACCTGTTCGTGACCGCGCGAGAGGAGCTCCCGGAGCCCCCCGCCGACGGCGAGCTGGCGGTCCTGCACGTCCCGCTGGCCGAGGGGTTCGCCCTGCCCGAGCTGCGCGTCCGCGTCTTCACGGACGCCGAGATCTTCGGCTTCCGCAAGCCGCGCCACCCGGTGCGGCGCCGCCGTCGAGTCGCCATGGGCTCGCTCCTCTCGGATCTGCGGCCAGGCGACCACGTCGTCCACGAGGACCGCGGCATCGCGCTCTTCGAGCGGTTCACCGAGAAGGAGGTCGCCGGCGTCCTGCGCGAGTACCTCGAGCTGCGCTTCGCCGACGGGCTCACGTCCCTGCCCACGGAGCGCATCGACAAGATCACGCGCTACGTCGGCGGCACGCCGCCCGCGCTGAGCGCCATGGGCGGCTCGGACTGGCTGCGGACCAAGCGCCGCGCGAAGAAGGCCGCCGAGGACATCGCGCGCGAGCTCCTCAGGCTGTACGCCGAGCGTGAGACGGTCCACGCGCCCGCGATCTCCGCGGACACGCCGTGGCAGGTCGAGCTCGAGAACGCGTTCCCGTTCACCGAGACGCCCGACCAGCTGCAGGCCATCGAGGACACCAAGCGCGACCTCGAGAAGGCGCGCCCGATGGACCGGCTGATCGTCGGGGACGTCGGATACGGCAAGACCGAGGTGGCGCTGCGCGCCGCGTTCAAGGCGGTGCAGGACGGGAAGCAGGTCGCCGTGCTGGTCCCGACGACGGTCCTCGCGCAGCAGCACTTCGAGACGTTCTCCGAGCGCCTCGAGACCTTCCCGGTGAAGATCGAGATGCTGTCGCGCTTCCGGTCACCCGCCGAGCAGAGGGAGATCGTCGAGCGCCTCGCCGCGGGGGACGTCGACATCGTCATCGGCACGCACCGCGTCCTGCAGAAGGACGTGCTTTTCCGCGACCTCGGCCTGCTGGTCATCGATGAGGAGCACCGCTTCGGCGTCAAGCACAAGGAGCGCCTGAAGCAGATGCGCACCGAGGTGCACGTGCTCTCGATGACGGCCACGCCCATCCCGCGCACGCTCCACATGGCGCTGTCCGGGATCCGCGACATCAGCTCCATCGAGACGCCGCCCGAGGACCGCCAGCCCATCGAGACGCACGTCGTCGAGAAGACGAGCGAGCTCCTGCGCGAGGCGATCCTGCGCGAGCTGGACCGCGGCGGGCAGGTCTACTACGTGCACAACCGCGTGATGGGGATCGAGCAGGAGACGGAGCGTCTCCGCAAGCTCGTGCCTCAGGCGACATACGTCGTCGGGCACGGCCAGATGAACGAGCGGCAGCTGGAGAAGGTCATGGTCGGCTTCGCCGACGGCGACTACGACGTCCTGGTCTGCACGACGATCATCGAGTCGGGCCTCGACATCCCCAACGTGAACACGATCGCCATCGACCGGGCCGGCCACCTCGGCCTCGCGCAGCTCTATCAGCTTCGCGGGCGCGTCGGCCGCAGCGCCGAGAAGGCCTACGCCTACCTCTTCTACGACAAGCGCGAGCGCCTCTCGGAGGACGCTCGGAAGCGGCTGCAGGCGGTGTTCGAGGCCAGCGAGCTCGGGGCGGGGTTCAAGATCGCGATGCAGGACCTCGAGATCCGGGGCGCCGGGAACATCCTCGGCGCGGAGCAGCACGGGCACGTGACCGCGGTGGGCTTCGAGCTCTACACGCAGCTGCTCCAGGAGTCGATCGAGGAGCTGCGCGGCGCTCCCAGGGCCGCCCAGCTGCCCGAGGTCACGGTCGACCTCGCGCTCTCCACCGCGATCCCGGACGACTACGTCCCCAGCCGCCAGCGCAAGCTCGAGACGTACCGCCGCATCGCCGAGCTGCGCGAGCTCGACGACCTGGTCGCGCTGCGCGAGGAGCTGCGCGACCGCTACGGCGCCCCGCCCGAGCCGGTCCGCAACCTCCTCTACGGCGTCGAGGTCAAGCTCCGCGCGATGCGCGCCGGCGCCGTCGAGGTCTGCTCGCGCGGACCCGAGCTTCGCGTCGGCCTGGGGAGCGACATCACGCCGGAGCTGCGAACGGCCGTGCTGCGGGCGTTCCCGCGCGCGCAGGTCGGCCAGCGCCAGATCCGCCTCTCGGTGCTCCATTTCCGGGGCGACCGGCGTGACGCGCTCACCGGCCTTCTGAATACGCTGGTGTCATGAGGATCGGCGTCGACATCGACGACGTGATCGCGGAGTGCGCCCTGCCGTACCTGCGGCGGTTCGCCGACGAGTTCGGCGTGGAGCTACCGCCCGAGCCCGGCTGGCACACCCTGAACGAGCTCACCGAGGTCTCGCCGGCGGACAAGGACCGCTTCCGGATCCGCACGTACGACGGCGACTTCTTCGGCTCGCTCGAGCCGTACGCCGATTGCCCGATCGTCCTCGAGCAGCTCGTCGAGGCGGGGCACGAGCTGTACTTCATCACGGCGCGCGCCGAGAAGCGGCGGATCGTCACCGAGACCTGGCTGCGCGAGAAGGGCCTCTTCGACCACGCGAAGGCGGTCCACCTGAAGCCGGCCGGCGACTTCGATCCGACCAGGGCGCCGGGCCGCTACGACGCCGGCAGCTCCGCCCGATACAAGGTCCGCCTCGCGCAGGAGCTCGAGCTCGACCGCTTCTGCGAGGACGACCGCACCATCTCGGTCGCGCTGGCGGAGGCGGGCACTCGCGTCTGGCTGTTCGACCATCCGTGGAACCGCGACGTCGGGCACTCGCTCATCGAGCGGGTGATGGGCTGGAGCGATATCGCCGACAAGGTCGGCCTTCCGGGCGCCGCCGCCTGAGCGCGCCGCGCGCCGAGACCACGCTCTACCTCGTTCGCCACGGTGAGAGCGAGGCGAACGCGACCGGTCGCTTCGCGGGTCAGACCGACAGCCCGCTGACGGAGCTCGGCCGCCGCCAGGCCGAGATCGTCGCGGACACACTGGCCAAGATCCCCTTCGACCGCGTCGCCTCCAGCGACCTCTCCCGAGCGCGCGACACGGCCGCGGCCATCGCCCGCCGGCACGGCGTCCCCGTCGAGGCGTTCCCCGAGCTGCGGGAGATCGACGTCGGCGAGGCGGCGGGCCGCGCCTTCGAGGACCTGCGCCAGCGCCCCGACTGGACCCCCGAGGGCTTCGTCCAGTGGCCGGGTGGCGAATCGCTCGAGGCCGCGCTCCTGCGGACGACGACGGTCATCGATCGCCTCGTGGCCGAGAGCCCCGGGAAGCGCATCTGCATCGTCGGCCACGGCGGGACGACGCGGATCCTCGTGAGCCACTTCCTCGGCCTGCTTCCGAAGCTCTACCGTCACCCGAGGCCGAGCGCCAACACGAACATCACCGTGGTCCACACGGACGGGATCACGTATCGCGTCGAGGCGCTCTTCGAGGACAAGCACCTCGGCGCCGCCGGGCCCGAGGCGAATACCGAGCGCTAGCGTCCGGGGGGTGCCGGCGGGGGCCGGAGCCCCCCGCGTATGGAGAAGGCGGCTTTGCCGCCAAGGCCCGTATGATCCCGGCGGTGAAGACCGACCTCGCAGAGAAGATCCGCGACATCCCCGACTTCCCGAAGGCCGGGATCCTGTTCAAGGACATCACCACGCTGCTCAAGGACGGGCCCAGCTTCAAGGCCGCGATCGACGGCCTGCTCGCGCAGGTCAGGGCCAAGAAGGTCGACGTCGTGGTGGGCATGGAATCGCGCGGTCTCATCTTCGGCGCACCGATCGCGTATGCGCTTGGCGTCGGGTTCGTCCCCGTTCGAAAGCTCGGCAAGCTCCCGGCGGAGGTCGTGAGCGTCGAATACGACCTCGAGTACGGGTCTGCGACGCTGGAGATGCACAAGGACGCCATCCAGCCCGGCCAGAAGGTGCTCATCGTCGACGATCTCCTCGCGACCGGCGGCACGGTCGCGGGGACGATCGAGCTGGTGCAGCGGCTCCAGGGCGAGATCGTCGGGCTGGCGTTCCTCATCGAGCTGAAGTTCCTGAAAGGCCGCGACCGCCTGCGCGGCCACGAGATCACGACGCTCATCGAGTTCTGAACCCCGGGCACGTTAGCGATCTGGCAGCTCCTCACGGCCGCCGCGTTCATCTCGACGAGCCTGCCGCTGGTCGCCTTCTTCCCGCTCCAGCGCTACTTCGTGCGCGGCATCACGGCGGGTGCCGTCAAAGGTCGATGGACTAGACTTTCCGCGAACGATCCGGGACGGCGGAGCCCCGCTGTGTCCCCATCAGCCGGTGGAGGACGGATGACCGCGGCGCCGCTCGTGCCAGACATCCGCGTCGATGAGCGCTCTCCCGAGACCGAGGTCCGCGCCTTCTTCGAGCGCGACCGTCTCCTCTCGGCGTATGCGCTCGCGGACCTCGACAGCGCGAACATCGACACCGCCCACTGGTGGGTCGCGCGGCGCGGGGGAGAGGTCGTCGCCGCTGCGCTCCTGGTCGAGGTCCTGCCGTTCCGCCCCTGCTTCGGGGTGGGGGAAACGGAGGGCCTGGCCGCCATCTTCCGGAGCCTCCGTGAGCCCCGCCTCATCGTCGCCGCGCCGCCGCCGGCCCGCCTCGCGATCGAGCAGACGTACCGCTTCGATCGACTGGACCGGATGCAGCGCATGGTCGTGAGCGAGCGGTCGTTCCGGCCGCTCGTCCGCCACGAGGTGACGCGGCTCGGGCCGGAGCAGCTCGCGGGCGTCGTCGAGCTCTACGGCGAGGCGTCTCGGACGTACTTCACGGCGGAGCGCCTGCGCCGTGAGATCTACTGCGCCGTGTACGTGGACGGCCGCATCGCGTCGGCCGCCGGGACACACGTGCGTTCGAAGGACGCCGGCATAGCCGCGGTCGGCAACGTCCTGACGCGCATGCCCTACCGCGACCGCGGCATGGCCACCACGGTGACGTCCGCCGTGACGGAGGCCGCGCTCGCGGAGCACCGCGACGTCGTTCTGAACGTCCGCGAGGACAACGCCGCCGCCATCGCCGTCTACGAGCGGCTCGGATACCGCGTCCACGCGCGCTTCGTCGAGGGGCCGGCCGTGCGCCGCGCCCCCTGGGAGCGCATCACGAACATCTGGAGGAAGTCATGACCCGAGCGACGAGCGGCTCTGCCGCGAGGAGCGAGTCCACCAGTGATCGAGCGGAGCGAGGCGGCGAGGCACGCCGAGGCGATAGCGAGGCGGGTCGAGCGCGAAAGCGAAAGTGGGACGTGGCCGACCTCGGCCTCGCGGACCTCGGCAGCCGACGGACGGAGTGGGCCGCCCGGGAGATGCCGGTCCTCGCGCAGATCCGCGAGCGCGTGTCGAAGGAGCGGCCGTACGAGGGCATCCGCATCGCGGCCTGCCTTCACGTGACGACCGAGACCGCGAACCTGGTGCAGGCGTTCCGCGACGGCGGCGCGAGCGTCGCCCTCTGCGCGTCGAACCCGCTGTCGACCCAGGACGACGCGGCGGCCGCGCTGGTCGCGCGCGACGGCATCGCCGTCTTCGCCCGCAAGGGGGAGGACCGCGACACGTACTACCGGCACATCCAGGCGGTCCTCGACACGAAGCCTCAGATCACCATGGACGACGGCGCGGACGTCGTGACGCTGCTGCACACCGAGCGCAAGGACCTGCTCGCGGGCGTCCGCGGCGGGACCGAGGAGACGACGACCGGCGTCATCCGCCTCCGCGCGATGGCCAAGGAGGGTGTGCTCGCCTATCCGATCGTCGCGGTCAACGAGGCGCAGACCAAGCACATGTTCGACAACCGGTACGGCACCGGGCAGTCCGGCATCGACGGGCTCCTGCGGGCGACGAACATCCTGATCGCCGGCAAGACCGCGGTCGTATGCGGCTACGGGTGGGTCGGGCGGGGCGTCGCCGAGCGCCTCCGCGGCATGGGCGCGATCGTCCTCATCTGCGAGATCGAGCCCCTGCGCGGGCTGGAGGCCGCGATGGACGGCTACGAGGTCGTCATGGTCGCCGAGGCCGCGAAGCGGGGGAACCTCTTCTTCACCGCCACGGGCAACCTGAACGTCCTCGGGAAGGACCACTTCCCGCTCCTGAAGGACGGCGCCATCCTCGCGAACGTCGGCCACTTCAACGACGAGATCGAGATCCCGGCGCTCGAGAAGCTCGCGCGATCGAAGCGCACGGTGCGCCCGTTCGTGGAGGAG
>Ga0209431_10004946_pt1 | contig 10404 bp, 8 predicted proteins | sample RifCSP13_3_FD_184021 | JGI IMG/M metagenome (GOLD analysis project Ga0209431, IMG submission 184021) | Soil microbial communities from Rifle, Colorado - Rifle CSP2_sed 13_3 (SPAdes) (version 2) | ecosystem: Environmental > Terrestrial > Deep subsurface > Rock core/Sediment | place: Rifle... | reverse complement strand
ATGCGCGTATGAGGGTGGGTGCTGACAATGACAGACACTCCGTAATGTTTTTGCAGGCGGTCGAGGGCCGAAACTAATTCTCTCAACCGTTCAGGCATATCCACATTTTCGGCGCGGTGCATCGTCACGAGAAAATATCTACCCACTTCAACGTTTAAATCCGCCAGGGCGCTGGATTGTTGAATTTGCGGTTCGTAGTGCTGGAGGACTTCGTTGATGGGGTTGCCAATAACGTATATTCGTTCTCCGGCAATGCCTTCTTGAATCAGATTCCTGCGACTCCGCTCAGTGTATGGCATCAGCACATCACTGGAATGGTCAATAATCCGGCGGTTCACTTCTTCCGGAACTCTATCGTCATAACAACGGTTTCCTGCTTCCATATGGTAAACAGGGACCCCCATCCGCTTGGCTACAATGGCCGAGAGAGCGCTGTTTGTGTCGCCCAGCAGTAAGAGGCGATCTGGTTTGTAGGCCTTGATTACTTTTTCGCTCTCCGAGATGATTTGCCCCACTTGTTCGCCGAAGGATGTTCCAGGCACACCCAGATATCGATCCGGGTTTCGGATGCCTAATTGGTTGAAGAAGATGTCGCTTAAAGTGGGATCAAAATTCTGACCGGTGTGTACCAAATGATGGTCGCAAAATTCATCCAGCTTCTGGATCACTAGGCTGAGACGAATTATTTCAGGCCGCGTTCCCAAAATAGTAAGAACTTTCACTAAAGGAATCCTCCGTATTCTATTATCTTTAAAGCAAGCAAACTTATGCTCGAATTCGATCGTAAAACATTGAGCTCTCTGCCATCTCACGGATCATAGCGGGCCAGGAGGGAGGCTGATAACCGGTTGTCTGGTTAAAGGAAGTAGAATCCAGGCTGCGATCACAGAAGAAATCATTATCAGCGAGGATATTTATATTTCTACCAAAGGCATCATTGACCATGTTTAACAGAGCATATTTGGAAATTGGATTGGAAGCCACATGATATAAACCGGTTAATTCGGGATGTGGGATGATCGTGTTCGCGATTATCCGCGAAAACTCATCCGTTGAGAACCCGGAATAAATTGCGCGCTTATAACCACGGATCGTATCACCATCCTTGTTGGAGAGGAACCATTCTATCAAACCCAAGCGAGTATCGAGTTCGCGCCCGATAATCGATGTACGCAGGGTGAGGCTGGAGGGTGTATAAGTAACCTCGCCCAGAAACTTGGAACGCCCATACAGGTCATCAGCGTCCGATGGGTCGTCTTCCACATAGTTGCCCTTTTTACCTGAAAAAATACAGTCGGTGCTGATATGGATCACTCGAATTTTTGCAGTCTGACAAACGAGTGATATGCGATGAGGCAGGAGAGCATTCAGGGAGATCGCCATAAAGGAATCCTGGGCAATATTTCCCTTTTGCTTGATCAATCCAATGCAATTGATGACCAGATCGGGCTGGATGGAAGCCAGAACGCGGATCACCTGGTCAAAATTAAAGGCATCCACATCGGTACAAACATAATGAGCAGGGAATTCGGGTCGATCAGGAAATGGAGAAGAGGCTTGACGGACAGTAACCCAGACCTGATGCTCTTTTTGCAAATTGATCCATAATCTGTGGCCTAGCATCCCGTGGCCACCGAGGATGAGTATTTTCATGCGGACCCTCCTGGTTTTTTCGAACATAAGTCTTCCAATTCCTCCTCCAGAACAATCGTTATTTCCTGAAGGGATGGATTGGGGTCTTTCACCCGGTGACGATTTATCCCATGCACAAGTTCAAAAAACTCTTCCACGGTGTCATAATAGTACACACCGCTCTCTAAATCATTAACGGAGAAAATATCCAGCATCCCTTGCAACTTCGAGGCGATGACCGGTTTTTCACACGCCAGATACTGATAAATCTTGCCAGGAAAAATAAGATTGGTCGTCTGGTTTATTTCAAATGGATTAATACAAACGTCGGCCAGATTTATGTAACGAGGCAATTCTGGATAGTTGACAAAACCCGTGAAGACAACCCTATCCTCCAGACTCAATCTACGCACCTGCGTCTTTAATTGACCTTCTTGCTCTCCTGCTCCAACAATCAGCAATTTAAGGTGGATTTCTTTAGCTAATTCCTGCGGTAATGCGGAGATTATTTTTCCCAGGCCCGAAAAATTATAGAGTGTGCCTGCAAACAATAAAACGATATCGTCCTCAGTGATCCCGTATTTCCTCATCAACACAGAGTCCTTTTGTTGATAATAAAACAAGTCAGCATCGGAGCCAGATGGTAGATAGCTGCTTGTTTCCGGATTGGCCCCCATTGTTATCGCATAATCGCGCAATCTTGGGGTAATGGCAGATAATCGATTTACGTGACGATAAACGGTTTTTTCAATCAGATAAGCAGGCCATCTCAATAAACCATGGGGAACAAGCCGGTGTAGCACATCCAACAGGCGGAAATAGACCGGGATGCCTTTCTTACGCGCTGCAAGCAATGTTTGAATACCATTGGTCGGAACAGCCAGTAAAATTATTACGTCAATTTGATGCTGATCAATCACAGTATTGATCAACGAAAAATACGATAAGAATGCTGAAAGGCGACTAATGACCGGTATGCGAATGAATACTGGGCGAATAAGCGTGATGGTGCCGGGCTTTTTTGCGCGACTGACATTTCGGATGACTTCCGGCTGCATTGAAAATAGAGGCTTGGCTTTATCCTTTGACCAATCTGTAGGGTAATCGATGACGAACACACGGTGACCGCGTGTAGCTAAAATTTCAGGGATAATCTGATATTCAAAGATCATCTTATTTATGACCCGTGGAGACCATTTTCAAAGAAGGTTCATAAATGCTAAATTCTCTGATTGATCAATTACATCAATAAACAGCAGGGGAGTCGCAATAATCCTAAATCATAAGACTTACTAGAAAATGGTCTCCACGGGTTAGCGTGCCATTGCTCTTAAGCGATACAAGAAACCCGTTCGGCAGGTGTACTTAAACACCAGGTCCCCAGGAATGTAAGCACCTAACAACTCGCCCTCGGGATAAACGTCCTCGGGCAATAAGCCTAATGATGCCGCACTTATCGGATCTTCTGTAGGCGCAATGGTCAGGGAAAATGGGTGGTTCCAGGAGTCTGTCACCGGCGGGAACGAAAATTCCTTCCATTTCCCGTTTGTCTTGGGGGCAAAGGTCTGTCTTTCGAATACGATCGTATCCGTTGACAAATCCCGTAATTTGATATCCAGGTAACCATCTTGTTTTCCCCAGTAGGGGGTCAGATAGAAAGCAACCTCAGATAAATTATTACATTCGCTAATAAAGGTCTGGATATAGGGCCTATCCAATAAACCGACAGTTTTCTCTGGGTTGTCGGTCTGCAATCCGAGCGGGCGAACACATGTCTCGGACGTTATGGAGTAATAATTTTCCCCACAGCCAACAAAGTACTTCAAGAAAATGGTTTGAAAAGAAAACGCTAACACAACAGGAACAATAACACTCACCGTGCCCGTGAACAACCGGTCAAAACGACCCCATTCTGGTCGCTTAAGCGAAGCGGAGAGGTATAGCAACAGCGGAATTATCGGGATAAAGTAACGTCCTTGAATCCCCTCTGCCATGAGTTTTCCAACCGGACTTGAAAAAATAAACATACTCATAATAATGCCAAGCACGTAAAGCAAAAACACGGATAGAAAGACAGTTTTTTGCCATCTTGTCAAAGCCAATGGGTTTCCCAGATCGCCCAATATAGCCAGGGTTAACCCGAGAAGAAATATGAAATAAACAAAATCAGGCATTGGGGCGGTCATCCATCCGAACCAACCGACAATGCTGAACAGATAGAAAAGTAAACTAGGAACTACATAATTGTAATAAAAGATCGTGTGAAAAATCATCCGTATGGTAGCAATAGGATTCAGAAAAACATAGACCAACTGTTCCGAAGGCGAAACGGTCTGTGTCAACAATGGATGAATCAGTGTATTCTGAGCGGTAAAACTTTTCGCCCATACCAGAGCTATCAACAAAATAAGCGCATATTGGCTCGCGATAAACGCAATTTTTTTGCGATCACTCCCAAAACGGGTAACCGGGATAGCTAAAGACACTAGCGGTAGCAGCAGGCTTATCGGCTTCGTCAGAGCCAACAAGGCACTTAATAACAAGAATTTCCACCATTCTTTAGGGGCTACCGGTTTTGAGGACGTAGTGGCAGTGATAATCATATACAGGTATAGAAAACTAAGCACATTCTGCATCATGTCAGCCGAATAAGAAGCCGATGAATAGACCGCCATTGGCATTGCAAACAAAACAAACAAGCTACGCTTCGAAACCGGTGTTGTTTTTAGAATGTAATAACATGCACTAACATAAAAAATGACACTAAATATTCTCCCGAGCAGAAACGACCAGCGATCACTCAACTTGAGGAACATTCCTGCAACTAATCCGAATATTTGAGGCAAATAGAGGATCGGATTATAGATCGCAGCAGAAAAAACGGTGATTTTTTCATTGCGGTTTTGCCGTTCAGAAAAATCATCAAAAAAAGACCTTATGTAAATAGTTCCAGGGTTTCCAGAGAAGGTAGCAAGCGGGTGATATTTAGAAAGCATCTTGACAATATGGGCAGGTAGGGTGACGTCTGTTGAAATAAAGTTTCCAGTAACGAATCCGTATACCCTCGCAAAGTGCCTGTCCTCGTCAGGAACCTCGTTCGGCGGCGTAAAAACAGCAAATAGAGTTCCAAAGAACAAAACTATCAACACGAATATATTTTCAAGCTTGAGAAGATGCTTGACTTTTTCCAAAGGGGAATACTTTTCCATTTTTCTAATATAAGCCTGAAAAAAGAGACGGAATATCGCACCGATAGCGCTGGCAGCTCTGCAATTTATCCCCGTGCAACAATCAACATTCCGGCAGCGATGATCATCGTCCCAACCAGGCGCCCAGGCGTAACAGGCTCATGTAGAACCAACCAGCTGATCAACGGCAGCAAGAGGAAACCCAAAGCGCCCAATACAGGAAAAATTACCCCCAAATCATATCTGGAGAGAACGAACAAATAAAACATAGCCCCGATCCCGGCAAGGACAAAGCCAAGCATGATTTGCCAATTAAATACAATCAGGCTCAACACCCGCATGGGTTGGGAAATGAATTGCTCCCAGGTAACACCTGTCAAGACTGAGGCGCCTCTTTTCATCAAGACCTGGGCGGTATAAGAGAAAATAAGGACCGGTAACGCCTGCAAAATGACCTTAAACATGCATACTCCAATTCTCTTCAGAAATCATTTGCCAAGAGCTTGATTCAATCTTTCGAGCGCGTCCAGTTGATTATGGATTGGCTCCTGCGGAATGCTTTGAATATCTGCAACCAGCGCCTGGATTAACAATTGCGAACCGAGTATCAATGGTAAGGTCGCTACCATGACTGTTCCGGTAGGTGCAACCGTTCCTGTAACTGCTGACTTATACCATTGATATCCCCCAAATATTAGCCCAAACCCACTAAACAAAAGCCCCGCCAGAAAAAGCACAGAAACGATACCGAAATCCCTGATGAAATACTGCACCATGAAGCGGCGCAGAAAGGCTGAGAACAAACGAGGTGGAAATTCGATCAGCGTTTTCCAAACCGATAAAGAACTGAATCCATCCCCGTAGCGGGCAGGGATATATACGTCGCGAATTACTGCCCGGTGCATCCCCAACTCTATCAACATGCTGCTTTCGAAGAAGTAACGCGGGTGGATTTTGGTGGTATCCAGCAGCGGAACTACGGATGTATGGATGGCAGTATACCCATTTGTCGGGTCAAAGAGGTTCCAATAACCAGAGGCTGCTTTCGTCAGGAAGGATAAACCTGCATTCCCGATACGGCGGATGAAAGGCATTGCTTTTAGCTCATTTGCATGTAAAAAGCGATTCCCCTTGGTGTAATCAGCCTGGCCTGTCAGAATGGGGGCAATGAGCGGGACGAGATAGGCCGGGTCCATTTGATCGTCGCTATCCATTTTGACAATGATCTTCGCTCCCAGTTCCAACGCTTTACAATAACCGGTAAGCATTGCCTTGCCCACGCCCTGGTTTGTTTCGTGCGATACCAGGCAGATGCGAGAATCATTGAAAGCATACACCAACTCTGCCGTACGATCGGGGCTGCAATCATCCACCACAACAATGTTTGAGACGAAAGGCGGGATTCCGGATAATATTTTTATGATGAATTTTTCTGCTCGGTAAGCAGGAATCACTACAACGATCCTTGGATATTCGTCTTCTCGTCCAGGGAAATTATCCATGCGCTAGCGTCCGATTTTTCTTAAATCGTACAAGAATCCCGTCCGGCAGGTGTATTTGAACACCAGATCCCCAGGAAGATATGAACCCAACAATTCGCCCTGAGGATAGACATCTGCAGAGATGAAGCCTAATGTTGCTCCACTTATAGCGTCCTCATCAGGTGCTATGGTGAGAGAATATTGACGGTTCGAGGAATCCGACAACGGCGGGAATGAGAATTCTTTCCATTTCCCGTTGGTCTTTGGGGCAAAGGTCTTTTTCTGGAAGACAACCGTTTCCGCCGCTAGATCCCGCAACTGGATATCGAGATAACCAACATCATTACCCCAATATGGGGCCAGAAAGAATGCAATCTCAGACAAATTGTTACATTCAGCAATAAAGGTCTGAGTAAATGGCCGATCCAATTTTCCAACCTTTTTTTCCGGTTTATCAGTCTGCAAACCAAGCGGGCGTACGCAAGTCTCGGATGTGACGGAGTAATAATTTTCTCCACAGCCGACAAAGTACTTCAGGTAGATGGTTTGAAACGAAAAGGCAAGCACCACAGGCACAATAACGCTTACCGATCCTGTAAATAACCGGTCAAGGCGACCCCATTCCGGCCGTCGAAGCGAGGCAGCATGGTAGAGCAGCAATGGAACGATCGGGATAAAGTAACGCCCCTGGACCCCCTCAATAATTGAGTTTGCCGGCGGCGTCCAATAAATATACATACTGATCATCATGCCAACTATATACAGTAAAAACACAGACAGAAAGATGATCTTCTGCCCTTTTGTGAGGGCGAAACGATTTTGCATGTCACCCAGTATAGCCAACGACAGCCCGATGAGGAATAAAAAATATACGAAGTCAGGCATTGGGGCAGTCAACCATCCAAACCAACCGATAAAACTATTTATATAAAATTGACCGTATTGATTTATAGAGTTGAAAATTAACACTATTGTGGCAAGGGGGTTGAGCAGAATATACAACAACTGCTCAAAAGGCTTTACATTCATACCAGTTTTGACCAGGCCATTACCAGCGGAAGTTGTTACCACCCACAACGCCAAAGAAAACACGATCATACCCACAAATTGGCTTACAATAAATTGTATTTTATTTCGTTTACTTCGGAAGCGCGCCTCTGGAATAGCTAACGATAATAAAGGTAGGAGAACGCTCACCGGTTTTGTAAGGGCCAATAGAATGCTTAATAACAAAAAAACCGACCATTCTTTTCTGGTTATCTTATTTGACGACTTTATCCCAATAACTATCCTATGTAGATAGAGAAAACTGAGCACAATTTGCATCATATCGGCAGAATAAGATGCCGCCAGAAAGACCGCCATCGGCATAGAAAATAAAACAAATAAGCTGCGTTTTGCGACAGGCGTTGTCTTTAGAATAAAATAACACGTGAATACATAGATGATCATGCCAGCTATTCTCCCCAGAAGGAAAAGCCAGCGATCGTTCACTCTGACCAGCATCCCTAAAGCCACACCGGCTAGCTGAGGTAAGTATAATATCGGGCTGTACATCGCAGCGAGTTGCACGGATTGCTCGACATGGTCGTCTCTATCAGCATAACCTGCCAAGAAAGTAACGTAATTGATGGTGTGAACTTGTTGACGAAAATGATACTCACTCAGCATTTCCACAAAACTGGCGGGGATAGTCACATTCGGGGATACAAAATTGCCGGTTATGTCTCCGTACACCCGAGCAAAGTGTCGATTTTCATCAGGCACTTCGTTGGGCGGGGTGAATACAGCAAACAAGATCCCAAAAGTTAAGGCTATTACAGCAAAAACATTTTCAAGCCTGATGTGTCGATTAATATTTGCAATTGCGGTCATATTTGCTCTTAGCTACTTCGGGCGGATTGCTGCAGAGTATATCAAACATGACTCTGGCGATAAGCGTAAATCACATCTTCGGGCTTGCCGATGGCTTTTAGCTGCCCATGATCCAGCCAGGCTGCTCGCTGGCACATTTGCAGGACGAGGTCCATGCTGTGCGAGACAAACAGGATCGTCGCCCCTTGATCGCGGAACTCCTGCATGCGGGCATAGCTCTTATGCTGAAAAGCCTCATCACCCACGGAAAGCACTTCATCGATGATCAAGATATCAGGCTTGATATCGGTGGCAACAGCGAAACCCAGGCGGGCCCACATCCCGGAGGAATACGTACGCATCGGTGCATCGATAAAGTCCCACAGCTCGGCAAAATCTACAATACGCGCGAATTTCTCTTCCATTTCCTTTCGGCTAAAACCTAGCAAAGCGCCGTTCAGATAGACATTCTCGCGGCCGGTCAGCTCCGGATGAAAACCGGCGCCAAACTCGAGCAGCGGGGCAACCTTTCCCCTCACCAGCACTCGTCCTTGGGTAGGGCGCAGGACGCGTGCAATCAACTTGAGCATGGTGCTTTTCCCCGCGCCATTATGACCGATCAGGCCGAAGCTCTCGCCGCGAATTACAGACAGGCTCACATTGTTTAACGCCCAAAAATCGCGATGCTTTATTTTCCCCTGAACCCAGCGGATGAGGTATTCCTTGATCGAAGGGATTCGCTCGTCGGGGGCGCGATAGCGCACGCCAACGTGCTCAAGGAGGACCGATTCGGTGCCCGCTTCGAAGGGAATGGCCGAAACGCCAAGAGACGTATCAGGCATTTTTTCAGACACGGTAAGCAAATTCATCCGCCTTCTGGGAAAAAATGAACCAACCGATCAACAACGTAACCAGGGCAATCCCACCCGTCACAAGGAACTCCTGCAGCGTGGGGACTCTGCCATCGTAAATCGGTATGCGGAACAAATTGATCAAGTAATACATCGGATTCAACATGACAATCCAGGCAAATTTTTCCGGCAACAGATCAGGCTTATATATCACGGGGCTGAGATAAAACCAGGCCGTCAGGACAATCGTGTACATTTCAGTCACATCGGTGAAATAGATGGCGACCGCGGAAAGCAACAGTCCTACACCAAGCGCAAACATGGCCAGGAAAAGAGCTGGAATCGGCAGGACCAACATGCTCCATTGAGGTGTGATCCCGGTGACCAGCATGACAACCAGCAGCGGGACTAGAGCCAGGGCGATGTTTACCAGCCCGGTGACAACCGAAGAGACGGCAAACACCGTGCGGGGGACGTAGATGCGCCTGATCAATCCACCTCCCCAAATCAGGTTGTGCATGGAATCGTTGGTTGCCTGGGCAAAAAATGTCCAGCAGATCAGCCCACTCAGCACGTAGACCGCATAGGTGGCCGGCCCGCCAAACACCCGGGAAAAGACGAAGGTCAGGATCAGGGTCGTCCCGAGTGGGTTGAGCATCGTCCAGGCAATGCCCAGGACTGAACGCTTATAACGAACGACGATGTTGCGTCGCACGGTTTGGAATACCAGGTTGTGGTAGCGATACAGCTCGCGTAATTCTTCCAGCGCTGGAAGGCCGCGTTGTGAAGAGTCGTAAACGGGCAGCGTTTCGGTTTTATTCATTGGTGAAGTCAATTATTAACGGTTTTGATTATAGCACACGGCCTACAGCGCTCGCCTCAGCCAAAGTCGAACGCGCAGCGGCAGCCAGGCATAGATCAGCGGGCGAACTTTGGCCTTCATCACCAGCCAGGAGAGCCAGCTCCCACCATCACGCCAGTGAACGCGCAGCATCTCCGGCCAGCAGCGGTCATCGGCGATGACCGATTTACCGGTTTCATGCAGACGAAAATTGGCCCACAGGCGAGGGAGATATTTTATCGGCGCCAGTCTTGATATGCGCACCCACAGGTCGTAATCCATCGCAAAGAAGAAGGTCGTGTCGAGCGGGCCTACCTGCCGCCACAGGCTGGTGCGAAAGAAGGACGCCTGTTGGGGAATATGCACATACCCGCGCTTCAAGCGGCGGTAATCCGTCTGGCGGGCCGGGAATCTGCCGATCACCTGACCTGATTCATCGATCAGGTTGGCATCTCCATAAACCATCCCTACCTGTGGGTGCGCCTGGAGGAAAGCGACCGCCTCGGAAATCGCCCCGGGTTGATAGGTGTCGTCGGAGTTCAGCCAGGCCAGGATCT
>Ga0209431_10004941_pt1 | contig 10406 bp, 11 predicted proteins | sample RifCSP13_3_FD_184021 | JGI IMG/M metagenome (GOLD analysis project Ga0209431, IMG submission 184021) | Soil microbial communities from Rifle, Colorado - Rifle CSP2_sed 13_3 (SPAdes) (version 2) | ecosystem: Environmental > Terrestrial > Deep subsurface > Rock core/Sediment | place: Rifle... | reverse complement strand
ACCAAAGGACCTGCGGCTGTTGGAGATAGGCTGCGGCACGGGGCAGTTCGCCCGTATGCTGATGGATAACGGTTATTTGTCTTATGTCGGATTTGATTTTTCAGAAGAAGCTGTCAGGAGGGCGGGCAAGACGCTGCAAAATGATGATTTGGTTTATCTTGCCGATGCGCATGAAGCGGGGTCTTATACCGCCGAGCATGATTTTATTATCTGCCTTGAAGCGTTTGAACATATTAAAGATTATGAAGTCATACGGCATTTTACGCCAGGCATAGAGATAGTCTTTACGGTGCCAGACTTTGATGATCCGGCGCATATCAGATATTTTAAATCTATTAATGATGTGGTGGACAGGTACAAAAATCATTTCCTTTTCAGCCATATTGAGAAGTTTGAACGATGGTTCATTTGTAAAGCGACAGTAGTATGAAGATTATAAATATAAGCAGGGATGATTGGGCAAACTATGCCTATGACAACTGCCAGGCTTTAAGAGCTATCGGCGCAGATTGCTTTTGTTTCAAATTAAAGCCGCATTTGTTTAAATACGGGCATGAGGCAAAGGTGGTGGGCATGGGGGCAATGAACGTGCTGATGCGGCAGGCCGATATTATACAGATATTTCATTCAGACGTGGAACTGTACGGGCTGGCGCGTAAGATAAGAGGCAAGAATGTCATCGTCTATCATACCGGAACATTTTACCGGCAGAATCACGAGATGCTGAATATTCAATTTGCCGGTGCTGACAGGATTGTATATGCCATGCCGGAGTTCAGCCGCCTTGTGCCGCCTGGCAGCATATATGCGACAGTTGCCATCAATACGGGTGAAATGGATTTTGGATATGAGGAAAGCGGCAAAACAGTATTCCGGCATCATCCTTCAAATGCAGACGTTAAGGGGACAAAGGACATAATACGCATGATGAATGAGCTTAATCTCAATGGTACGCATGAGTTTCATCACACCGATAATACGGGTAGATTAAGTTATGATGCAAATCTTATACGCATGTCGCAATGTGACGTATATATAGAGTTGTTTAATCTCAAGCAGGATGGACATGACTACGGAAACTTCGGGACCTCTGCCATTGAGGCTGCCGCTATGGGTAAGATAGTGGTGACACAGGTGCGAGATGAGAGTGTTTACAGGAAATGGTACGGCGACCATGCGCTCATGATAGCAAACAGCGAAGAACAATTTAAAATAATAATACACAGTTTGGCGTACATGACAAGAAGTCAATTAAGGGTATTAAAAGATTATTCAAAAGATTGGGCGACACGGAAACATTCATATAAGGCAGCGGGGGATCATTTACTAAAACATGTCATTCATGCATGATCTTAAAGAATATCGCAGGAAACTGGAAGGCTTTAATGCTTCCCCCAAATACCGCGACGAGATGGAGTTCATGATTCATTTTATTGCTCCCTCCGCCGCCGAGAGGATACTCGACTTCGGATGTGGCATAGGAACAATGATGAATGAAATCAAAATAAGGTCGGCGGCCCAGATTTATGGATATGACAAATATGATTATTCTGATGGTAAGGATCAGGGGGATATTAAAAACAAATATTCCTTTAAGTTCGACAAGATCTACATGATGCACAGCATCGCGCACATAGAGAACATTGATTTTGAAATTGGATATTTATCGCATTTTTTAAATCAAAATGGAAGCGTCTATGTGATGACGCCCAACAGAATGTGGTTGGCGGGACAGCGCACGCGTGGGTATGATCCGGATAAGACAGTCGTACAGCATTACAATCAGGACGAGATTACAGACATATTTGAAGCCAACGCATACAGGATTGACATGATCGGACAATTTGGAAGATATTCAAACGGGCAGAATGAACGTATATTTTTAAAGGCAACACCAAAACAATAATGTCATGACTAAGATGATAATAGACTGGACAGACGATAGCCAGGTGGGTAAATATCTGTTTGAGCTATCCAAATCGAAGAACCCGATGCGGCATGCCAATTATGATACCACAGTTAAAACAGCAAAGGAGCTTTCCGTTCACGTCTATGGCAACAGTCCAGGAGAACTGCTGAATGACTACCGCCCCAACGAGCCGCAGGACGTACATGATTACAGGCTCAAGATTTGGCAGCCCATCACCAAGTCAAAGAGCGAGAAGGTCATTAATGTGCTGGGGCGCATACAAAATCCGAAGAACTATTCTATCTTGTTTCCGGATATGCCGGAGAAGGTCGGCAAAGAGGAGACATTAAAAATATATACGGAGGAGAATTACCCCTTTTATGGCAATCTGCTGCAATGGGCGTTTGATGTGGCATTGAAGTCCAGCATTGCCGACCCCAATGCGTGGGTGGTGGTAATGCCGTCTTATTATGAAGAAGGACAAGATAATGAATACATACGACCCTACTGTCAGATAGTGCCTTCATGCCGGGTGATAGATTATGATCTTGACAATTATCTTACGGTGTTGTCGGAGGAAAAATCTAAAATTAGCACCGGTTCACAGAAAAAGGAAGAAGGTCTGATATATTACATTTATACCATTGACAGCATCTATGAGGCGCGGCAGGTGGGAGAGAAGAAAGATATGAAATTTGACTTTACGCAGGTTGCGTTTCACGATATAGGCTCTGTCCCTGCCTTTGTGATGGGAGGCACATTCGTTCCCAACTCATACCCGTTCCTGTATGAAAGTTTTATTGAGGGGGTGATGCCATTCTGGAATGATGCGGTACGGTGCTTTTCCGATCTGCAAGCCAACTTTGTACAGCACATATACCTTGAGCGCGCCGAGCTTCAAATAGAATGCGATGGTGATGGATGCACAAAAGGCAAAATATCTGTTCCAAAAGATGATGGTAAGTGGGAGATGAAAACCTGCACGCGCTGTCATGGAACGGGTTTCATATCGGGCCGCAGCCCTTATGGGGTAATAGTGCGAAAAGATAAGGGCATAGAAGGCACAGATACGCAGAACAATTTTCCAGGGGTGGAATATATCAGCAAGCCCACCGAAGTGGTTGTTCTATTAAAAGATCATATTGCCGATCTGATACGTCAGGGATTTGCGGCTATTAACATGGACTTCCTATCGGACATGCCTCTTGCAGAGTCTGGTGCAGCAAAAGAAGTTGATAGGACAGAACTGAACAGCTTCATACAGATTGTCAGCGATAACCTGTTTTCAAACATATTAAAATGGTCTTATTACTTTATTGCCCATTACCGTTATCATTATTTATTAGGACATGAGGAAACAAACAAGATACTGCCGGTCATCATGCGCCCGGTGAGCTTTGATGTGATGACAGCATCCATGCTTACACAGGAGATAGCTTCGGCCAAGACTGCTGGCTTGTCAAGTGATGTGATGGCCAGTATTGAGGCAGACTTTATAGATAAGCGTTTCAGCACAGATAATAATTTGAGGCTGCTCTATAAACTTATGCGCGACCTTGATCCCCTATCCGGCAAGTCGGAAGACGAGAAGATGAGTGTGCTGGCCAACGGGGGCACAATGAAAGTCAACTATGTGATAAGCAGCAATATACGTGCATTTATCAAGCGGGCCCTGGATGAAAAAAAAGAGTTTGTAAGCATGAAGATGGCCGATCAGTTGGCAATATTAAAAGAATATGCCAGTGAGATCATTGCGGAGCGGCAACCCGCCATACCTAAAGTGATGGACGATGGCACAGTCATTGAATAAGATAGAAGAGAGGGACAAGGAGGTTGAGGAGGCCATTAATAAGCTGCGAGGGTCTATCCCCGGGATACAGAAGCAAATATTTGCCACTATTCAGAAAGAGTTAAAGGGACTTGAAACAAAGGATGGCAAGATTTTGATGACGATAAGAAACCTTAAACTCGTCAATCGCATTAAAGCCACCATTTTAAAAGATATTTTAAATGATGATTATAAGGCTGCGGTGATGGGGTTTGTAAGGCAGTTTGATGCGTCTGCCAAGACGACAAACAAATATCTAAAATCGCTGCCCAATGCCGGAGTTTAATCCTAACGATCCTCTTTTCAGGGAAATAATCAATTTCTCCAAGCAGTCGGCTGTCAACAATCTTCTTGAATCCGGCGTTGAGGCCAACTTCATGCAGGAGATGCTTGACATATTAAAGGTCGGCATATCGACAGGGGCGGAGTACAATGATTTGCTGGATGAACTGCAAGTCTATACGCAGGGCGATGGGACCTCGCCCGGCGCGTTGGAGCGTTACATAGGACAGGTTGCCAGCGATGCTATTACGCAGTTCACGGCAACCTACACACATACGGTCACCCAGGAGCTGGGGTTTTAGTTTTACAAATATATAGGGGTGCGGGTGCGCGACAGCCGCCCCTTTTGCGTCAAATACATGAATCAGTATTTTCACTTTAAAGAGGTGGAGATGATGGGTGAGGGTGACGACCCGCTGACAGGGATAGATTTGGATGATGAATTTCTTAAAGGGCGTATAAAAGGCACAAATGCAAGTAATATATTTGTTAATAGGGGCGGGTGGAACTGCGGGCATCAGTTTGCGCCGGTAGCTCTTTCAATGGTCCCGCAAGATGTTTTAAGAAGGGCATTTGAAAAGGGCTACTGGCAGCCGGGGACAGAAATACTTGAAAAATATGAAGTTGTTTAAAAATATTTTTATTTTATACAATTATTAGTATATTTGCAATGTTAAACCTATACCCATGAAACACCAAAAGACATATATCGTAAAAAAGATTCATTCAGAGAACGGCAAAGACGGCTCCTCATGGGACAGGATATATGTTGGTAAGGAGATTCAAATCACGGAAACTGTCTTTTTAAGACTCAAAAAGAGGGTGGATTTCGATAAGTTCTGGAAAGTGCTGGATGTCCTGACCGAAGTTACCAACATTGTTGAACCTGCGCCTTCTGCAAGTGTTAATATTGAAACTTTGGACAAGCCCAAACGTAAATACGTGCGTAAAGAGAAAATAGAAAATAAAACCGCAGAGACCAATGCCTAAATTAAACGAATGGCTCACCGGCCTTGCTACGCAGGCGGGGGCAGACATTAACGCCGACAACTTTAAAACCGTTCTTTCCAACAAGGCTCTTGACATTGATCTGCCGGACGATGTGGCAGGGATTAGTTCAAAGTTCCTCACCCAAGAAGCTGCCAAGAACAACAGCGATATTAACAACTTCTTCCGCTCCAAACACTTATCCGGCGTGGATGCTCATTTGAAGCGTCTTATTAAAGACAAGGATCTGCCGCAGGAGGTGCTGGACGCCGTTGACGGGGAAAAAGACACTTTAAAGAAGATTAATACCTTCACCGACAGCCTGCAAGCCATTTATGAGGATCAGATAAAGAAGGCCCCCAAGGGCGACCCGGAACTGCAAGAGAAATATACCTCCACTCTGACAAAATACAATGATTTAAATAAGCAAATCAAGTCTCTCAAAGATCAGCATCAACAGGATATTGATATTTCAAAGAAAGCATTTCAGCAGGAAAAGGTTGGATATGAGATTGCCGGTATGTTTGCGGGCTATCCGATTGCTGAAAGTTATAATGCCGATGATGTCCGGTATCTGGTCAGCAAAAAGATAGAAGACGGCCCATATCTTTTAAAATACGGGGAAGATGGCAAGCTGGGTGTGTTTGAAAAGAAAAATCCAGATCTAATTGCACACAAGGACAACAAATCTGTATCTTTGAAGGACTTGTTGGATGAATATATTAGCCCTTACCTGAAAAAGAAAGATGAGCCGCGCCAAACGGCGAGGACAGTAACGGCAGGGGCGGCTGCAGGATCACAAAACGGAACATATATCTTTGGCCAGCATACAGGGGCGGGCCGGAGAAGCTGAACATACCCCAACCGAGGCCGGCGGCATAGCCTATCTAAGTGCCGCATGAAGCTGCAAGCGGAGCTTATCTGATTCCGCTTTTCATTAACATTTTAAATGGATGTATATGGCTGAATGTCAAGGCTATAGTTCGTCCGGCAGTTTCAGCGCAGGTATCTGCGTGGAGAAGCTCATTGACTTAACTGACGTACAGTGCAATGGCCATTCTCCCATGCTGAACCGCACCCCGGTCGGATATGTCGAATCGCTTATATCGCCCCTCAACAAACAGGGATGTATTCAAATTCCTGTTCAGGATGGCGAGAAGCGCAAACAGGTGCGAATCAAATACACTCCAAGGAGCGTGACGAGCCAAGTGCGCACGACACCTTCGGATGAGTGTATTCCCGATGATTATCCGGACATGTGTGAGACCACATTTGATGTCACTGAGTACGTTGAAAAGGGCTTTGGTATCAAGGAGAGAGAGGTGGCCAAGATTTGCGAAGGCAATGACGAGTGGCTGCAACGCTCGCTCCTTATACAATTTGATGCACTTGCGCGTACCATCAATGAGAACCTGCTTACCCAGCAGTCTCTCAACTTCGGCATCAATGTGGCGACAGGCAATAACCTGGTAAAGAGCGTCAATGTCATCACCGCCGCTAATGGGCAGCCTTTGCCCATCGGCATACAGGAGGTGGACATTGATTTCAGGCTCCGCAACCAGATGTCGGGTAATCCCATTGTTGTTGGTGCAGGCAACTTTTACAAATACAACAACACCCTCAAGGTGGGTTGCTGCAACACCAGCGGAGTGGATATGTTGGCTCTCATGAACCAGTTGGGTTATGCCTTCTTCATGGATGCATCCCTGGAGAATATTCTTAACGCAAATGAGTTCATCGTTTATGAGCCGACAAAGATTCAGTTTGTACCATATAATGAGAATGTGGGCGACAACATGAGAGTTGTGAGCAATCTTTTTTCACACTCGACCATCACCGACCCGCGTACTGGCATTGTGTACGATCTGGACGTCAGGTATGACGATTGCAAAAAGGAATGGTTTGTGAAGATGTATTTGAATTACGGCATCTTCTTCACGCCGTCCGATGCGTTTCAGTTTGCTGACCCGCTGTTTCAGGTCAACGGCTCGCTTTATTACGAAGCCGCTGCCGTATAGTGGCATTATTGTGAGGGGTGGCATTTGCTGCCCCTCATTTTTTAAACCAAGAAAACAATGGCTCTCTCCTGTTTTGACAACTTCATAGGCCTGCGTGGATATTGTACCGCTACACCAAGCATTAGCGGGGATTATATTAATACACTTCCCGGCATTTCTTTAAAGATGATCGCGAATCTGTCCACTGAGGATGCGGCATCATTCAAAGAGGTATGGGATGACATCTATTCGTTTGCCGTCAGCAGCCTTGAGAGTGATTGCCTGGTTCACATGCAAAAATATTTCAAGACAAATATATTACTTGAAAATGCATTGAGTGGGTATCATAAAGTCCCGCAAGTTGCAGAGGTTGCATCAGCAAAGAAGAAAGGCACGGCGATTGAATTATGGGGAAGCAAAAATACGGTCATATTCATAAACAGCATCGAGTTGTGGCTAAAGACCGCCATTAACAGCAATATTCAGATTTGGGATTATGACCATAATGTTTTACTCGACACAATCGCTTTTACGGGGGTGGCCGGGTTTAACCAGATACAGATAAACAAGAAATATGATATTAAAGGCCAGCGCAAGTGGCTTTATATTAGTTTCGATGGCTCGCTGTCCGACACGCAGCAGACTGTTTCAACTTCTGACTGTTTTTATCTTTGCAATTTTACTACCCGCTATGCGACAGTACGCGGGGCGCAGATAGATGCTGCCGATCCGGTCTTGAAAAACAACATGGAATTTTCCGGCAATAGTCATGGGATGGTTGTTAACTTCAACGTGCAATGCGATATAGGCAATTTCATTTGTTCAAACCGCGATCTTTTAAAGACCCCTCTCATGTGGAAACTGGGGGAAAGCATCATGATGGAGAGAATCAACAGCGATAGGCTGAACTTTTATACGATGGTTAACAGCGAACAAGCGCAAGAGCTTGCAAATATGTATGGAGCCAAATATGTACAGACATTAAATGCCACGCTTGAAAATCTTAATTTTGAAGGAGACGCAATATGCTTCCCGTGCGAAAAAGAGGTGATGTACAAGATCAACCTTCCCTGAGCTGCCGTCGGCGGCGGGGATGCTGGTTCACGGAGCTGCCGTATGCTTCTATAAGGGGCCATATAGATGCCTCCCCGACAAAGAAGATGCGCTACATCGCTTCTAATGAGTCCATTATCAAAAAAAAGGCGGCATAGATGGCTACTATTCGGGAGACCGAAATAGAAATAAAGTCGGGGCTGCGGACGCTGAAACAGAACAAACAGATGATGCTCGCCATTGCCTCACAGGCTTACGCTCTGATGAATGAAAGAGTGTGGGAAAAGAATCAAACAGCCAATGGCAGCATGATAGGCAGATACACAAATGATGCTTACAAAAGACAGCGGTTCCTGCTGGGGCGGCAAAACGCCAAGGTGGATTTGAACTTCACCGGCATCATGCGCAAAGCCTTTACATTCGGGCTGGACGGCAATGACGGGGTGGTGGGTTTTGCAGATGTAAAGAGGACACATTGGTATCAGCCATATAGCTCAAAGAATGGGACCACAAAAAAGAAAGGGGCTATCAAACGCACCCCCGATGATACGACCAATGCCGAGGTGGCAGCCTTTCTTGAAGAACGGTATGGGACTATCTTTACCGACCTGACCGATGCCGAAGACAAGAAGATAGACCAGATAGTTGATGAGTTCACAGATAAACTTTTCTAATCATGTTTCATCAATTCAATATTGCACATAACATGGTTGATCCATTCAGATAATGGGGCAGGACAGGATCGGCTATATTATCAACAACGTCATTGATGCGAACTTAAAGCGGTTCTACTTTAAGGACCTGCGGCTGTATGGCATCTGCCGCCATGATGAGAACAAAGGGCGTCTCATACCAATGCGATATAAGGGCTTTGGCGACAATGAGTATGTGGGGCTTGACGATAAATATGGGATGACGGCATATCACAGGGTCATTGATTTTTCAGAAAACGATAATCCCGATGGGGGATTTGGCAAAAATTATCTTATCACAGAAACATACCGGATGCGCCTGATTGTGTTCGCCAACCAGCGCAAGATCAATGATGCTAATTATGATGCGGGGCGCAAGATAACAGATGATTTTAAATCCCTTATCCCCAACAAACTGACCAAGTCGGAACTTGCCATACTCAATGCACAGCGGGGGCGCATATCCATCACGGGCATTAACACACTCAAGCAGGACGTGTTCAGGGCAGAGATGCCGGGAGAGGAATATAAGTTAAAGCCAGAACATCTTCTATTTCAAATAGAATATTCCGTTGAGCTGACGTTCCTCTCTTCCTGTAAGGAAGTCGACTGCCCCATTGATCCTCCCGCCGATGAGTGCCCGGCTGTGCGCATCTTAAATGAAGATGGCAGCCTGAATACAAGTGTTGACTGCGGGGATTCTTATATGTTGGCTGCCCCCCCGCCCGGCCTTGACATAAACCCCTGGCAGGCGACAGGGATGTTGTTCTATGCCGAGGCGAGCAGGGAAACCGCCTATGCAGATAATGATTTGGTCGGAAGCATCACCGACATGACCGCCAACGCCAACCACGCCACCGCAGCGGGGACAAACAGAGCCACTTACAAGACAAATGTCCTCAACAGCCTGGCTTCGTATCGTTTCCTGGGGGATGACTTACATGTTACGGGGAACATTACGTGCCGTTATCCTATACTGTTCATTGTTTTCAGGACTTCCACCAACGCCATGATCGCCGAGCTGGCATTCACGGGGGCCACGCTGCACCTGGCATTCATCACCGACAAGAACGTCTTTGTCGGCAACATGCTCAACCACAGCAAGGCGGCAGCTGGGGGAGGGGATGCAAGCCGGTTTCCCACAAATGCATCTGATATGAGCGACAACATCAACAGGAATGTGCGCATACAGACGAACAGCAATTTCCAGGGGCTTGAGATTTGGTATAACAATGTTCTTCAAACGCCATTTACAGACAGCGTTACCGGCACTCCCGGCACGGCTGATATAACGGGGAACTTTTCCATAGGGGCGCGCAACACGGGTACGCTGTTCATGACCGGCGACATTTACGCCATAGGCCTTGCGGACGCTCATTTCATGTCGGCCATAGACGTGCAGCGCATAAGCCGCTACCTTGCCAACAGATTTGCCATAACAGATAATCTTCCTTAACTATGTGGATAATAAGCAACAGGAAAATAGACTACGGCATCTTCGCGGAGACAAAATATGTCTACTCGAACATTGATGACACAATGTTTGCGTATAACTACCCGTTTGACACCGCGCACAAAAATGCTGCCAAAGAGGTGGGCGGCCGCATATATGAAGATTCTGATGAATGGAAGATAAAAGAGGGATGGGTTGAAAAGGA
>Ga0209431_10004940_pt1 | contig 10406 bp, 3 predicted proteins | sample RifCSP13_3_FD_184021 | JGI IMG/M metagenome (GOLD analysis project Ga0209431, IMG submission 184021) | Soil microbial communities from Rifle, Colorado - Rifle CSP2_sed 13_3 (SPAdes) (version 2) | ecosystem: Environmental > Terrestrial > Deep subsurface > Rock core/Sediment | place: Rifle... | reverse complement strand
CTGTAACCGAACTTGAAAATTCTAACCTTTTTATTATACCTGACGAAATCACTGAAAATTTTATAAAAGTAAATAACATTGATCATTTTACAGTTTTCGTTGTTTCCAATCCCACTAACGGAGTTAATGATTCGGCTATCGGTACCGTAGCTTGGATAAATCCCGGCAACGTAATGTCAAGTGATGATAACGTTGCCAGTGTTGCCTTAACCGGCACTGATGAGATCAGTAATTATTTAACAGCCAATGGCTTCGATTTTACTGGAATTCCGGCTTCGGCAAATATTGAAGGGATTGAATTTCGCATAGAAAAATCCAGTACAGGAGCGGAAACTTTTGATAATGAGGTCAGAATTGTCAAAAATGGTCTTATTGGTGGCCTGTCAAACCAGAATAAGGCAGATACCGGTACCTGGAATCTGACAGACGCTGTTACTACCTATGGTTCAGCTACTGACCTTTGGGGTGAAACCTGGACTATTGCAGAATTAAATAATATTGGATTGGCGCTTTCAGCAAGGCGCAGTTCTGGTGCACCTGATCAAACTGCAAATTTAGATCACATCAGTATTGGTATTTATTACAATACCATCCCGGAAATAACTGTTACAGAACCTAATGGAGGACAAGTTTTCGCAGGAGGTACCAACCAGACTATTACCTGGCAATATACAGATCTGGATGCCGATACTTTGGCTGTAAACCTGGATTACAGCTTAGACAATGGCACCAGCTGGAATCCGATAACCTCAGGGTTAAATCCTGCCTCGGCAAGTTTTGACTGGAGTATCCCTGCGGGTTTAAATTCAAATAACTCTTTAATTAGGGCAACAATTATTGATCCCAGCAGTTCTGCAACTGATATATCCGACAGTGTTTTTATTATAGACAGCCAGCCACCATTGGTTGATTTATCCCCTGATGAAATTCAAAATACCACGTTTAGCAAAATACCAGCAGCAAACGACTCCGGTTCAGGCATTGCTGGATTTAATTGGTCTTTTGATTTACCTAGTCCTGGAAATATTACTTTCAGTACACCCAGCAACAGCATTACATCAATTACAGCAGATACCGACGGAATTTACAGCATACGTTTAAGAGTCACAGACAATGTCGGATTATTCAGCGAAGCCACTTTTCAATTAACTTGGGATACTACCGCACCGGTAATTCCAGATTTAATTGCTCCCTTAAATAATTCTTTTATTCAATCAAATGTAGTTACCAGAGACTGGACAGATGTGACAGATGTAAATGGACCGGTAGCATATATTTACCAGCATAGTTTCAGTCCTGATGTAAATTCTGCTGACAATGGTTTACTGACACCTGTGTTAAACAGCGGAGTTTTAACTAATTCTCAATTTACAGTACCAGTATTATCTGAAGGGACCTATTACTGGCAGGTAAGAGTCTGCGACAGCGTAGACAGCGGGAATTGCAGCAACTGGTCAGGTCCCTGGATAGTCACTCTAGATGATACTCCTCCGAGTGTCAATGCAGGTTCAGATGTGTTGGCAAGCATTTCGCCATTTATTCAAAACGGTACAGCAAATGACAGTTCGGGAATTGCCTTTGTTTCCTGGACACAACAAAGCGGTGCAGGGTCAGTTACTTTTAATCCTAGTAACTCATTAAATTCAGAAATTTCTGCAAATATTGACGGAAGTTATTTATTAAGATTGACTGTTACAGATAACGCCGAAAATTCGGCTTTTGACGAAATGGTTTATACCAGAGACACGGTTCCTCCATTTACTGCTTTAGTAAGTCCTGCAAATGACAGTTTTTTTAACACACCTATAAATATCAGCGGCATCTCCTCAGATAATATTGCAATAAATTATGTTCTTTTATCCTACCGAGCTTCTGGTACAAGCGATCCCTGGATAAATATTATCCAGTCAAACAATTCTTCCGTAACCAATCCCTTTAACTGGCAGAATTTATGGACACCTGTCTCTGAAGGAGTTTATGATATCCGTGCTTATTCTGTAGATTTAGCAGGAAATATAGAATCAACGGATTATGCATTTAATGTCACCTATGATATTTCTGCACCAGCAGTACCAAATTTGGCAAGCCCTGCTAATGGAGCAATTATTCAACCCAGCCAAGCAATACTTGACTGGCTGGATGTCAGTGACAACCTGTCTCTTGTAAATTATTTCTATCAAATCTCGCTTAATCCTACAGTAGGAATAAATAATGGCTTAGTTTCACCATTAGACAGCCAGGGTCCTCTAATAAATTCACAGGTAAATGCTGTGGCGCTTTCCGATAATATTTATTATTGGCAGGTAAGAGCCTGCGATACCACTGACAATTGCAGCGACTGGTCCGGTCCGTGGCAGGTGACTATTGACGGAACGGCACCGCAGGTAAATGCAGGTACTGATAAAATAGTAAAATCTGCTGTAAATCAGGATGCTACGGCCAGCGACAACCTATCCGGAATTTTCAGCCTTTCCTGGACACAAACATCCGGGCCTGTTGCAGGAGTCATAAACTTTTTAACACCAAATTTTGAAGATACTATAATTTCGGCAAATATTGATGGTCTTTATACTATAAGATTAACAGTTACCGACTTTGCAGGAAATATTTCTTTTGATGAAGCTGTCATTAATTGGGATACTACCATACCTGCAACACCTTCATGGATATCTCCGGTAGACGGTGCCATGACGAAGATAACCAACAGCATCTTTTTCAGATGGAATACAGTAATTGATAACGGCAGTGGCATAGCAGGGTATGAATTTGAAATTACAGGACCGAACGGGTATTTTATTAATACAAAAATAGCCTGTGGTAATTTGCTGATTTCTCCTACCCAAACTCAGATTCCGAATTCTCTAATCGGACCTGGAGCTATTTGTCTCGATGGTGATTATGTTCTGCTTCCCAATTCAGGTGCTGATCCCAATTCACCCGGCGGAGGTGATGGTATTTATACCAGGCGGGTCAGAGCATACGACAATGCAGGAAATGCCAGTAACTGGAGTACTGCTACAATTATCAGAGATACTCAAAGACCTGTGTCAGTAATTCAAAATGTTTCACCCTTGTTTAATGGTATTTATTCAAATACCCGCACTTTGAATTTCAATGTAAATGTTAACGATGCCCTTTCCGGTGTCAAATCAGTTACCATTTACACTTTTATTTTAGGTTTTCCCCTGCCTGTCGGAACCTGTACAAACTTCGCTTCATGCACAATAACAGCATTGCCTAGTGACGGAACATATTTATTTTACAGCTCGGCTGAAGACTTTGCCGATGATTTAACAGCTGCCGACGTATACCTGGCAAATAATGGAGACGACGGCAAAGGCAATATTGAAATTAAAAATACCGCAGAAATTTCCGTAATAGTAGATACCGACCCTCCGGAAGCAACAATTACTTCTCACAGCGACGGCCAAACCGTCAAAGGCAATCAAACAATATCAGGAGCTGTATTTGATCCCAACCTTTGGCGCTACAATTTTATTGTTGTTAATAGCAGCAACATTGTTGTAGCAGGTCCAGGGACAGTAAATAATGACGGTCCGAGTGCTTTTCCTTCATTTCCCTGGAATACAGCATCTTTTCCTGACGGTAATTACATTATTAAGCTGGAAGCACGGGATAAAGCCACAAATAAAGACTGCGGTACTTTGCCTTGCTCTGAACCGGTAACTAACGATCCCAATAATCCGGCAGATTCCATTGACTGGGTAAATCTCACAGTTGACAATACCCCACCGACAACCAGTGTTTTTATACAAGGGCAGTTAGATAATAATTCTCCTTCTTATCCTCCTTTAATTAGAACGGATAACAATGGCTGGAATGGTTTTGGCTGGTATGAAATCTTTAATTTTGTAAGATTAGATATAGCATCAGGCAATTCCAGTGATTTAATAAAATTTAACTTGGTGAATGGAAATGCCAACTGTCCTGCAGTAAATTCAGCAACCTATACTAGCGTAATCAATGCCACAGATATATCAGCGCTGGTCAATGCCTTAGGTGAAGGAGCTCATAAACTTTGCTACTTTGGATATGATCAGGTGAATAATATCGAAGCTGGTGCACCCAGACAACTATTATTCAAATTGGATAACACAAGTCCGGCTTTCAGTATTACTAATGTATCGGGAATTTTAGTAAATGGAGTATATTATAATAATAATTCTACAGAAATTGTCCGGATTAGCATCACGGATAATCTTGCCGGTTATCGCTTAACACGATATGAACTCTATGATGCATCCTGTTTGAATTTCGCCAGCATTAATGAAGATATTTTTAACACCAATATTACAGCACTAAATAATACCAGCCGCACTCTTACTTTGACAAACCTGGCAGACGGCAGTTATTGTCTGCGAATACAGGTCTTTGATGATGTGCAAAATAAATCAGCGATTCAAAATGTCTTTTTTGTGATTGATACCCAATCTCCAAATCCTCCGGAATGGCTGCAAACACCTATTTATACAAGAGTAGGCGGTATAGGGGGAACACAAAACCTGCCGTTAGATTTTACCGAAAGTACAAGTACAGATATAGCGGCTTATGAACTTCAATCGGTAGCAGTAAATCTGGACAATACCAATAAACAAACTTTTCTGGGATTAATTAGTCCCGGAAATTGTATAATAACTGATAATAATATAGAAACCTGTAATTTTGACGTTTCCACAGGCAGCGATATACGTTTAATTTACCGGTTAAGGTCAGTTGACCGTTCAGGCAATACCAGCCTTTGGACAAATTGGAGTAATAACGGCGGGGATCCTCTTTCAACTGTTGATTTTGCAAATTTTAACGGTGAAAACTTTACCTATTCCGATTACCTTAACAGGTCAGATGCTTTTGCATCTGCAAAAGGTTATGCAATTAATGAAAATGGCGGTCTGGCGATTAGAGAGGCAGTAAATCCTCTTTCAAACATTACTACAATATTGCCCCAACCGTATTTTACAAATAATACACCAGTTTCACTTGATTATGAAGTAAGTGATACAGATACCGGAATCGTTTTAGTAAATCTGGCTTATACTTACAACGGTATTGATCAAGGAATTTATCTTACCCAGAGTTATACGGGTGAAATTAATATAAATAGTCAATCCGCTGTATATCAGCCTTTCAGTTTCGATTTCCCTAACGGGGACGGTGCATATTGCTTTTATACCATTTCCGAAGATATTGCCAATAATCTCCCTTTAGATAGCGGCTTAGGAAATATAGAATCAGTAAAAAGCTGCCAGCTGGAAATTAATTTTGACCAAACCAGCCCCATTATCAATCAAATTACAGATACTCTTTTTAATGAGGGTGATCCCATTCCCCGGCAGGATACTACATTTGATATAGTTGCCCAAAGGGCACAGGAAGATATTGATAAGCTTTGTTATTCAATTAATGGAACTTTGGAAAGATGCATCCCTGATAATGGCACTCATACTTGGAACATCTGGGATTTTGAAGCTATACCTATAGAGTTACCTGGTGTTTGGTGGGGATTGGATTATTTTGATACTTCTGTGCTGCCAGAAGACATTTATACTATCCAGTATTATGTAATTGACCTGGCCCAAAATAAAAGCGATGTTTTTAATACTGCTATTACAATTGCTAATGATCCACCTTTGGTAAATTTGCATATACAAAATCCCGAACCATTATTTGAAGGTGATACGGTTCTATTCAGCGGTTCATTTACCGATCCCAGCTGTTCACCCAATGCTACTTTGCCTTGTCTGAATGTACTTGGTAATGTTCCGGATGACAGTGACTGGCTTCTAAATATTGATTACGGTGACGGGGTTAAACTAAACCTGGGTTCGGTTTCAGTACCAAAACAAATAATTATTCCAGATCATGCTTATTTTGAAGAAGTCAACTATATAGTAGTTCTTACAGTTAAAGAAAGCGAACCGGCAATCTTGAATTCACATTTACCTGCTTTTGCAACAGGCAAAGGTGAAGGCAAGTCAGGAAGCAAATCAATTACTGTTAGTATAGCAAATAATGCTCCAGTCGTAAGTATATCAGCCGATCCCAGTACTTTTGTAAATTCCGGAACAAATGTAACTTTGAAAGCCAATGTTACTTTAGGTAATTTACCTTATGCATATTCTTGGTACGGTAACTGTTACGGGAATAGTGATAGATATATCCTGCCGCGCAGGGCTGGTGTTTATAATTGTGGAATTCTGGTAGTTGACAGTGACGGAGACTTTGCAACCGCAGAAATTCAGGTTGTTGTTAATAAACTGCCAGTTACTATTTCAGAAACTATTACTGAATCCAATAATATTCTTGGTGAAAAAGAAAATCTATTGCAGCTATGTACTCAAAAATCAAAAATTAGCGGTTATGTATTTAGAGACAGTAATAACAATGGCTTTATGGATATAAATGAAATAGGGGTTAAAGACGTACAGATCAAAATTACAGCAACAATAGATAATGAAGATAAGGTGATAATTTTATTGCGTTCAAGTTTTGACGGTTATTATGAATACGTAATATGCCCCGGAAATTATCGTATTGAAATTAATCAGGAAACTGTCCCTGCCGGATATAAAACAGTAAATGATAATGTAATTAATATCGTTATCGCAGAAAATGAGGATTTAATAGATTTGAATTTTGCCATAAGTGAAATTACTTTACCTGTAAATTATCTGATTTTTCTAATACCTTTGTTAATTTTGGGATCCATTGCATTTCTAATCCGGATTATAACAAGAAGAAATAAAGGATATACTGTGGAGTACAGCTGATCTAGGATTTATCGGGTTAAAAAAGCACTGATATTCAGTGCTTTTTTATATATTTTACTTTACTATTATTTAGTGTCGAATTTCCTTTTGACCAGGAAATAATAAAGTATAGTTCCCAGGGGAATAAAGAGCATCACCAGGATCCAGACTACTTTATTAGCTTGCTCATCTGGTCTTTTGGCAACATCAACAATCATTAATACGGTAAAAACGAGATATACAAGACCAAAGATAAGTGCACAACAATATACTAATATCATCACTGTGCTGAATCCTGCAAATAGCGCATCAGCACCTGATGTTGAATATGTGTAGTCATATGTTTGTGCCAGCACTTTAGTTGCAGCAAAACTTACAGCAGCAATAGTGCAAAGAATTCCGGCAGTTAATTTCTTAAATTTACTCATAAATAAATAATAATTAAATAAAATAAGGTATAGTTTAATAATATGTAAATTAAAGAGACATGTCAAAGAACAGGATATTTTTTCAGCAAATACTTTTGCCAATGCTCTGGAGAAAATTTCGCACCGGTTATTTTAACCACCAATTCTTCCAGTGGATATGTATAGCCATATTGATGAATATTAATTCCAAGCCATTTCTTGATTTTTTTGATACCAGATATGGATTTTATTAAATTTTCAAGTGGTGTTTTTAAAGAAAATTCCAATTGGTTTCTCCAAATCGAACTTAAAACAGTACCCAGCGCATATGTGGGAAAATAACCGATTAATCCGCAACTCCAATGAATATCCTGCAAAATACCTGTGCTCATATTGGTAGGTTTAATACCCAAATACTCAAAGTATTTGCTGTTCCACAGTTCAACTAATTCGGATATTTTAACTGATCCGTTTAATAGAGCCTTTTCAACTTCGTATCTGATGATAATATGAAGATTATAAGTAACTTCGTCTGCTTCGGTTCTTATAAGACTAGGTCTGACTGTTGTTATTTCCCTATAAAAATCATCAATTTGAAATTTTTTAAAATTTATATTTAATTTGCGCAAGTCACCAACTATTAATCTTAAAAAAGTTTTGCTTTTACCGATATGGTTTTCCCAAAATCTTGATTGGGATTCATGCAATCCCAAGCTGTTTTCTGTAAATAAAGGAGATAATTCAATTTCCGGATTATGCTGTAGGGTATATAATGCATGGCCGTACTCATGAATAGTAGAGTAGAGTGAATTAATAAAATTTACTTCGGGATATCTTGTAGTAATCCGGGTATCCTGGATGCTCATCACAGAAGTAAAAGGGTGGGAGCTTTTATCCAGTCTTAAATATTGATAATCGGTGTTGAAATAATTTAAAACTTTTTCATTTATTCTTTTCATTATTTTTACATCATATGTTTTATCTTCTATTTGAGAATGGCTTTGCAAACCTTTTTTAAAATTTTCCTGATAATTAACAAGTAAAAAACTTTTAATTTTTTCAAAAAAGTCATCCAGATCACTTGTGGTAATTCCCTGTTCGTATTCATCAAGCAGGGCATCATACGGATGACTTTTATATCCCAGATAATCGGCTTTCTGTCTAGTCATGGTAAAGATCTTCTCTAATACTTGTGCAAACAAACCAAAATCATTTTTCTGTTTCGCTTTAGCCCACATTTTAGAACTGGAAGTAGTTAATGCTGTATAGGCATGCAAAAATTCTTTGGGTAATTTTAAATAGCGGTCAACATTTTTTTTCAAAATTCTGACAATTCCTTTTTCAAAATCGTTAAGTTTTTCAAGGTCAGAGGCAGTTTTTACCAGATATATAAACTTCTTATCAGTAAGTTCTTTTTGTATTAATACATAGAGTCTGGCACTGGCAATTCCGCGTATTTGTGAGCCACCTTCGGGCATATATGTTTCTGTATCCCATTCGGCGAGATTCAAAAAATAAATGAGAGCCCAGATATTTTGATATTCCTGAAGTAACCGTTTAATAATACGGTCTTTTACGACGTTTTCTGGCACTTAATTTTCTTTTAATAAAAATCAAGGTAATTATTAACACAATTATAATTAGAAGTAACTTCCAGGGAACCACCCAGAATTCATATTCCGCAACAATTGACTTTTTGTCTCCGCCTCCTGTGTCGTAAGCCAGGGAAAGTTTTGCTTTGAATTGGCCAAACCTTAAATTAGCCAACTTATCCAAGTTAACTCCTAGATTAGTTAAAGTGTTGCCTTTTTCATCTTTTTGAACCTGTGATTGACCGTCAACTTCTTTGGTAATCGGTTTAAGTTCAAAAAATGTATCTCCCCATACTGTCTCGTAAGTTCTGCTGCTTTCCCTTAAAATATTTCCGATAGCTTCGTTAAACTTAATTTCCGCAATTTTAGCCTCTCCCTGGTAAATAAAGATATCTGCCTTCCCTGAGAGCAGTTGGTCTATAGATTTAGCAAACCTTTTATCCTTGAAAAGGGCGTTTGATTCGGTCTTGGCCTTGATAAGCCCCTGATGACCATTTATGGCACTCTCAAACTTGTTCCAGACATTTTGCTCCATAAAATTTGATGCATACCAATAACTATGCTGCGTCCATCCTGTTGATGAAAATGCAGTGTGATGACTTGTTAATGACCGGTTGCTAATTGCTATCATACGGCTACATAGATGCACCATGGAAGAAAACCCAATCTTCAAAAAATCCCTGAGATCCTTTTTGGGCTCTTTTTCTATAGCGGCCATTAGCCAGGCCAGGGCCTGAAGATTTCTCCTGGTGAAAAGCTGGTTGATGGACTCATATTGCTGCTTTTCCTTAAAGGGCATGCCATCGGGATAGTAGAGGCGATTAGTGGGGTACCACTCCCTTATCTTTTTGGATTCAATACTCTTGAGGAGGTCTCGGTCATATTTGGTGAGCTTACAGTTAGCTTCTCGCCGATCACCGCAGTACGGGCAGGATTGGTAGCGGACCTCCTGGCAGTCCCCCTCCTGCCAAACCGCACAATCAAAGACAATATCTTTTTTGCAGTTGCGGCAATGGGTAGTATACAGCCCTTCGCTCTTTTTCCTCACCCTTTTCTCTACCCGCTTAAAGGCATCATATAACTCTATTTCATTAATTGGCTGGATGGTAAGCCGGATGATCTCGGTAGCGATAGGGTTTAAGTCACAGGCGATGACCCGCCGATTATTTTTTAGGGCCTCCATAGCGGTTATGCCGCTGCCGGCAAAGGGATCAAAGACGATCCCACCTTCAGGACAGTATGCCCTTATGAATTCCCCGACTACATTCCAGGTCTTCCTTGACCAGAACTTATGCCAGAGATACATGGGGGTATGGGCAAGGGGAGGTATCTGGCGGCTTATATGGTCAATTTTTGGCTTTGATGCCTTTAAAACCGTGACCGGGGTAATCTTTATGCGGGATTTACTCTTATATCCTAATATTCCCCTTTTCAAATTCTTTTATAATCCTCCTTGCCAATTCAAAGGCCGCCGCAATCCTTGTGAGTTTGACATCCTTCAGGCCTTTTATCTGGGCCATTTCGGACAACCTCTGACCCATGAGCCCATTAATAGAATAATACTTATAGAGTAATTCCTTGGCTATGTCTAGCGCACTTTTACCCTTGTACCCGGTACCGATAAGTATCGCCAGCAGTTC
>Ga0209431_10004939_pt1 | contig 10409 bp, 10 predicted proteins | sample RifCSP13_3_FD_184021 | JGI IMG/M metagenome (GOLD analysis project Ga0209431, IMG submission 184021) | Soil microbial communities from Rifle, Colorado - Rifle CSP2_sed 13_3 (SPAdes) (version 2) | ecosystem: Environmental > Terrestrial > Deep subsurface > Rock core/Sediment | place: Rifle... | reverse complement strand
TGGAGTTTATGAAAAAAATGACGAGACGATTGATGTAGATGTCAAAAAATTAAAAAATATTTTAAAAAATAAAATTAAAGCAAATTCAATTGTAGTTGGTCATTTAGCACCGTACGTAGTAACCAAAAAACAAGTAAAAAAAGCTGTAATACTACGAAAAAATCCTTACAAGCTTATTCCAATATACAAAAAAAGAAAGTATTCTGCAAAAAAAATCGCTGTAAATGTTGGTAGTGAGATTTTGGGAGTAATTGCATATGATTCTATTAAAAAATTTGGAAAAAATAAATCATATCAAATTGATACTACTTCTAAATCAGTTCCAAAGATTACAAAAGCGGTAATCAGTTCTCTTAAAGGCAAATTCAAAAATGATAAAGTTGATTGGCTAACATTGGTTTCTAAAAAAAATGATTTAAAAAAATTCTTTCCCTACTAATTAAATAATGCATCAGGAGGCAGTATTGTAAATTGTTTGAAATAACAAAATGTGATTTGGCAGGAAGAATTGGTATATTACATACAAACCATGGGAAGGTTGAAACTCCTGCCTATGTTCCTGTAATTCATCCTGTCAAACAAACTATACCAACGAAAAAAATTAGCGAGATGGGTTTTAGTTTGGTTATTACTAATGCGTACATTACACGTAACCGTTTTGGGGATGAAGCAATAAAGTGTGGAATACATAAAATCATAGACTTTGATGGTGCGGTTATGACTGATTCAGGTGGCTATCAAGTTTTAGAATATGGTGATGTTGACGTTTCTCCAGATGTAATAGCAGAATATGAAACTAAAATTGGTGCAGATATTGCGATTCCCCTTGACAAGCCAACAGGTTATGGATTACCAAAAAAGAAGGCAAAATCGTTTGTTGAACATACTTTGAGGGTTTCAAAACAAACTTTAGAGAAACAAACTGATGGTGGACCAATTTGGGTGGGTCCAATTCAAGGAGGCGAGCATATGGACTTGGTAAGAAAATCTACCAAATCCCTAGTAGATTATGGATTCAAAATGCTAGCTTTAGGAAGCCCTGTGGAATTTATGGAATCATATGAATACAAATTACTAGCAAATATGATAATTTCTGCAAAAAAACAAATTCCTACCGCAATACCACTGCATCTTTTTGGAGCAGGTCACCCTCTTACTATTCCTCTTGCAGTTGCTTTAGGTTGTGATACATTTGATTCAGCTTCTTACATGTTATACGCAAAACATGACAGGTACATTACAGAAGATCGCACGATGCATTTATCTAAAATTCCAAGTTTTTCTTGTCTTTGTGAAGTTTGTTCCAAATACAATCCAAAAGAATTGTTCTCATTGAATAAAGATGAAAAAATAAACAAAATTGCACTTCATAATCTCTATGCTATAAAATCTGAAGTTGATAGAGTAAAGGAAGCTATTCACGAAGGAAGACTATGGGAGTATGTCATCAAAAAAGCCCGTTCTCATCCCAAACTCTTTGAGGCTATCGATATTTTTACCAATAATCCTAATTATTTTTTAAAAACCACCCCAAAATTCAAGGATTCAGCTATATTCCTTTTTTCAAGAGTTGACCAATTTAGGCCTGAAATTATATCTTATCATAATATGGTTCGAAGATTTAGAACCAAAAAAAATACTTTGGTAATTACAGGAGATTCTTCCAGAAAACCCTTCTACTTATCTCCTGAATACACTATTTTAAAAAAGAAATTTTCAAACCCAGAGTCAATCCAGTTCTGTCAATACAATCCTTTTCTTGGACTAGTTCCATTGGAGATTTCAGATATTTTTCCTGCTGCTCATAATGTAATGGCTAGATTAGAATACAGCCCAGAAGATTTTACAATTTTTGCTAAAACATGGAAAACTTTTTTTGAGAAAAATCATTTTACCACTATCTACTGTGATAATAAAGATGAATTTCTTAAATTCTTTTTGAAAATGCTGCCCAAAGGAATTAGAAAAAAATCATTAAGTTAATGAAAAATAAGAAAAAAAGAGTGCGAAAAGAAACCGACTATAAAGCGGCGTCTTCTGCCCAACCTTTTACGAATACTCCGTTCTTGTGAAGAGGTACAGGTTGTCCTGCAGTGTAGTTCATTGGTCTCATCCAAAAGATTGATTTTGTTGGACAAACTCCAATGCATGCACCATCAGAAATGCATCTTTCTGGATAAAAGACAAATGCTTTTCCTCTCTTCCAACCTTCTACAGGTTTTACACGAAGTACGTCTGGGCCAAGAGAAGTACAGATTTCAACGCATAGTGCGCATCCGATACATCTTTGTTCATCTATGTCTGGAAGTATTGCTATTGGCATTTATTTCACTTAATGTATCATTGCTTGGTTCCTATTTAAACGATGATTAAAATCCATAACACAGTTATAGAAAAATCTGATCTGTTTGTAATTAATCCAAATATCACGTCGTTATGAACAAGAAAATAAGACAATCCTGATTAGTTGAAGCTAAGAAGAAAAATTTATGATTAGAACTTTTGACAGATGCAAAGCATAAATAAATTAGTAAAATGCTAGAATTTGAAAATATTTTTCAATAAAATAATTTAGAAAAAACAAAAAAGAATAACGTGGTATTCACACGTTTACTTTCTCATTGCGTCGATTTGACCTGAGGTTACCCAGTCCAATAGCTCCGCAGAGGTTGGATTGAGATTAGCTTTTTTATCCATAAGATTCTTGACCCAAATCCAATTAATTTGGTTCAGTAGTGGCTTGTTTCCTTCGTCTCCGGCACGAACCTTTGCCACAACTGACTGGTCCTGTGAATTTAGCCAATCTTTAAAACTTCTACCCATGGGGATCCGATCTTAGCTGGCGCTAATTAAAGCTTTTGAAGATTACATCAAAAAAAGAATCATATTCTAAAAAGTAACAAGGTTTTAAGGGAGATTCCAAAGCATTTGATTTCTTGAATGTAAAAATTCTAGGAGCAGCTCGAGAAGTAGGTAGATCGGGCTTTCTGGTAAATTGTGATGGAGCAAACTTCCTTTTAGATTATGGAGTCATGTTTGGAAGGCGTGGTACACCTCCTCAGTATCCCGAGCATGTGAAACCAAAAGAAATTGACGGAATTATAATTACTCATGCTCATTTGGATCATTCAGGTTATGTTCCTTCATTATTTGTAAGTGGTCACTGTAGAGTTTATGCTACTCCACCTACTCTTGAATTGAGCAGACTGTTAATTGAGGATATGTTAAAGATAGAAAAAAATTATCATCCTTTTGATATTCCAGAAGTATACAATATGTTACGTAATTCAAAGGAGATAGGTTTCCGTGAGAAAGTTCAGAAAGGAAATTCATCGTTTGAGCTTCGTTCTTCTGGGCATGTTTTAGGTGGAGGTACAGTTTTAGTTGAGTCAGATAAAAAACGTCTTTTCTATACTGGGGATATTAATCCAAAAGGTTCACGTATGCTTCCTGAGGCTGATCTAGATATTGGCGAAATTGACTTGCTAATTACTGAAAGTACATACTCTCAAACCGAACAAAAACCTAGAAAACAATCCGAAGAAGATTTGATTGATTTTGCAAATGAGATAATGGATAGAAAAGGAATTCTGTTTGTTCCAGCATTTTCTGTTGAACGTTCTCAAGAAATTGCCTGTGTTTTTAGGAACGCCAAATTCAAACATAAAATCATCATGGATGGAATGGCACTTAAGGTAAATGAAATAATGTTTCAATTCCCAGAATATCTTAGGGATCCAAAAATTTTCGCTGATGCTATCAATCACTCAGTTGCAATTAGAAATGATCGTGATAGAAAAAATGCATTAACTGAACCTTGTGTAATAATTTCACCAGCAGGAATGTTGGTTGGGGGAAATGCCGTTTTTTACTTGCAACACTTGGCTTTTGATAGTAAAAATGGTATTGCTTTAGTTTCGTATCAAGGTGACGGAACGCCTGGAAAGAAACTTCTTGAGACTGGTAAGGTTTCTTCACGTGGACATGATATGAAGGTAACAGCTGAAGTTAGACAATTTGAATTTTCAGGACATGCTGATAGAAATGACCTTTTTGAAATGATAAAAAATCTAAAAGGAAATCCAAAAGTGTTAACAGTTCATGGCGATAATGAATCTTGTATAAAGTTTGCAGAGGAGATTCATGAGAGATTTGGATTAGAAGCATATTCACCTCAAGTAAATGAGACAATTTCTGTATAAAATGAATAAATTTTCTGAAATTAATTTAGATTACAGTATTAACAGCGGTCAAGTTTTCTTATGGGAAAAAGGTGTTAATACATGGTATGGAATCAACGGTTCTGACGTTTTAGCTATTACTCCTAAATCTAATCAAATAAGATCTTTTTCAGAAAATCCTATGGATATATTCAGGCAGGGAGATAATTCAAAAAAAATTATTCAAAGTATAACTAAAGATAAAGTTGTCAAAAACGCTGTTAAACACTTCCCTGGCCTTCGATTATTAAGACAGGATCCATTTCAATGCTATATTTCATTTATTGTCTCCTCTAATTCTAATATTCAAAAAATAAGACTTGTACTACAAAATTTGTGTAGAAAATTTGGAACAAAAGTAAGATTTGATGGAAGGGAATTTTACTTATTTCCTGAACCTGGAATTCTTGCAAAAGCAGAGGAGAGTAATTTATTGGCTTGTGGATTAGGATATAGAGCAAAGTTTGTAAAAGAAGCTGCAATCGCGGTAAAATCAGGAAGTATTGATTTTGAATACTTGAAAAAAACCAATTATCAAACAGCAAAAGAGTCGCTTGTAAAAATTTTCGGTATTGGTAATAAAATTGCAGATTGTATTATGTTATTTTCACTTGAAAAACTTGATGCATTTCCTTTAGACAGATGGATGATAAGAGTTTTACAAAAATATTATTCAAAAAAATTTCCAATTTCAAGCAAAACAATTACAGAAAAAACATATGAAAAACTACACAACGAAATTGTCCATCATTTTGGTCCTTATGCTGGATATTCACAACAATTTCTTTTCAAGATGGAACGTGAGCTTAATGAAAAAAAATGGTTGTAAAAACCCTTAATATGGTAAATAATTGCCAAATTCTTGGGCCTGTAGCTCAGCTTGGACAGAGTGTTGGACTTCTAATCCATTGGTCGAGGGATCGAAGCCCTCCGGGCCCGTTTTTATCTCACAAATTATTTATTTTCATCTAATTGTGAATCTATTGTGAAAGACATTGAATTGAAATTAGATGATACAAGTATTTCTCCGCATTCTGAAATCAAAGGTCGCATTACAGTAAATTATCCTGGCAGATATGATGGAGTTGTAATTAATACTCAGATCGTAGGTACAAATGAACTTGTGGTGTATAGATCATATAATGAAAAAAAAATTTCTCAAAATGTTTCTCGCCTTTTCATAAGCAAAGAGGACATGCCAGATAACAAGGCTGAGTTTACTGCATCAATTGAGTTTGAACCAAAAGAAACACATGAGATAAAATTTCGAGTCTCTATAATAGAACAGCATAAGGAAATAGAGAGTGATGTAGTTTTTGGTAAGTTGTCTGGCTAGAATCTTTGCTTTGTTATTATTATCTTACCAGTCATCCATGGATGAGGAATGCAATGATAGTCAATTTCATTATCTTCGGTGAATACAAATTCGTAGGTCTTCGCTGGCAAAATTACACCTGTAGAACCAAATATTCCACTAAAACTGTCTTCCGTAGGAGTATCTGGAGTCACGGTGTGTGCTACCTCATCGGTATTTGTCCAAATCACATGATTATCTACTCCTAACTGAAGGTTGACTAGTTTTGGAACAAAGTTGTCTTGTTGAGTTTCTAGTGCTGAACCAGGAATCATTTTGATATCTGTAACAAAAGTAGGATGGAGAATATGCTCGTCAACTTCAGGTTTTGCACTCTGTTCTGGAAGATAAAACATCTGATAATATCCGAGACCTACTGAAAGACCAATAACTAATGTAATAATTGTAATTCCATAAGCAGGACTTGATGTAGTCTGGCTCAACAGTTTGATGGCTTTCTAAAAGTCTTATAAAGCTTGTTTAGGTTTCTGCAATACTTTAGTTAGAGCTTCTTAACATCAGAGGTTCCAAGATTAGATTCTCTTTTAAGATTATGACCTGAAGATTCTGCTTTAATTTGTGGGGCAGTCTCCTTTGGAGCATTCTTAGGTAATTCCTTTTGTGACTTTGCTGCTGTAGAATCAGGAAGTTCCTTCATTTGTGTACTTGCTGGTTGCTCTGCTAACGCCTTTAGTTTTTCTTGTTGTAATGGAGCTGGGGGGGGTGGTGGAATGTTTGCCTGATTCATTCCATATCTGTATACATGGAAGAGTCCTGCAAAAACAATTAGAATTAGTCCTGCAAAGAATATAGATAGGTTATTCATTCCAGTAAGAGCTGCATTGTAAGCTGCAATATTTAGGAATACCATGAATGCAATCAATGCTACAATTACCCAGTTTATCCATTTTTCAGAAAGTTCAATTTTTGCAACTTTTTTTGGTCCTTTGTCTTTTGCAAGCTTTGCCTTACGTTCTGCATCCTTTGCAAGATGTATCATCATATAGCTAAAGCCAAAGCTCATTGGAACCATAATTATCATTACACTGTAAAGATATACTGGATCGATAACCAATCTCTCTACAAGTGGTATGGTTGTGTCTGAAGGGATATAAAATCCCCAATAGGTGGTAACCATAATTTGTGCAATTCCTGTGATGCCAAATGCAGTTATCATAGGGCGATCTTTCCATGAGAACTTTTTGTATCTGTCTATAAACGGCACTAAAAGCAAAGACAGGATAAACAACCCTGGCCACAAGACTCCAGTTACGAATTTGTCATACTGTGTCCTAAGAAACGCATAGAGTCCTGTCAGATACCATTCTGGGACTGTAATTCCAGGAGGTACAGTTGGTTCGAATTTGAATCCCAGATCAATTGGAAACACTCCACCTGTGATTAAAATAGCACCTGAAATTGCCATGACCATTGGTACATCAAATACAAGGAAACGTGGAAAGTGGACTGCCATTAGTCCAAGCATTACTACTGGTAAAATGAATACATGTTGAGCATAAAACCTAAGGACAAAGTCATGAAAACCAGAACCAAACATTGCATCACGTATAGTTGGTCCAGCTATAGGTATTGAGTTTGTTAACGAAGCTGCAATACTAATTGCAAGCTCAGCTCTCTCACTAAAAATAATATCATATCCTGTAAAAGCTTCAAGAATTGTTACAGTGCCAAGAATTATACCGGTTACCCACAGTATTTCATTTCTAATTTTGTATCTTCCACTAAAGAACTGATAGTACATGTGTAATATTGCAAGTAGAACCATTGCATTAGAGCCATGGTAGTGAATATTTCTGATATGGAACCCAAATGGTACTTCGTCGTTGATAAATGCCACACTATCCCAAGCTCTATCTATTATTGGTTCATAATAGAACATCAGTAGAGCACCAGAAACTCCCAAGATAATAAACGTGATAAATGTCAGCATGCCCAAAAATCCAAATGGACTTACAAATCTTGCAGGAAATGAAAACTTGATTGAAGTAAAGATGGTTCTATCTAATCCATCCCAGATCCAATTGATGAATGCAACAGTTCCTGTCCTTCTACTTAACGAAACGGCCATACCCTACAACTCCATTTGCATTAACTCCCCAAGTAACTGGTGAAATGTACATAAATCCATCAGTATCAGTTTCAAAATTAAGTTGAGGAAGAGTATTTGATGGAGGTGCTTGCAGTGAAGCAGGTCCTGCAAATGCCGTACCTGTCACTGGATTATACATGCTTCCATGACATGGACACTCTCCCCTTTTTCGTCCTTCCTGTGGCCAATATTTCCACAAACACCACAAGTGGAGGCATATCATACTATAAGCGCGAAATGAGCTAATGTCATCTTTTGTGCCTCCAAGTTCTTCTGGTAATCTAATGAATTGCCATTTTCGAAATGCTTCCCCATCAAGAACTCTATCACCTGTTTTTGGATAAGTGATTACTTCGGAATGATTTATTGGAAAAGTTTTAAGATTTGCTTGAGTGCCGTCAGGTAAAATTACTGGAGCTTTTTCAAGTGAGGCAGTTGAGGGGTTTGGCATAAAGTTTCCCCATGGAACAAAAGGTGCAAATGCAACTGCGGTGCCACCTGCACCTAATAGTTTCAAAAAGTCTCTTCTGGATAGCGGTTTTGTTTTTTTACTATCCTGTTCAGACATGCAGCTCTCGTACTCGCCAAATTGTTTATAAACCTTGTTTCATTTAGACACAGAAATTTTGATTTTCTTTGTAGCAAATAAAACTGTTAGAATGCCGATCGCCAATCCAATAGCAACTCCTAGTATGAGGATATAGTTTTGATCTGATTCCTGCTTGTCTTCTAGGATTGGAGTAGGGGAAGTAATGCTATGGTCAACATTAAATGAGATTTTTTTGTTGGCTATGTTACCGGCTTTATCTTCTGCAAATATTTGGATTTTATAATTGCCTTCTTCAAATTGGCTAGTATCAAATTTTAATTGTGTTTGATCTCGTAGTTCTCCATTAGGTAGTATTATTTTTATTCCACCATGGTCTAAAAGATTATCATCAATTACTTTAAAATTAATCAACAAGGTTTCTGAAACTATCATATCGTCTAGTGGTGAATCAATTACCAGAGTTGGTTATCAATAATTAATGTAAAAGATTCTGTTACATTAAATCCTACAATATCAGTTGCAGATATTTTTAGCTCGTATGAACCATCTTTGATTGATTGTGATTCAATAAAGTTTGAAGTGAAATTAAACTCTGTATTATTTAGAAAATATTTTACTTGATCAAGATTATCATCAATTATTTGTGGCATAATTGCAATGTGACTATTTACAACTTCAGGTAGAGTTAGGCTAATTATTGGCGCTTTATCATCATGCAAGATTGTTGTAAACTTGGCAGCAATAGCTATTGGTTCTGTGGGAGAATCTCCACCAAACAAAGTCGAATGGACCAATAGAGTGTATGTACCTGTTTGATTAATTGGAGTAAACAGAACAGAAGAAGTTTCGTCCTTGTTTTTTACAGGGAAAAATCCTCCACCCTCACTAAATGGTGTGGTTCCAAGCCAGTCATTAGTAGGCCAGTTCATAAAGTGACCAAATACTCCTGATGGAACATTAGTTTGAATTATTCTTCCTTGTGGATCAAAAACAAATGCAGATATGTTAGTATCATCGTTTTCCCAGGAAATGTCTATTGCTCCTGCATTTATTGATTCATCAGCAATTTCAAAGTAATACTGTCTCCAATCACCTGACATGTAACGATTTATCATGTCAAAAGATCCTTTTACAAATCCATTTCGATAAAGAATATCCTCATCTTCTGAGGTTGTAATTAATACAGTTCTATCTTTTGTATCAACTAATTTTTTTACACCAAAAGAAATTGGAACGTTAGCTGTGTGTTTATCTCCCTCAAATGTTAAAAATCCTTGGTATACTCCTGATTGAAAGTCAAGTGGTACAACTATAGTTGCTGTTACATCAGTGGAATTTTTGGGAGGGATTTGGATATTTTCATTGTCAAGCCAGATTACATCCCACTTGTCTTTTTTGTAGTAATTTGAGGTCAATGTGAAATCCATTGAGGTAGAATTTTTTTGTATGTCACCAAGCCAATAGGAATATTTTGTTGGGACTGGATAAATTCCAACTACAGGTGTACTTTGAAATTTTAGATTAGGTTCTGAAACACGGGCTTCTTGAACTGTTCCCCATGAACCACCTCTGTTTACCATCGATATTTCATCACTGGCAATTTTGGTATCGTTATTTTTGTCTACCCAATCATACAAGTAAAGAGAAGATATTTTCATGTCATTTGCATAAACTTCTTCTGTTTTATTCATGAATTCATCAAATGGGAAATTCAGATTGAGAATCATTAACGAAGCGTCATCTGGAATAGGATATGTTTGATCAAAGTAAGAGTAAAGATCGTTGTGTTCTTTAGCATCAACAAGTCTGTAATAATTTGGAATATAAATTCCAGATTTGTTGATAATGGAATCTTGTAACCGAACAGCAGTTGTTTCATTAAACTCTGATTTTTTGATAAGTTTGAGAGTCTGAGGTTTTATGGTAATGTCTAGCGGGTTATCCGAAGGATTCTCAATTGTAAAAACGGTTGTACTTCTTTCTCCTGGAAGAAGTCTTCCTGCAAACCAACTAGTGTTAGGTTGATCCTTTCTAACTAGTTCAAATTTGTCAATGCCAAATAATGTAGAGTTTAGTGAGTTAATTGGGACATCCAAAATCTTCTTTATATTAGCATAGGAAGCATCATTATAGACAATAAATTGGTAATCTTCTCCGTTGACAAATTGTACTGCA
>Ga0209431_10004937_pt1 | contig 10415 bp, 8 predicted proteins | sample RifCSP13_3_FD_184021 | JGI IMG/M metagenome (GOLD analysis project Ga0209431, IMG submission 184021) | Soil microbial communities from Rifle, Colorado - Rifle CSP2_sed 13_3 (SPAdes) (version 2) | ecosystem: Environmental > Terrestrial > Deep subsurface > Rock core/Sediment | place: Rifle... | reverse complement strand
CCTGAAGAATTATCCAAAATTACAACTTCAATGTTGCCAAAAATTCTATTTTCGACTTCGTGAGCTTTAAGACGGGCGTATTGTTTATAGAAAGCGTCTGTTTCCGGTACGAAATCATGGGAAATTATAGTAACTACTGTTTGTGGATGTTCAGATGCAACTTTGGTCGGACCGTAAAGATGAGCAAGATTTGGATCAACATAGGATTTCACAGGTTCCCTGCCAAAAACGGCAAACAGATACCTGTATCCTCCGTATCTCCAGCAGGTTGATAGCGAATCCAGGGAAAAATCTCTATTTCCTACGTCTTGCATCGAATATTCAATTGCCTGTCGCTTGTAAGTTAAGCCCATGCTGTTTTGGATGGAAAAAAGTTTTTGTAAGTTGAAAAATACAAAGCCTGCAAGGACTATCAACCAAATTTTCTTGGGCAATTTTGCTACAAAAAAAGCAAGAATTATTAAAAATATCCCAAAAAGACCTGTTATGTAATGCTCAAAAATGTCGGATTTAAAAAGCGTACCAAAAACTTCAATGCCCAAAATATATAAAAGGATTAAAATTGCCAAAATTTTAAATCTAAACTGTTTTTTAAAAAACCAAACCAAAGATGTCAAGATGATAATTGTTGATAATAAAATGAAAACAGATGGAATTGCCTGATATTTTCCATTGACAAATACCGGACAATAGGAATAATTCGTTGCTATTTGATCATCACCAAATGTATAAATTAATCGAGAGAAAGTTTTCGGAAAAATTAGAAAATTATCAACAAACCCTTGGGGATTAGAAGCAGGATGTTCCCTTCCCTGCCTAAAGTATTCAAATGTAGACTTAATGTTTACAAAATTGTGAGTCAAATCGAAAAGAATAATGGGGACAAAAGAAACAATAACAAGAAATAAAGCAACCAGTGTACTTTTTTTGATCGGGATTTTGTAAAAAATCCAGACAACTGAGGCTAAAAGTACGAATATCAAATTTGACGGGTCTACTTGAACTGCCAACGCCAAAACTGCCCCCAGCAAATACGTAAAATTTTGATTGCCTTTGACAATTTTATAAAGACTGTAGATTACAGTAAGTGAAAACAGAGAACCCCAATATAATGCCCAGAGATGACGATCGTAGACATTGGCAAGATACGAAAATGTCCAGAAAGAAGCAGCTAGAAAACCAACTTTCTTATTAAAAAATTCTTTCCCAACTAAAAACATCATCAATGTCGTTATGGTTGCAATTGCAGCTCCTGCGTAACCCCAAATAATCGGATTTAACTTCCCGAAAAAAAGTAAGATTGCCAAAAACCAGTAAAAGTATGGCGCCAAATGAAAACCAAAGGGGGTTACGCCACCCAAAAGGGATATATCGCCAAATAATATTAATTTCCTTGCAACAAACGCCGGAACTTCCTCGTCAAATGAAAAGTAAAACAACTCTTCAATTTTGTAAATTCTAAGAAGAAAAGTTAAAAACAGAAGCAAGAGAATCGGCCATTGCTTGAGGATTTTGTGCGTCATTTATTACATACGAACAGAGTGGTAGACCCCGGGAATAATCTGCAGGGCCGGGAAAATTTAACTTTAAAACCAATTTTCCTAAGAAATTTCTTTAATTCTTTATAGTGCCAATAATTGATTTTATCTTTGGGATACAAAATAAAATCCCACAATCTTGATAATCGGCTTCTTACAAATTCACTTTTATCTATCTCTTTAATTACTAATACTCCCCCTTTTTTAAGTTCTCTGGCGACCTTTGAGAGAAGGGTTTTTTGGTCTTTTAAATTTAAATGATGAAGAACATCGGAAATAACAACGCCCGCGGTACCCTTGAAAGAAACGTTTCTGATGTCGGCATTTTTGAAAGAAAGATATTTAGTTTTGTGCTTAGGAAGCCTTCTTATATCTGAGTCAATTCCAATTACTTTTCTTTTTTTATTTTTGGCAAGATATTTGGAAATGACCCCTTCACCACAACCAAGGTCAAAAACTTTGCCTTTTCCGGGTAAATTTTTGTCTATTTCTTCCAACGGCAGAATTGCTTTTCTTAAAAAATCGTAGAGCATCTATTTAATGTTGCGGATAATTTTTGCAGGTACTCCTCCAACCAGAGTTCTTGCGGGTACATTTTTTGTGACAACACTGCCTGCTGCAACAAAAGATTCTTCACCAACAGTTACACCTGACAAAACTATTGAACCGACCCCGACGACTGAACCTTTTTTAAATGTGACGGGTTTTGAAAATTTAGGAAAAAACTTTTGCAGAGGGTGATCTTTATAACCCACATTTTGGTGTGTCAAAATCGTGACTTTCTGTGCAATAGTAACCCTGTCTTCCAATACAACTTGATTATAAAGATCAACTAAAGTCTCGTCACCAATAAAACATTCATTGCCGATTTTTAAAACACCAGGACCTCCATAATGCCAATTGAAAAATTTAACGCTCATCAAAATAGAGTCCTTACCAATTTTTGCGCCCAAAAAAATTAAAAAATATTGTCTGATCGGTGGTAAATTAAAAATGTTATCAATCAATAAATGATAAATCGATGAGATAAAACTGAAAAATAAAAATCTTAAAATTTTTACAGCACCTATTTCTTCAATTGCTTTCATTCCAGCAAAAAGCTTAACATACAAACAAATGAATTATCCAAATTCTGCTCACGGTTTTTCAAACAGAAGTGACTAAAAAATACCTCCTGAAAACGTTTAATTTGCTACGGAATAATTTTCCGCTCCCTTTAATACTGTTTCTAGTTGCACTTATTCATCTATATAAAAGTCAAGCACTTTTTTTTTGGCAGGTTGATGAAGACATTGTAGGTTTAACGATCAAAAGAATACTTGTTGACCATCGCCCGCAACTGATTGGTTTCCCCTTCCCGGGGGGATTATACCCGGGTCCTGCTGTTTATTATATCTTGTCAATTCCCTATCTAATTTTCGGAATGAACCCTTTGGGTCTTCCAATGATAACAGCCCTTATTGCAACTTTTACTACCTTTCTTGTCTTTTATTGCGGAAAAGAAATTTTTAATGATTTAAAAACAGGATTATTTGCCGCAATAATTTTCGGATTCTCCTTTTTGGCAAATATTTATTCCAAGCTTTTCAACGGCTTAACTTTCGCGCCGATCCTAGCACTATTATCATATTTAATCCTAACAAGAAGCATAAAGCTCAAAAAAACAACTAACATATTATTCCTCAGCCTAATCCTAGTTCTGTCTGTACAAAACGAGGGCTCAAGTATATCTATTTTCTTTTTAATTCTGGCTTCATTTTTTATTTTTAAGATTCGAATTCAGCTTAAGCATATCTTAATTCTGCTCTCAATTTTTTTCCTAGCTCATTTGCCGCTTTTAATATTTGAGCTGAGACATCAATTTGTTCTCTTTGATAAACTTTCTCAGTTTATCGCAAAGGGATCAGGACAACTATCGTTATCGATTTTTTTGAAAAATTTTATTGCTAATTTGCTTGTCTTCCCTACCGCCTTTGTTCGATTAGTTTTACCTACTGGAAGGTTTGATGTAGTCGAACAAATTTATCCTTGTTTAGAAATATCTAGTTATCGAAGTTTTGGCCAGCCTTTGCTCATTGCCATAATCTCTGTAATTCTAATTATCTCTTTCTATATTCTGTTAAAGAACGGGGGCATTGGAGGAAAAATTCTCACAATACATCTTTCCATTCTGGTTTTGGGTCTTGGGATATACAGCATGTTAATAGGAAGTTATAAACACGAATGGATCACAGTAATTTTTTTACCGGGATTTTCTCTAATTTTGGGATTTTATTTGAGTAGAATTTCAAAATTGTCGAGGATTTTGAGAATATGGGTTTTTATTTTTATTGGAGTATTTTTAGTGCTAAATTTACGGGCAATTTTTTTGATGAGCAGCCGTTTCGGTCTTTTGGGTAAGATGTCTGCAACACAGTACGCTGTATCAAAAATTGGCAGTAACAGTTTTTTTCTCGATTCTATTGGTTCCTGTTATGAACAAGGCTACAATTATCTCTTTTGGTACTTAAGGCATCCCCCTTCCTATACCAAAAATCTAATTATTGACCCGGAGCTGACAGGGCAAAAAGGAGAAGTAGCAACTCAATTGGGAATAATAATGGTTGCTCACTCTGACAAGAATAAATTCGAATTTTATAAGAAGTATGCTGAATATAAAAAGCGAACGATCGGCCAGAAAATGTTCAATGATATTGAAGTCCTAATCGTTAAATAATGAAAACTCCTACTTATCTTCTTACTAACTCACAAAATTTCTCCACATCTTCCTGAAACCCAAACGTATAAGATTCTTGCTGTGAATTTATACAATCGATGATTCTTGTAGACTCTTCGTAATCATCCTTTAGTAATCCATTTTTAATAATCTTAAAATGACCATCTAGAGAAAAAACGTTTAAAACAAGAATTATAAAAAGCCCAGTAAGTAAATACCTATGTACTTTAGGATAAACTCTTAGAAGCATTCCCGAAAAATACAAAGTGGCCAGAAGAATTATTGTTGACAGCGGCAAAGAATAATAAACTCTCCTCACGTCCTCAAGAGGTATCGCATTATGTTTAAGAATCATAAGTGTATTAAGAAATAATATAGCTAGTATTCCCAACGCAGATAGAAAAGTGTATTTTAGCTTATTGCCAATTTTTTCTGCTTGGCTAGTTATATAAACTTCTAAAAAAATTAAGAGAAAAAATAATACTAAGATCCGATTTAGATTCCCAAAAAAATATTTATAAACGTCCAGAGAATATAAAGTTGAGTACCTGAAGAAGATCGGTTTAATTAGCCCGAAGCCGATTTTATGGTAAGAAAAACTAGGAAAATGACCAATGTCGATTTTAATAAGTAAAGGAGCAACTATATAGCTGTAGATAAGACTAAAAACTATCCCCAAACTTAAAAACTTAAATAACTTTAAATGTTCCTTGTTTCTAAAAAATAAAAAAATTAAAAATATAAAGCCGACAAGAATTAATAAGACATAAAACCCTTGCCTATCACCAAAAGCCAAAAATAAAGCACTTGCAACAACAAGCAGGTAAGTTTTCGTTTTCTGCAATTTTTGAGATAAAAACCGCACCGTGGATAACATGGTAAAAACCATACCTAAAGCAACTAATATTTTTGCACTCCTAAACATGTAAGGAGAGAAAAAGGGAATTGCGGAAAAAAGAAAAATCAAAATAATCAAAGACGGTATCAGGAAATTTTTATGGTTAAAATAAGATTTTGCAATATAAAGACAAGAGACAATTATTATGAAAATAGAAATGAAATAGATTAGGGAATAAAAATGAGGTAAACCAACTGATGCTGATAACTTTATAAAATTTGCGTCTATATAATCAAAAAAGTGACTCAATTCCCTTGCCTGATATAGACCATATTCATTTCTGTCTATGTCGTAAACTTTTTGAAATATGCTTCGCTCATCTAAATAATTAGGAATTCGCTCAAGCGCTTCGGGATGCAATAACCCATGTCCCTGAACTCTAAATACAGAAAAGATGAAAACCAAAAATATAAAGAGAGCGTATGTAAAAATTCTCATTTCCTTGTAAGTATCGGTCTTCAAACGCTAAATTATTTGTTAGTTTTTTGGCAAGAGTATTAGCTTTCTTTTTGATCAACTACTGCAATCGCATATTGAAACATATTAATCAATAAAAACAACTGTAAAATGAAATTTAGTGCTAAAATCGTCAAAATGATATTCCCTTTAAACAGTAATGGCTTGTATAGACTTGTCTGGATTATGAATGCATTAGTAGACAACAAATCATAATAGGACGAGGATACATGAAAAAGACTCAGATCATTAAAAATGATCATGAGCACCACTATTGTGAGTGTCGCGTATTTTGCATATTTTTTAACCAGCAAATTAATTACTTCCCTTGCGCCATACAATAAAATTGCCAAGTGGATAACTATCAATGGAAAAAAATATCTCCCTTGTAACCCGAATGAGTAACCGCTGCTTTTCGAAAAAAAATAATCCCAAACAACGAAAATCAGTAAATAAAAAATGGAGCTCAAGATAAAATGGACTAGATAAAGTAATTCGAAATCCAGTTTTTTTCTTTTGACTCCTTTGTAAAATTTGATAAAAACCCCGACTAGTGAAATGATCAAGATAAACTTTATTAGTCTGTAATATATCAAAGGTAGTGTTAACGAAAGCCATTTATAAACGCCCCAATACCAAACAAAGGTTTCCTTATAAAATTGACTGAGAACTTGAGACAAATGGTTTGATAACTCTGGCCAGGAAAACTGACTAAACTTTATAGAAGTAAATTCCTGAATCCGAAAACTGCTAACCAACGGTATTTTTGTACCGTATAAAGTTGCTAGGATAACCAACGCAATTGACGACCAAAGAAAAATGGTCAGCGATTTCCAACCATTTTCTGTCCGAATTGTTCTTAAAGTTAACGGTATCAAAATTACGGGAATTACAAGTAAAAAATGCTGTCGAGTCATAACTCCAGCAATAAGAATTGCAAAAAATCCTATTAAATATTTCTTCTTTAACCCCTCTTGTAAGATTTCTAAGCTTAGAAAGATAATGGCTGTAAAAAACAGATTTGTTAAAGCATCCGGTAAAACACCAGTTGATGAAAAAACAAGCATGGGTTTAAAAGTGACTAAAGATGCAAGCACAATTGATAAAAATTTATTGTTTTTAAAAATAATGATGCCGATTTTATAACTTAAATATATCGTGGCTAAAAATATTATAAGAGACATCATTCTAACCGCGAAAACTCTAGTAAAAAGATCTGAATTGTAAAAAATTTTATAAACTATTGATCCCAAAAAATAATATAAGGGCGGATTTTGAGTCGCTTCGTGCTTTACCAATTCAGATCTTGCGGTTTTTGGTAAATTTCTTATGACGTCTTCAAAACTTACGTTGGAGTCTGCACTATATTCTATTTTATATTCAGGATGATAAGTAAATTTATTATTACCAAGGCTGTCTCTTTCTGTACCTAGGACTTTTTCTGAGAATTCAATTTCTCTCGAAGTGTTTAAACTAAACGGCACATGTCCTAATTCTGCTACGTCTTGCACTTGTGCAAAATGGGCTTGTTCATCGGGATATTGCCAAACAGGTATAAGAACAACCCAACTTAAAGCGTTGAAAAAAGCAGCAATCAGAAGTAGTTTTAATAGCTTTGGCACGGGAGTATTATATAGCTTGAATGAATTTTAAAACCAGATTTTTGAGAAATATTTTTGTTTTTTCCCTTCTTTTTATCCTCAGTTTCTCCTTTTTCTATAAATCACTTGACGTCTTTTTTACTCAGGACGATTTTATCTTAATTAACGAATTCTCCTCTAAAAATTTAATTAATGATCTCAAAAATACTATAGATCCGTCAAAGGCGACACACTGGCGGCCTTTGCACAATTTATACTTTTTAATTTCGGGGAATTTATTTGGAAAATTTTATCCGGGGTATCACGCTCTTACATTAATAATTCACACTGCTGCAGCCTTTATGATCTTCAAAGTTTTGAAAATTCTGACAAAAAATGCAGACGCCTCACTTCTTGGAACACTTGTCTATGCCCTGCATCCTTCTCATTTTGTCTCGATCTTTTGGATATCGGGTTCCGCAACGACAATCGGATTCCTATTTTTAATTTCCTCCTTTTATCTTTACTTGAAAAACCAGAAAAGTTTAGCCCTAGTTCTTTTTGGACTTTCATTTCTTGCATCCGAAGCAATGGTAGTGGGAGCTGCAATTTTTACGACTTACGAGTTTCTTATCAAAAGAAAAATGAGAAACAAACGTTTTCTGTTAAAAGTAATTGCAATTTCTCTGGGATTTTTACTTTTGAGATTTTTGTTTTTAACACAAGAGACAACTCTGAAGACGTATCCTCTTGAAATCTCCCAAGGTACAATTACCGCACTTTTCTATTACGTAATAAGAACATTGGGATTTGCCGAAACATCGAGGGATACTTTTACATCAATAATTTTAATTTTCTGGCTTGCAACAATAGCATTTACAACACTCAAGATTTTTAGAAGTGACTATCGAAAATTAACGTTATTTTTCATAATCTCGATTTTAATCGGTTTATTCCCATTTGTATTGATACCAAGCCATCTTTCGCCGCATTACATGAATATTGCTATCTGGGCTTTTACTGCCCTTGTCTCTCTCAGTCTGTTGTCCTTAAATAAAGTATTAAGGCTTTTTTTAATCTTGGTATTTGTTTTGGTGGCAATTATAAACATCCAGCTGACTTATAAAAACAATTGGGTTATTAAAAGAAGCGAGATCGCCAAACAATATGTTGAAAAAATTGAAAGAGAGAATCCTCCGACCGGAACTTTGTTAACTTTTGATGATTCCTCTATTTCAACTTCGTCTGAAGCATACTTCGCACTAGGAACAGGAAAAGCTTTAGATTTTTGGTTTGGAGATAAAAATTATAAGGGTTGCTTTACGATATTTGAGAATTGCCCAACCAGCAACTAAAATGTATCCATGTCTAAGATCCATCTTTCCATAATTATTCCCTGCTACAACGAAGGCCCAACTTTTGAAGACAGCGTCGAAAAAATAGTTACGGTTTTAAAAACGCAAAAAAAGAAATGGGAAATGATTTTTGTCGAAGACAAAAGCGCTGATGATACAAAAAAAACTGTTGAAAAACTTATCCAAAAATATAAAAACAGTCGCGCAATCTTTCATAAAAAAAATGAGGGCCGAGGAAAATCTGTTAGTGATGGAATTAAAACAGCTAGGGGTGATATATGCGGTTATCTTGATATTGATCTTGAAGTTTCGGAAAGATACATTCCTCTTTTTGCAAAAGAGATAGAGCATGGTTTTGATTTTGCAGTCGGTAAAAGATTTTACGAAGGAGGAGGACTAAGTGCAATCCTAAGGTTTCTGGCATCTAAAACCTATGCTATAGCTGTAAAGTACATAGTTGACATCCCTGTCGAGGATACGGAAGCCGGTTACAAATTTTTCAGAAAGGCAAAAATACTGCCAATTCTTGCAAAAGTAAAAAGCAAACATTGGTTTTGGGATACGGAAATTTGTGCTCTTGCACACTGGAATGGACTTTCAATCACCCAGATTCCTGTGCTATTCAAAAGAAGATATGACAAAAAATCCACAGTAAGACTTATCCCCGACACAATCGATTACATCAAAAACTTAATAAGAATAAAATCCCAGATGTATGCCAAAAAGTAATTACAGTTTTACCATCCCTTTGCACAAAACTTTTTGGGGCAGGGAGGAAGAAAAAGCAGCTATAGCGGCTATGAGAAGCGGTACAGGGGTTGGGGATCTTGTCTTTAGTGAAGCACTTGCCAAGGAAATTTCCAAAAAACTCGACGTTTCCTACGTTCTCCCAACCGGTTCGGGGACTGCAGCTTTAGAACTTGCTTGCGCATTGCTCCTAAAGCGCGGGCATGAAGTAATTCTCCCGAGCTTTACATTTTCCTCTTGTGCAAATGCAATTCTTTTGGCTGGAGCAAAACCGGTCTTTTGTGATATCGATATTAATACTTACAACATAGATCCAGCCGATATTGAGAAGAAAATTACCAAAAAAACAAAGGCAATCATGGTTGTGCACTATGCAGGAATGGCATGTACGATGGACAAAATAATGCAAATTGCAAATGAAAATAATTTATATGTTATAGAAGACGCGGCTCATGCACTTGGGTCTACATACAACGGTAAAAATTTGGGTACGATTGGCAATGTTAGCTGCTTTTCCTTTCATGGAACAAAAAATGCTGCAAGCGGCGAGGGGGGCGCTTTCGTCACAGGCGATAAGGAAATTTTTAAAACCGCCGAAATTATAAGAGAAAAGGGCACCAACCGATCATCATTCATGAGAGGCGAACGCAAAAAGTACTCATGGGTAAAAGTAGGAAGAAGTTTGATACTTTCTGATATTTTGTCGGCAATTGCCCTTGAACAAATAAAGAAACTCGATAAGATAACATCGCTTAGAAGAAAAAACGCCGAGTATTTTCTGAACAAATTAAAAAGGCTCTCCTCAAGAATCATTCTGCCTCAAGTTTCTGTAGGCACTAATCCTAATTGGCATATATTTGCAATTAGAACTCCAAGAACGCTCAGAGACAAAACTATAAAAGAGCTGAGAAACTTTGGAATCGAAGCTTCTTTTCACTATCTCCCCCTCCATCAGTCCCAAATGGGGAAAAAACTTGGATACAAAACTAAAGATCTACCTGTTTCAGAAGAAATTGCATCGACTCTTATTCGTCTTCCGATGCACCCAAGACTTAAAAAGTCGGAAATCGATTATATGGCAGCGGCACTTGAAAAAGTTATCTGAGTAGTTTTTAAAATTTTGCC
>Ga0209431_10004931_pt1 | contig 10422 bp, 13 predicted proteins | sample RifCSP13_3_FD_184021 | JGI IMG/M metagenome (GOLD analysis project Ga0209431, IMG submission 184021) | Soil microbial communities from Rifle, Colorado - Rifle CSP2_sed 13_3 (SPAdes) (version 2) | ecosystem: Environmental > Terrestrial > Deep subsurface > Rock core/Sediment | place: Rifle... | reverse complement strand
AGAATTTACCATCTGATGCTTATAAAGAAACTCGGGGTAACGCTTTGGAGATTCAATTCACAAATGAAGATTTGCCGTGGTTGAATAAAGAAGAAGTAAAGCAACCAGTACCCTTAACGCTAGTTACTTTAAAAAGCGGGAGCAAATTTTATGTAGGTAGCGCAGTCAGAGGAAAAAAATTGAAGAGTCTGGCAAACTCACTAAAAGAAGAGGAAAGTAGCCAGGCACAAAGACAATTTTACAATCATTTACCAGATTTTGTTGAGAATGGTTGGAGTTCGGATATTTTTAATGTAGAGGATCCCAAAAGCCCATGGGCAACATACTACGTCAAGCCAACTGGTGGTATAAAATTAAGAACTTTCTTCCTAAGATTAGATGATATCAGCGGGTTACCTGCTATAATAAAAATTGCGGTTTCTAGAAAAAGCAATGAAATACCTGTGTTGAAGGAAATTTCTCGCACAAGGAAAGAAAGATAAATTATGCACGAAATCTGTCAAGAGATAGCTAACGCGAAGATTGAAGATGTCATATCAGCGAAAGATTTTTATCTACGAATTGAAGGGAAAGATTATATTATAACTGTTACTTCACCAGAACATGCTCATTTATATAATGAGGGGCAAGAAGAACAGCAAACTGCATTTATTGTGGGTGATCTTTCTGATCCTGTAAAAATTTGTCAAACTCTTTCAGAAACTCCATTTGAACAACTTCGCCCCTTTTTGACTATGCAAGAAGAGTCGTAAAAATTTACCCCGATATCTGTTTCCCCATTTCTTTCGTTCCTTGTTTTTTTGCAATCTCTCCCATCATCCCACGTTTCGGTTTTGTTGTCGGTTCTACCATTGGTTGCGCCGCAGCGGGTTGAGACGTTTGTGCCTTTAATTTCTCTTCTTGCTCCTTAACCCAAGCCTCCTTATTCTCTTCCCTTTTCCCCCGCATTCTTCGTAATTCTTCTTCAAGTTCCTGAATCCTGTCGCGGGCTTCTTTTTCTTTTTTTGCAATTTCTTCAGGCGGTAACTTATCAGAAGTTAAATTAATTGGATCTTGTATGTTCGTATTTTCATTCTGCATAACTTGAGAGCTACCTGATTTCAATAATTCAACCGGTTCTCTGGCAACCTGCCTTGCAGCCTGTCTTGCAATATCAGCCGTAGTTTTTCCAGCCTGTTTAATTATTCCGTTCGACATTTGTGGTTCGTCGTTAATCGTTATTCGTTCATTGTTATTTCTCTCCTATCGCTACGATGAACTATGAACAAACTAACGATCTAACTATATTATTCTCCTTCCTTCGAGTGCTTCTCTCAGAGTTGTCTCATCAGCATATTCTAAATCTGCCCCAGTCGGAATTCCCATTCCCAACCTTGTAACCTTTACACTTTCACCGTTTAGACCCAATTCTTTTATTTTTTTGGCGAGATACATTGCCGTTGCGTCTCCTTCCATCGTCGGGTTTGTCGCAATTATAACCTCCTCGATTTCGGGTTTGACTTTAATTCTTTTGAGCAAATGATCAACAAAAAGCTCATCAGGCCCGATATTTTCCAATGGATTAATACTTCCGTGAAGAACATGATACAGGCCTTTGTATCTGCCGGTTTTTTCAAACGCCATAACGTCTAATGGTTGCTCAACCACAAGGACCATATTCGTTTCGCGGTTAACATCGCTACAAATAGAACAAGGGTCTGTCTCGCCCACATTTTTACAGGATGAACAAAGTACGGTTTGCTTTTTTAAGTTAGAAAGAGCATCCGAAAAATCATCAAGTTCAGTCTGGGGAACATGAAGTAAATAATAGGATAATCTTTGTGCACTTTTCGGCCCAATTCCGGGTAGTTTCTGGAAGGATTCAATGAGTCTTGATAGCGGTTTTGGAATTCTCACAGATTAATTCTATCAAAACTATAATTTAATGTCACAGGACAGAATCGATATACTATATCTCAAATGACTGGGGTGTGAAGTTTCCTTAACCTAAGTCTTTTTTCTCTTCTTTTTGGAAAACAAAATTTCCGGAGTTTTTATCCTTAGTCCAGTACCCTCCTGACAGGTTCGAAACAACTCTTCTAAGAGCATAATGGCGTGCTACCGTATCTGGCTCTCCATTTTTAAAATCGTCAGTACCTTGAATCTCATTCAATTGTTTTTGAAAGTCGGTAATTGTGCCAGACGTCAGTCTCCACCTGTCTTCGCCTCTTAAAAAACCTAAAAAACCTGTAGATACTCGAGTTTCTTCAGTCGAATCCTGGTTCCCGTCGGGCGCTAAGTCAACGAGTAAATTGTCCACCTCCGTTGCGACTTTCAAAGCCAAGTCTACGGCTAATGGATCGGCTCCATATTTTTTATCCTTAAGATCCTCAAGTCCTTTTTTCGCCTTTTGTCGATCAGTTGCATTAATATTTGGGTCAGAAAGAGTTTCGAGATGCCCCTGAATACGTGCATCACTATTAAAACTAACGGCTGCCTCTTTTTGACTTTTTATCCTCTCGCCTTTCACAACTTTTTCTTTTTCCTCCTTAAGTCTTTCCTCAGCCGTTTCTTTTGCTTTTTTAGTTGCTGGGTCTTCCGCTATAGCTCTAGCTTTATTATTCACAACTTCTAGGTTTTGGGCTTGAAAAACTTGCTCTGCATCTGAAGAATTAATTTTATCCCAAACACGTACAAACTCTCTTGAAAATTGATCATTCCCTTTTTTTATATCGTAAACGCTGGTATCTGCCCCTGCCAACTCAGTCAAAGTCTTAGCAACACCTACTGACGTTTTTTGATACTCCTGCGCCTGCGATTGAGGATCTGGCCTTTCTTTAAGAGCACCTGCTGCATATCCTAAAGCCTTCATCCTTAATTCCTCCCTATCTTCGTCTTTTATTCCCTCGCTTCTTGAAAGTCTGGCGGTAATTTGCCCAAAAGTATCCGGGATAACATCATAAATTTTTAATTCATTCATCGCTTTTTGTACTCGAGGTACGTCAAATCCCTCTCCCAGCAGCGTCGCAACGTCGCTCGCGTCTAAAGTGTTAGCTTTTATCTTCGTTCTTTCCCGGACTTTAGAGTAAAGTTGAAACCCTTCTATGTGGTTTTTCCATCCAGAAACTTCGCTTCTGGTCACATCGTCTAATGTTTTTTCATTAACCATCAACCCTATTACCCTGCTTTCGGCCGGTCTTGCAAGCTCTTGTGGACCTTGATGTATTATTTCTTGGCGGAAAGTGGAAACAACTTGCTCTCTAAAACTTTGATCCTGCAAAGCTTCGGGATATACCTTAAGGATATCGGCAACATTACCCCAACTTCTTCTTGAATTAGCGTTACTTTGGACAAATTGTATTGCTTTTGCTAAGGTTTCGGGATCAGGATCTTCTCCTTCCTTTCGTGCGCTTGTTAACCCATCTTTAAGTGTTTGTAACTTTTGTTTATCCTTATCTTTTGCACCGGAACCAAACGCTTTATCACAAACATTTTCAACCTCAAGCCTTCCTTGAGCTATTCGTTCACCAAGTAATACTTGCTTATCTTTCGCAACAGGAGTTTCTAGTTCAGTGAGAGACTGACCTAAATGGGGACGAAGAGAGCTGCTTGCTTCAGCCTTGGCTTGAGCAAGTTGAACTATTCTATTATCTTCAGAGATCATCCAGTTAGAAAGCGCCGCGTCAGCTTCTTTGATTTGCTGAATTGCAGGAGAGACTAAGGTTTCGGCACTAGCTTCTGTTTCCAAACTAGTTTCAGTAGGTATTGCATTCGACATAATCAATTATGCAAATAGGTATTTAGTTATTATAACAACAAAAATCCAAGAAAGCAGGATTAAGTGAAGAAATTTACTGACCCATTCCACCAAGAAGCCCCGATAAACCTCCGCCCATTTCCATCATTTTCTTGGCTGACTTTTTCTGAATTTCTTTCATTGCCCGATTTATTAAGTCGACCATTTGCTTTTGTTCTTCGCCATTAACCTCAAGACTAACTATATTTTGCGTTCCATTAACTGTAACTTTCATACCATCCCGCTCTTCAGTGTGACGGATTTGCTCCAACTCTCCCTGCAACTGCTTTGCTTGCTGTCGTAGTTTCAAAAGATCTTTTGCTTGTTTTAATTTGTCAAACATTATTAAATTCAAGATACCAATATGCTAATTAGTACCAATGATACAAATAATGCTAATGTATTTGTACCTAAAAGCCAATAATTTGAGGCCAATTTATTCGTATCCATTCGTAGCATTCGCATGAATTCGTATATTAGTATCTCGTAAATTAACTCCCAAAAATTTCTTTCGCGACTTTAATTATATCTTTATCTTCCCCCTCAGTCAAAACTGTATCGGAATTACTTACTGACTCCTCAATTTTTTTATCAGCTGGCTGACCATCCTTTGGACGAATTGGAGGTTCGGTCAATATGCAAACAACGCGTATCGGATTTCCAAATAATTCTTCCACAACATTTCCTAAAATCTCCCTATGCGGGTTTGATTCTAACCGCTCTTTGTGGAATCGATAATATACTCCTAAGGTCAGGGTCTTTCCATCAAATTCTACTGGTTTTGCAGCACGTAGGAGCGCTTCAGTTGATGCATTTATTGGACGTATTTCTGTCAGAACTCTTCCCCAAACTTCTTCGATCTTTCCGTTTACGATCACTGACGGCGCTGAAGTTTCAGAGGCCACTGAAAAATCTTTTTCTGTGCCTTCTGTCCTATTCTGAGCCTTCTGTGTTTGCAATTTTTTATTACTGTCCGAACTTTTTACACTGGTTGTACTCTTGGCGCCTTCATTCCTCCCATCGTCCAAAGGACGACCTCGACCAGAGGACGACAGGCCGTTGGCATGAGCCTCTGGCTGGCACCATTCAACTATTGCAACCTCCAGTGGTATCTGTTCCATAACTGCTGTACTTATCTCACTGTTTGCTCGTGATATTAACTTAATAAGAAAAATGAGATCTTCTTTCGTAAAATTTTTCAGGTCTCTCCCCCTACCTCCAACTTTTGCAATAAGAGCTTCACGCAACCTCTCTACCACCTGCTGGATGACATTTTTAACGGAAACCCCTTGATTAGTTGCATCTTCGATTGCCTGTAGCGCAGATAATGTATTTTTATCTGAAAGAATTTTAATAAACTCTTCAACATCAAAAACACTTTTTCGATATAAATACTCTTCAATATTTTCCTTTTCCAACTTATTACCTTCGGAGATAAATTGCTCAAGGGTCTTTGTTGCATCGCGGAAAGAACCGTCTGAATGTTTCGCAATAAGCTCGAAAACTTCAGCATTAGTCTCTAATTTTTCACCCCTCACAACGCGCTCCAAAGATCTCATGATTTCGGGAATACTCGCCTTTTTAAATGCCACATAAGTTGTGCGGGAACGGATTGTTTCAATTAACTTCTCAGGATTAGTCGTAGCCAAGATAAAAAGTACATGGTCAGGAGGTTCCTCTAAAGTTTTCAGAAGCGCATTCGAAGCTTCAGTTGTTAACATGTGGGCTTCATCAATTATGTAAACCTTTTTTTTAGCCTTTACTGGAGAAAGTTTAACTGCTTCTCTCAGCATTCTAATATCATCAATTCCACGGTGGCTTGCTGCATCCATTTCTATTACGTCAAGATTGTCTCCCCGTGTAATAGAAGTGCATTGATAACATTGGTTGCAAGGTTCCATGCCCTTCCGTAGCGCGGGCGTTGGAGGGTCGCAATTAACAACCTTTGCCAAAATTCTTGCTGCAGAAGTTTTACCAGTTCCTTTGGGGCCAGCGAAAAGAAAGGCATGGGGAATTTTTTTTGAAGAAATAATTTTTTTAAGCGACTCGCGTACAGACTCGAGGTCCAGCTCATCAACGGTTTTCGAGCGATATTTTAAATATAAAGTCATTTTAAAAGATGTCAGGATATTAGGATATCAAGATATTAAGATATAAAATCCTTAAAAAAAATACTATCATCCTATAATCTTAACATCCTATATATCTAACTACTCGTGATGTTGTCCTAAAAGATGTAAGGCTCCGTGTTCTACTAATTCCAAAACTCTATCGTCAATCAATTTACCCTGAGCGTTTGATTCCTCAACAACTTTTGGGTAGCAGATAACTATATCGCCGAGATGAATCACCTCATCAGGAACATCAATAAAATTACCATTCTCTTCCTTAAACGGGAACGACAAAACGTTATGAACAATATTTTTCTCTTTTAAGTACTTTTTTGCAAGATCAATCATCTTTTTTTCTCCAACAAAGGAAACTGTGACATCGGCATCAGACACAATGCCATTTTTCGTTAAAAATTCGCTTAGTGTTTTTTTAACTCGAGGACCACTCACTGGATAATTTGAAATTTTCTTAACGTACACTTTAATCATGTCTTTTTTTGGCTTGTCAGCTTAGCTTGTTTTTTACTAACTCCGCAACTTTTGTACCATCAACACGCCCTCCAGTTTTTTTCATAGCAACCCCCATAACGCGTCCGAACTCTGCCAAGCTGCTTGCTCCAACCTCTTGTATGGCCTCGTTAACAATTTTTTCTAAGTCCTCGTTAGGAAGTTCTTCTGGCAAATAACTCTTAAGTATCTCTAGTTCTTTACTTTCCTGCTCCAATCTTTTTTCCAAAACACCCTTATCTGAGGTTGTATTTTTACCCTCGGCTTCCTTGATAGAAGAAATCGCGTCAAGGCGCTTTTTAGCTTCCTTTTTTACAACAGCAATTTCTTCCTCCTCTGATAAATCGTGCTGTTTGGCGATTTTTTCGTAATTTAAGGCTGAAGAAAGCATTCTTAAAGTAGACAAAAGAATCTCATCCCTTGCCTTCATGGCCTCAGCAATTTTTTGATTGATTGTTTCAGAAATCATATACCTAAACGTTTCGCTGTTTGTTTTATCTTTCTAGCAAGCTTTGCTAGCTCGCCATCGTCTGCTCGTTTGGATTCGTGCGAGGTCAGGAAACCGGGATATTTTTCATAGAATTCTTTTCTCTGGCTGACATCTTCAATTGGTTTCCACTCTTTCATATCTCTCGTTCCATGCATAGGAAATAGTTTTGAGTGAAGGTGGTCAACACCAAAACCTTCAAAAAACATACCACACCTACCGACATCTTTAAAGGTTGCATCTAAAATTCGTGCAACTTTTTTAGTAGCCAAGACTAGATTATTTAGAACTTCATCGGAGTTTGCGAAAGCATAACTGGGATAGTGTCTTTTGGTAAGTACAACACTAAACCCTGGCGTGTTTGGGAAAATGCTTAATAAAGCAACGTGCTCCTTATCTTCCCAAATTTTATGTGAATGAATTTCTCCCTTGGCAATTTTGCAAAATACGCATTCCTCCATAATTTTGTCTTTAAATATAACTTAACCTGAGTTGAATATTTCGAGCAACTTACTCTGCTCTTTCCGGGGCAATGTCGGCCAAAAAATGAACCTGCAAGTGAGTAATAGATGCAGCATCTCCAGAATTGTGAATCAAACGAAAACCCTTTGCTCCCTTCTCCCGACCCATAATAACCACTAAATCTTTTACTTCTTTCCAAACTTTGTCGTCCAGTTCTCCAAGATCTTTTACATGTAGTTTGGGAACAATTAGAAGATGAATTGCGGCTTGGGGATTTATATCTTTAAATACAACTAAGTTTTCCGTTTCTTTCTCAAACTTTGTCCCAAGTTCTCCTTTTACAATTTTGCAAAAAATGCAGTCATCCATTTTAAGATATTAAGATTTTAGAATGTCAAGATTTTAAGTATTTGTAATCCTTCTTTGTGTTCACTCTATAATCCTATTTCTTATCATCTTGATATCCTATTCCTAACTATACCAAGTTGTGAAAATTTCGACAAGAGCTAAACGAGAGAAAATATTGCCTTTGCGAGTTTGTCAGAATCGTGAGGAAGAATTAATTAGGTCAACTTTTTCCAAACTTTGACTTTTGGAATGTTTAAAAAGTGTCTGTCATAAGTAATCAAAACTGAATCGGTTTCGATGCAGGACGCCGCAATCCAAATGTCATTACTTGGAATCGGGACACCTTTTTTCTCTAGTTCATACTTTGTTTGTCCATAAATAAAAGATATATTTTTATTAACTTTCACCGTAAGAACTGAGTCTTTTCCAAGAAAGGCATCCAAATTCTCTAAATTCTTTTGAAGCAGTCCTCCCTGATAATATCCAAAGTAGATTTCCCCTAAACTGATAACCGATATTAATACCTCATCTGAAACAGATATTTCACTTTCAATCTTTTTATCGCCCCTCAATAATAGACTGTAAGCGTTAGTGTCAACAAAGATTCGCTTCACTTCCAATCCTCAGAATCAACTTTCTCGAATGCATCTTCAATAATTCTGTCAAACTCATCCGCTTCTTTTTTGGTCCAAACCCCGCTCAAATCTGAAAAGTCAGCTCTTTTTGTCTTTTTTGTTGAAGTTAGATTTTTGTATTCCCTTTTGTAAGTTTCATAGTCTATATAGACTCCCTCCGGTTTATTGTTTGAGAGTATCACCAATGGTTTCTTTAGTTTTTTAGCCTTTTTCGCTACTTTTTTATAATTTCTTTGCAGTTCTGTTGCGGTTGTTGTTGCGGGCATTATTCCTTCCATACGATTATCAGATTAGCATACGTAAAATTCTCTGTCAACTTACAAAAGTGAATTTATTACCTTTGCGAGTTTGTCAGAATCATGGCGAACTAGACTGCGTGTTAATTTATCGCTTCGTGGCTTTTGGTAAAACTCGTTATCTACAAAATTTGTGCGAACGACCCTTGTCTTTGTAACCCTATTTAAATTATCTTTAACAGGTTTGGCTTTAACTTTCTTATACCATTCAATTGCCTTTTTTGGAATTTTTCCGTTATTTACTAAAATAAAGTCAACGTTACCTTTACCTAAATAAGTTTCCATTTCTGTCAAAAAATCATATGCTGTGTAGTTGTTAGTTTGGCCCCACCTAGTCATTAGGTTCATTACAAAGACTACTTTCCCTTTGGTTTTCGCAATAGAATCAGCAATTCCATCGATTACTAAGTTGGGTAAAACGCTTGTGTAAAGATCACCTGGTCCTAATATTATTAAATCCGCATCTTTAATTTCTTTTACTGCTTTAGGGTTTGCCTTTGCTTTCGGGAACACGTCAATATGAACAATTTTTAATCTTGCAAGTTCTTCCGGTGGCTCATCAATTGCATGTTCACCCAATACTTGTTTCTCGTTTTCGTAAAGCGCAACAAGGTTTGTATTTTCCAAAGTAACGGGAATAATTTTTCCTTGTACATCCAAAAATTCACATGTTTTTTCAATTGCTTTTTCTTGGGAACCGTAGATATCTGTTAGTGCCGCCATAAAAAGGTTTCCGAAAGTCATACCGGTAATCCCAGTACCCGCGTTATATCGATATGTAAAAAGCTTTCTTACAATCTCAGTTGGTTTTTCGCTCGATAGAGCAACCATGCATTGGCGAAGGTCAGACGTTGGCAATAGCCCAAACTCATCTCTAATTACACGATTACTTCCCCCCGAATCCATCATGGAAATGATGGCCGAGAGCTCGACTGGATACTTTTTAAGACCGGTTAGCACTGTATATGTCCCGGTTCCGCCTCCTATTACTACAATTTTTTTCATTGTAAAATATATTTTACTCTGTTTGACAAAAACTACTTAACTGTAACTGATTTCGCAAGATTTCTCGGTTTGTCGGGATCCAGATTTTTAATTGTTGCCAAGTAATATGCAAGGAGTTGACCTGTAATAATGTTTGGAATTATGGTTGCCACGCCAGCATCCTCGACATGTAAGTAATAATCAAAAACCTCATGCGGTTTTGCCGATATTCCAATAATAAAGCCTCTCCTCGCTTTCATTTCCATCGCACCCGCAAGGTTGGCACCATATGTTTCGTCATTGGGTAAAAATGAAATACAAGGCGTTCCCTTTTCAACAAGAGCGAGCGGTCCATGTTTCAGCTCACCAGCAGCCATACCCTCCGCGTGGATATAGGCAATTTCTTTTATTTTAATCGCAGTCTCTAAACTTGCAGGATATGAAAGTCCTCGTCCAATAACAAAAATGTTTTTCGAGTTTTTTAATTTTTTCGCAAGTTTTTTAATTTTTTTTAGGCTGTCCTTGCCAAGAAGCTTTTCTGTTGATCTCCCCGCTTTCAAAAGCATGTTATTACCTTCCTTCATATTTCCAGCAAGTGCGTGCGCGATAAGTATTAAGTAAGATAATTTTGCTGTTAATGCTTTGGTCGAAGCAACAGATATTTCAATTCCTGCATTCAATGGAAGTTTATAGTCGGCTTCGCGATACAATGTCGAGCCGACAGTATTAGTAATTGCGACAATTGAAGCTCGGTTTTCTTTGGCCTTTTTAACAGATTCGAGAATATCCATTGTTTCTCCTGACTGGGAAAGCGCTA
>Ga0209431_10004930_pt1 | contig 10423 bp, 8 predicted proteins | sample RifCSP13_3_FD_184021 | JGI IMG/M metagenome (GOLD analysis project Ga0209431, IMG submission 184021) | Soil microbial communities from Rifle, Colorado - Rifle CSP2_sed 13_3 (SPAdes) (version 2) | ecosystem: Environmental > Terrestrial > Deep subsurface > Rock core/Sediment | place: Rifle... | reverse complement strand
TGTTAAACCCGCCAGGGAAGCTGCCGTATATAAGGGATTATTACTGCAGTAAGGTTTCAAAAGGGAATTATATCTATCCGCCTACAGACCTTGTTGTACTGAGCGGCATAATTGCAGAAAAATACGATGTTGCGGTTCTGGATGCAATGGCCCTCGGCATGGATGAAGGGGCATGTATGACCGAGATAGGAAATATCAGCCCAAAGGCCATTGTTGCCCTTGCCGGCGCAGTATCCTATCATGAAGACGCCCCCTTCCTTGAAAATATTAAAAGAAGATACGATATTCCAATAATTGTAACAGGAGACCTGTTTTTGGAGGATGGCGAAATAATACTTAAAAACTATCCCTTTCTTGACGCTATACTCATGGATTTTACCAATGCCGATGTAATAGCTTATCTGGATGACAAAGAAGATGAAATAAAAAATATGATATACAGGAAAGATGGCGAAATTAAAATTAAAACCTCTCCGCGCACAGCAGAAAAGGAATATACAATACCCATCCCGCGGCATGAATTGTTTACGAATAATTATAATTATCCCTTTGTGAGACGCAGGCCATTCGCAACTGTTCTAACTGATTATGGCTGTCCATATAAATGCTCGTTCTGTGTTATTGCATCTCTTGGATACAAGTTTAGGTCTGTTGAAAATGTAATGTCAGAACTGCGCTATCTTAAAAACCTCAGGTGCAGGGAGATATACTTTAATGACCAGACATTTGGTGTTAACAGGGCAAGGGCAAAGGAATTATGCAAAAGAATGGTGGAAAAAAAAATAGACTTTGGATGGGTGTGCTGGTCAAGGGTGGATGTAATAAATGAAGAATTACTCAAGTTAATGAAAGGCGCAGGCTGCCATACCATCCTGTTTGGCGTTGAGACAGCCAGCGAAAAATCGCTTAAAAGTATGGGCAAGGGATATACATTAAGACAGGTAGAAGAGACATTCAGATTGTGTAGAGAGTATGGTGTAAGGACTCTGGCAACATATATTCTTGGGTTGCCGGGAGAGGATAAGAACTCTGTTATGCAGACCATTGAGTTTGCTGTCAGGCTTGATTCTGATTTTGTGTCATTTAACGCCCTTATACCGCGGGCAGGGACACAGATACGGCAGTATGCCATCAATTCCGGGTGGATAGCAGAGGGAAACATCCGGATGGATCAGTCAGGCACCTATGCTGTTATGGGTAATGAGGCGCTTACAGGGGATGATATACTGGAACTTAAAAACTATGCTGTGAGGCGGTTTTATGGGAGGCCGTCATATATAGCCAAAAGGCTTTTGGGTGTGAGAAGCTTATATGAACTCAAGAGACTGATTATGGACGGAAAAGAGGTGTTGTTTGGCGGATATGGCGGCTGATAATGCGGTTTTAGAGGCTGTTAATTGCAATCTCTGCGGTAGCGCTGACGAAAAACTGCTGTTTATTAAGGATGGATTAAGGATTGTGAAATGCAACTCCTGCGGATTGATGTTTGTTAACCCGCGGCCTAAAAAAGAGTATTTACAGAAATTATACTCAGAAGGCTATTATAGGATATCTAAAAATGATTCAATAGGCTATCGGGATTATGAGGCTGACAGGCGATATCATATTGCAAATTTTAAAAAACTCCTTGATTCAATAGAGAGTTTTAAAGAAGGGGGAAGGCTTCTGGATGTCGGATGTGCTGTGGGTTTTCTTTTGGAAGAAGCGAAGGCGCAGGGGTGGGATGTTTACGGCGCAGAGATGTCTTTTTATGCAGTAAATAAAGCAAGGGAAAAGGGGCTAAATGTCTTTGCAGGCGATATAACTGACACTGGTTTTGAAAATAATTTCTTTGATGTGATAACCTGCCTCGGAACTATAGAACACCTTCCAAACCCCGTTGCGGCAATCAGAAAAATAAACCGGATATTGAAGGATGATGGTCTTTTTGTTCTCTCTACCCCTGATGCAGGAGGGCTTATAGGCGGCAGGAGATTCCAGTATAAGCCAAAAGAACATCTGTACTACTTTACAAACGAGACAATTAAGAGGATGTTTGAGAGAGAAGGTTTTAAGATACTATTTATTGCTGGCGAAAGGCTTAAAAAACCACTGCATTTTATCCTGGAAAGGCTTGGATATTATTTCCCTCATTCAAATAGAGTTGTAAGGGTTCTTGAGGCTATATTTAAAAGATTGGGCATTCTAAGCGCTGGCATAACAATACCAACAGGACAGATGATTGTTTACGCAAAAAAAGGCTAAAAAATATAGTAAACCAGCAATTAAACGTGTGTCATGCCCGAAGGTTTTTATCGGGCATCCATATCTATAAAAATCTGGATTCCCGCTTAAACTATGCGGGAATGACAACTTTTCAGAGGTTGCATTATAGTTGTTGGAGTAATAATATGGACATCTTGTTAATATATCCGCCCCTTTCTGTCAAAGAAAGATACGGCAACAGGAAGATAGGCAGCAGCGGCGGGCATTTGCCGCCTCTGGGGATTGCCGGCATTGCCGCATATCTGAGAAAAAGCAATTATGATGTAGGCCTTATTGATGCCCTGGCGCTGGATATGACTGAGGAGGATATTTGCAGGTATATAGCAGTTCACAGGCCGCGGGCAGTGGGGCTTTCAGCTCTTACATCCATGTTTCACAGGGCAGCCTCCTTGGCTAATGTGATAAGGGAGCGTTTTCCTGAGATTCTTATCATGCTCGGCGGCCAGCATGCCACTATAATGGCTGAAGAGATATTTAAGGCGCATGATAAATATTTCGACCTGCTTGTGTATGGTGAAGGCGAGGCAACCTGCCTTGAGTTGATGAATATATTCAAAGACACCGGATATGAAAGGCAGAGTCTTTTAGGCAGCCCTTTATTAAAGAATATAAACGGCCTGATATTTAAAGCCGGAGATAGTATAATAAAAACCCCTGTAAGGAGCCCTATAGCGGATTTAGATAGCCTGCCTTTTTCTGCAAGGGACCTCCTGCCAATGGATAAATATATCCCGCTCCCCAATCAGTATAAGAGGCTGCCTGTCGTGCATATGATTTCCACGCGCGGCTGCCCCTATCCGTGCAGTTTCTGCTCTGCAAGCGCTGTTTTCGGCAAAAAGGTGCGTCAGATGAGCCCTGCAAGGGTTATAGCTGAGATAAAACATCTGATGGAAAGATATGGCGCAAGAGAGATATCCTTCTGGGACGACACCATGACCATAAGGAAGGACTGGATGATGGAGTTCTGCGACAGGCTCACATCAGAGGGGATTGATATTACATGGACATGCTACGGCCATGTCAATACTATAACAGAAGAGCTCCTTTTAAAGATGAAAAAGGCAGGCTGTTTTAATATCTTTTACGGGTATGAATCAGGTGACCAGGGGCTGCTCGATATGGTGGATAAGGGGACAACCCTTGACAAGATACGGCAGGTCAATCAATGGACAAAGAAGGCCGGCGTAGAAATAAGGGCGTCGTTTATGCTCGGTCTTCCAGGAGAAACCCCTGAGCTTGCGAGAAAGACTATAGATTTTGCAATAGAGCTTGACCCTGATTATGCCCAGTTTTCCCTTACCACGCCGTATCCGGGGACGAACCTGTGGCATCAGGCTAAGAATTATGGAAACCTTGAAACAGATTTTTCCGAATACCACGGCTGGAGTGCGGTCTTTCTGCCGAGCGGATATAAAAGCAGAGATGAACTGCTGGCGCTGGAAAAGGAGGCGATGAGACGTTTTTACTTCAGGCCCGGATACATACTTAATAAACTTAAAAAGATAAATGGTATTGTTGACCTTATCCGTTACATAAAGGGTTTCAGGTTTGCGCTGGGGTTTTTAAGATAGTTATACGTCTATGTCCCGCATTGCCTTCATACAGGAAGTCTGGCACGAATATATCGGCACCATGTCCATTGCCGCATATCTTAAGGCAAAGGGTCATGAGAGCGATGTCTTTATCCCGGGTGGAGAAAAAGACCTGATTGCGTCACTCAGGGAGTTTGCCCCGGATATCCTGGCCTTTAGCTGTCTTACAGGCGGGCACCGGTGGGCCCTTGAAAAGGCTGGATGGCTTAAGAATGAACTAAAAAAAACAACTATCTTTGGAGGCATACATCCCACACTTTTCCCGCAGATTATAGACTATCCTCAGGCAGATATGGTTTGCATAGGCGAGGGTGAGGAAACTCTTGTGGAGCTTGCGGATAATATCCATGATACGGAAGGGCTTGGCTCTGTAAGAGGTATCTGGTTTAAAGAAGACGGGTTGGTTAAAAAGAATCCGCCGCGTCCTTTGCTTGCAAGCCTTTCAGCCATTCCTTCACCGGACCGCTCCATCTACCTCAAATACCCTGTAATTGAGAAGAATCCGTCCAAGCACTTCATGGCAGGCCGCGGATGTCCGTATAACTGCACATTCTGCTATAACGACTCTCTCAAAAAACTTTATAGCGGCAGCAGATTCCTCAGATTAAGGGAATACGGCCATCTCTTGGAAGAGATTGTTTATGCTAAAAAACACTCCAGACTGGAGACTGTTGTCTTCGACGACGATACGTTTACAGCAGACTCCTGTTGGCTGAAGGGGTTTCTTGAAATCTACAAGAGGGAGATTGGGCTTCCGTATGTCTGTAACGTCAGGGTTGAGCATGTAGATAAGGAATTGGCAAGGATATTGGCTGAAACAGGCTGTTTCAGGGTCTGTATGGGGATTGAATGTGGCAGCGAATCAATCAGGCGGAATGTGCTTAAGAAAAACTTTACAAACGACGAGGTAATCACAGCCGCTGGTATTATCAAAAAATATGGCATCAGGATACTGAGTAACAATATGATGGGTATCCCTGACGAAACTATTGATGATGCGATAGAAACTATCAAGATTAATGTGCGTATCAAAACCGATTATCCATGGTGCTCTATATTTCAGCCTTACCCCGGGACTCCGCTGTCAGATTATGCAATAAAGAAAGGTTACATGAAGTCGCTTGATGTGGATAGCTTTGACCCCACATTTTTTGAAGGCAGCATGTTAAAAATGAAGGACATAGATGCCATAGTGAACCTTCAGAAGTTTTTTTATGTAGCAGTCCGTTTCCCATGGACTATCCCTTTGATACAGAGGCTTGTCCATTGGCCTCTCAGAAAAGCTTACCATTTTATTTTCCTAATCTTCTTTGCCTATCGTTATGCGAAAAGCAACAGGCTGGGAATGAAAGATATCCTGCGCTTTGGCCTGCACTCAATAAAACTTTACGGGAGGCTGGAATGAAGAATATTCCCTCCTGGCCGGGGAACCGATGGACTATAGCACTGGTTTTTATCTTTCTTTCAGCATTCTTTATTCAGTCCACATTATCCATATCCAAAAGGTCAAATACATGGGATGAAAGCGGGCACCTCCTTTCAGGCTATGCCTATATTAAAAGAGGGATAGATTATCTGGAGCCGAGTCATCCGGTGCTGGGGCGGCTTATACCGGCCCTGCCGCTTCTCTTTTTTGACCTGAGATTTGAGCCGGATAAGGTGAGCGCCCAGAATGCGCCCGGGTCTAATTTTTATCCATATTCTCTGAAATTCCTGTTTGAGAATAACGCGGACGGCAAGAAACTGCTCTTCTATTCGCGGCTTTCTATGATTGCACTGGGGATACTTCTTGGTGTCTATATCTTTACATGGGCAAGAATGCTGTATGGCAATAAAGGTGGTTTCTTAGCGCTTTTTTTCTATGTGTTATGTCCTAATATGCTGGCGCACAGCGGCCTTGTTACAACAGACTTCCCGCTGACAGCATTCTTTATTATATCTCTGTTTTGTCTATATCTCCTGACTGACAAGATTACAATATTAAGGGTATTTTTAGCCGGAATCTCGTTAGGGCTGGCGCTTACCACTAAGTATTCGGCATTGCTCCTCTCTTTGCCGTATACAGCGGCCTTTCTGTATCTCTTCCTGAAAAGGGATATTGATATAAGCAAGGGGTTATCTGCCTATAAGAAAAATATTCTTATATCGCTCATCTTTGTTTTCATACTTTTAAGTGCGTATCTGACCATTTGGTCTGTTTATGGTTTTGATTACAGGGCAGATATACTTGATGCAAAATCAGAGCAAGAGATAGAAAAAACAGTTTTCAAATGGGAGGAAAATAAGACAAAGTCTGCTGTATTAAACAAGGCTCTCGACTCCATAAGATATTTTCATATTCTCCCTGAGTCGTATATATACGGGCTATACAGATTTCTGAGCAGGGCAGATGAAGGCCATGCCGCATTCCTGATGGGCGAATATTCAGGCCATGGCTGGTGGTATTATTTTTTAATGGCATTCCTTATAAAGACACCGATTCCAGTGCTTTATCTTTTTTTGGGTTCAATCCTGTTTTTATCAAGATATCAAAACAGGGCAAAGACGTTTATATTCATTGCCCTGCCGGTTATGTTAATGTTTTTTGTCTCAACCCGACAGCATATAAATATCGGTTTGCGGCATATCCTGCCGGTATACCCCCTTATTTTTGTGTTGATAGGCGGTTTAATCAACATTAATATAAGCAGAAAAAGGCTTGCCGGCATAATACTTACCCTTGCCATGACATGGTCTGTCTGGACATCTATCAATATTTACCCTTATTATCTGGCGTATTTTAATGAGTTTATCGGAGGGCCCCAAAATGGCTATAAATATCTTGTAGATTCTAATCTTGACTGGGGGCAGGACCTTCCCGGCCTGAAAGAATATATGGACCGTAACAGTATAAAAAAAATCAAACTATCTTATTTTGGTTTCTCAGACCCCGCGTATTATGGTATAAACTACAAATATCTGCCGAGTTACAGCATCCCCGAGCCGCATATTGAGAGGTATTATATCCCTGCGGAAGGCTATTTTGCCATAAGCGCTACAATGCTTCAGGGTGTATATATGCAGAATAGGGATTTGTATAAGGTGTTCAGGGAGACAAAGCCGATAGATACAATAGGCTATTCTATCTTTATATATAAGACAGGAAGTTGAGATAATAAATTTTAGGTAGATTTTATGCTTCTTAAACTGGATTGCCGATACTATAAGGGCGAAAAACCCTGCAAGTTTAACCGGCTGTGTGAAGGTTGCAGCCACTATGAGCCCATGGGGAAGAGGATACTCATCATAAAACTCGGGGCTACAGGAGATGTGCTACGTACCACACCCATACTTAAGCCCTTGAAAGAAAAATATAAGCCTTCACATATAACATGGGTGGTTGATGAAGGCCCTGCTGAAATTCTTAAAGGGAACCTGCTGATTGACAGGCTCCTTGTCCTTAATACAGAAACAGCATTGAGGTTGTCGGTGGAACAGTTTGATATCATAATCAGCTTTGATAAGGCATACGGCGCTGTTGCATTGGCAGAATCGGTAAAAGGCAAGGAAAAATACGGATATGGCTTGAGCCAATATGGCACCATATATCCGTTTAACGAGGAATGTAATTATAACCTTATGCTCGGTTTATCAGACGACTTGAAGTTCAGGAAAAACAGAAAGACCTATCAGGAGATGCTTTTTGAGGTCGTTGGTATTGATTATAAAAAGGAAGAGTATGTATTTAATGTTGCCGAAGAAGATATGTTGTGGGCCAAAGCCTATCTGCAATCCAATGGGTTTAAGGAAGGAGATTTGATAATAGGCCTTAATACCGGCGGAGGAGATCTGTTTGCCAATAAAGGCTGGTGTGATGACGGTTTTAATAATCTTGCTGAAGTATGCGCAGCAAATCTCGGCTGCGGGGTTATTCTTCTGGGAGGGCCCAAAGAGGTTGAGAGAAATAAAAGGCTTTGTAGTCGTTCAAAGTTTTCCCTGGTAAATACAGGCAATCATAATATGCTTGGGAGATTTGCCGCACTTATAAAATGCTGCAATCTGATTGTTTCCGGCGATACGCTGGCTATGCATATTGCCATTGCAGTAAAAACCCCGGTAGTGGCCTTATTTCTTTCCACATGTCCGCAGGAGATAGAGTTCTATGGCAGAGGAATGGCGGTTTCTGCAAATGTAGATTGTGCGCCATGCTATAAGAGAACCTGCGATAAGGATGATTGTATCAGAGATATATCAGCCGAAAGGGTTTACGAAGGGGTAGTGCATCTGCTTGGGAAAATTAACCAATCACATTATAAAACCAGCAGGTTGCTAAAAAAGTCTTTATGACGTTCTTTTGGGTTTTCCAACACCATACGAGGGTGAAGGATTTGCCCTTCCAAATTTTTAGCTGAGGAAGGATATCAATGCTTATATCAATAATAATGCCTGTCTATAATGAAAAAAGGTATATTGAGGAGATTGTAAACAGGGTCTTAAAAACAGATATTGAGAAAGAGCTTATTGTAGTGGATGATTTCTCCACTGACGGGACAAGGGATATTTTAAGCAGAGTGGGTGCGAATAGAGGCATTAAGATTATCTATCACGAAAGAAATAAAGGCAAAGGTATGGCAATAAGGACAGCCTTGAAAGTGGTTTCCGGTGATGTTGTAATAATCCAGGATGCAGACCTGGAATACGACCCCAGAGAGTATCCAAGGCTTCTGGAGCCGATACTGGACGGAAGGGCCGATGCTGTTTTCGGAAGCAGGTTTTTGGGCGGGCCCCATAGGGTGCTGTTTTTCTGGCATTACATGGGCAATAAGTTTTTAACCCTGCTTTCCAATATACTGAGCAACCTGAATCTTACGGATATGGAAACAGGTTTCAAGGCATTCAGGGCAGATGTTCTTAAAAGTTTGACTTTAAAATCCGACAGGTTTGGTTTTGAGCCGGAGGTTACTGCCCGTCTGGCAAAAAAAAGATACAGGATATACGAAACCCCCATATCATACAGCGGCAGGTCTTATGCAGAGGGCAAGAAGATTAGCTGGCGGGACGGGGTGGCGGCAATATTCCATATAGTAAGGTTTAATATGTTTGGCTAAAAATGTTTGCAGCTTAAACTTGGCTTGACGGCTGCCGCGGTTATGTATAAGATACTCTTAAATTATAAAAGTTCTTTTGTATAAACCAAAAGGAGGAGGTAAATATGGCACTATTCATAGGTATGGGAATCCTTGCGCTTGCATTCGGATTGCTTTTTATTATTTCTCCTGCCAGTCTAAAGACTGCCAATGAGTGGACGAGCAAGACTCTCGCCAACTTTGAGGAAAAGACATTTACTTACAGAATAGGCGTGGGTATATCATTAATTGTAGCAAGTTTGCTCTTTTTCTTTGTGGCATATTATATAATGGTAAAGGGATAGAACCTGAATTTTGGGCACACTTCAAAATTCATTGAAAGAGGACAACACCATTCTGGTTAAGCTGGTTCCAATGCCGCTGCACACACCTTTAAAACCCCCTCCGGATTTTTAGCCATTCATGGACAAACCTTACAACCGTATCAGGACAATAGCAACAAACAGAACATACAAAACCCCGTTTAAAATAAGCAGCGACGGCGTTATCCTGATCTTCTGTATAACAAGGAGATAGAGCCAGCCGGCTGCAAGAAGGGTAGTTATGCTGCTTGCGGTGACTGTTAGGTTTGTTGTCCACGGTGTGAGGAATATGCCTATTGCTGGAAGCAGGCTTCCCTGAAACACCATGGCTCCTGTTATATTCCCCACCGCCATTGTGTCCTTGCCCTGCCTTGTCCAGAGTATGCTGTTTACCTTCTCAGGCAGTTCTGTTGCAATGGGGACAATCAGAAGGGCAAGGGCTATTACAGGGATATGGAGGACCTCTGCAAGGTGCTCAACGCCCGTAACAAATCCCTTTGCTCCGGCTATTATAAGGCCAAGGGCAATAAAAAGCTGAAGCACAACAAAGAACATGTGGTCCCTGAATATGGCAGAGAGATAAAGTGGTTTGCTCTCTTCTGTGGCATGGCCGTCCTTTGAAAGGGCATTGCTTGCCTTAATGGTTTCAAGCACATAATAAAAATATGAAAGGACAAGGATAATGGCTATGAATATGCGGAGGAGTCTCCATGCGGGTGGTGTAAATGCCACAAAAAACGCAATGGAAAATACAAAGAGGAAGAATTCAAGGTCGCGCTTAAAACCTGTGTATTCAGGGTGAATTGATATCTTTCTCCTCCTGTCTTTAAAAAACCATGCTGTGGCGCCGACAAGGAACATGGCAAGGGTGGAAAGCATGAAGGGCGCGCCAAGGATAGCGCCAACTCCCACCTCCTCGCTTACCTTGGCGGAATTGCCTGCAAATATTGCCACCAGCGGCACCATGGTTTCAGGAAGGGCAGTGCCCACGGCGGCAAAAAGGCTCCCTGTTACCCCTTCTGAAAACTTAAGCCTTGCGCCAAGGGATTCTATGGCATTGGTGAATATCTCCGCAGCTATTACGATAACGATGAGAGATATTATAAGTATAATAAGGTCCTGTGTCATTTATGACTTT
>Ga0209431_10004926_pt1 | contig 10426 bp, 9 predicted proteins | sample RifCSP13_3_FD_184021 | JGI IMG/M metagenome (GOLD analysis project Ga0209431, IMG submission 184021) | Soil microbial communities from Rifle, Colorado - Rifle CSP2_sed 13_3 (SPAdes) (version 2) | ecosystem: Environmental > Terrestrial > Deep subsurface > Rock core/Sediment | place: Rifle... | reverse complement strand
TGGGCATGTGGGCGGCCTTGTTGCTGAGTGGCTCGGGGGTGGCCTGGTAGAGAAGAAAATTGAGCGGAGAGCATTGCGCCTATACCAATTCTAAGATTTCGCCAACCGCTTGTGTTACAAACACTTGCCGTCATCCGTATTGAAACTAGAAGAGAAAATCTGTATACTGATAACAGTAAATGTCTTCAGGCAGTATAGTTCCTTTGGTTTCTCTGATGTTTAGATAGATATGGTGCTTAATCCTCACGGTCAACATTCGTTCTAAGTCTTAATACCCGGTATGGGTATTTGGAAAGGATCGTAAATATGCCTGCATCAGCAAACGAAGCAGCTCAATATCAAGACGAAGTACTGCATGGAGAGACTGATGATTGGATCATTTTGTTGCGAAGGCCGGTCAAGCGGGAAGGGTCAAGCCAATACGTGGTTATTGTCCTGGTCAGCTTTGCGGTCTCAGTCAGCGTTACGCGCCTGTTTTTATCTCTTAGCGGCTATCCCCAGATTGGAAATGGAGAATTGCATATCGCCCACGTTCTGTGGGGTGGTTTATTGTTGTTTTTTGCTGCCCTCTTACCGTTGTTAATTTCGGACAGACGAATCTACAGAGCCGCCGCGATCCTGGCGGGCGTAGGGATCGGCCTGTTTATCGATGAGGTGGGTAAATTTATCACCCAGAGAAATGACTATTTTTATCCGGCAGCCGCGCCCATTATTTATATCTTCTTTATGCTCACGTTGATGCTGTTATTACAGCTTCGACGCCAGGACAGATCAACTACTCGAGCTGAGTTAGCCAGGGTATTGGAAACATTGCAGGATTGGATTTATTATCCACTGAACAAAAAAGAGCAAGCTGCGCTGTTAGAGCGGCTTAAAGACATCCGCCTCCGGGCGAAATCAGAAATCCTTGCCAGCCTGACCAACAGCATAATGACCGTTGTCCAGCAAGATTCGCGCCCGGCACCAATCGAACGATCACCAAGGTGGGAGATTTATATCAAGGGATTGGACCGTTGGATTTCGGAGCCTAGATTACGGGTGGCTCTGGCGATTGGATTTTTCATCACGTCGGTAATTGCATTCAAAAATCCGCTTGGCGCTTTGTTGAATTCGCGCTTCCCATCGTTTTGGGTGTCGAGGCTTATCGGGACTCAATTGGGGCGCGGTTATGGCAGCGAGATGGCCCCCGGGTTATACCAGTTGCGTGTGACCTTAGAAATTGCGCTTGGGTTTTTGCTCTTAGCCAATAGTTATTTATTGTTCTCCAAGCGGACACGCATTGGCGTCCCGCTAGGTTTCGGAATCCTCCTATTCTATCTCGCCGCCTTCGATATACTTCTGTTCTATTTCGAGCAGTTTTCAACGATTATCTTCGTAATTTTCCAGTGTTTATTGTTAATTGGCTTGATGTATTACCGCACCCGCTTTATATCTGGGGTTAGTGATATGATGTAAGGCGATATTACTCACTCCGCTCCCGGATGCGCGCCATGCTGTAAGTATCCACGAATTGCCCATCTCGGAAGGCGTAGTCGACCAGGGTGCCCTCGATGTTAAAGCCGAACTTCTCGTAGAGGCGGATGGCAGGTATATTGTCGGTGTATACCTCAAGCTCGAGACGTCTCAGGTTCAGCCAGTTGTCTGCCAGGTCGATCGCAGCATGCATGAGCGCCGTGCCGACCCCTTTGCCCTGCCAATCGTCCCGCACAGCCATACCAATTTGTCCCACGTGGCGTCGCCGAGGCCGATTGGGGAAGGTGTTCAGGCCAAGCTGACCAACTACTTCATCCTCAACACAGGCGACCAGGCTGATAAAGCCTTCGGGGGGTTCAGCCAGGCGCTTGCGCCACATTTCGACGGAAGAGAACGGTATCTGCAATGTTCCACGGACCACCTGAGGGCCGGCATAGATGCGCTGCACGGCCTCGTAATCGCCTGGTTCTACACGTCGGACTGTAATGGTCATCCTGAAGATTTGCGATGAATAAGTCTTGGGTCGGCGATCCTTTTTCAGAACGCTGTTTTTCTGGTCATCTGCCGCTCATTATAGTGGTCACGTGGAAAGAGTCAAGGCCAGGGGATCTGTACCGGGTCGGTATAGCCGTGTTTCTCGACGGTAAACAACTTGCCGCTCGAGGGCCCTGAACAGCCTTTCTCGTCGGTAAATTCGTATCTTGGCTCGTCGGTATGCACTGCGATGGGGATCAGGCTCCCGTTCTGGCATATCATGGCTTCAATCAGGTAGCCGCGATAGTCATCCTCGGTCATCCAGACCGGATCCCAGGTGACCACCACCAGGTCCCCACTGCGCTCCGCCTGCACGTTATTGGGGGCCTCGTACAGGGTCGAATGAGGCAGGATGGTTGTCACCACGGGTAGCAGTGAGATGTCGCCGCTGACTTCGGCAACCGAAGCCGCCATCCAGCAATGGCGATCCAGGTTTTCGGGCTGGATCCACAGCCAGGCGCCGGAATAATTGCGCCCCTCCACAACAGCTAGATCGCCGGGGTATAAACCGTGAGAGTACAGGTACGCCTTCGCCGGGCCGTAGCGGCAAAACGCCTGCATCAAGACGGTCACCCGAGGTACGTCTTCCGTGGGCGTAGGGGTGATCGTGGGTGTGGGAGTGATCGTCGGCGTTGGTGTAGTTGTCGGGGTTTGTGTTTCTGTTGGCGTAGGAGAAGAGGTTTGAGTCGAGCTTGGCGTGGGGCTGAATGGATCCATGGTCTCGGTCATGACAGCGCCAGCCGCGGAAGGCTCATTTGTATCTCCGCCCAGGCCGGGGATCTGCAGCGAAGTTACGCTGCATCCGAACATAACCAGGGATATGAGTACGATTATCCAGGCGTGGCTGAACTCGCAACCGGATAACCTGATTTTGGTGGAGTGGTGCGACAATATTTTTATTACCTCTCAGGCCAGGATTAGGATACCCATCTATTCAATCACGGGTCAGCCGCAAGGTGAATAGCCCACAAGGGCTAAAACGGCAGCGAAAAGTTAATCATTTCTTGATGACTTGTTATCTTCGCAGGGGCTATTTTACTCTACGAGATTATTGGTTCTTTGGGAATCGCCGTGGTGGAACACCGGATTTGGGGGTGTGAGCGTGCGTACGCACGCTCACACCCCCAAATCCGGGACTTTCCACGGAAACTCCCAGAGAGCCATAATATCGCGCTTCCCCTATCCCTGAAGGCTGGTATAATCGGCAGGATTACCCGGCAAGGATAGCTGCCGCTAATCATTAAATATGAAATCTGAATCACCAACCAAAAATACGAAATTGTGTCCAACCTGCGGCACGCGTTTGAGTGAAGACGCCAGCCGCTGTTTAGTCTGCGGCACTGAACTGGCTACCGCGGATAAACCCTCCAGACCGGCCCAGGCCGTTCAAGGGAGCCGAATCCCGGCAATCACTTTAAGCCTGCCTGTCGTTCTCGGATTCATCCTTATATTCGTCTCAATTGGCGCCGGATCGATATACTTCGCCCTTCAGCCAAACCCGGAGGTGACTGAGCCTACTATTACCCCCACCTCCACTTCCACCGCTACCGCCACATTAACGCCTACGCCGGTCACCCCAATCCCGACAGACACACCGGAACCAACTCCCACGCCGCTTTCTTACCGGGTAGCGGCTGGGGATAATTGTTCTTCCATTGCTTTTGCCTTCGGGGTCTCGATCCAAAGCATCGTTTTGCTTAATGATTTGCCCGCAAACTGCGACACCCTCTTCGAAGGCCAAACTCTACTGATCCCCCATCCAACCCCAACCGCAACCCAGTTGCCCACAGCAACCATGAGCGAAGCAGAAGCGACGAGAGCAGCGTGCGGCGAGATCGAATATATCGTTCAGGATAACGACACCCTCAGCAGCATCTCGGTCAATTACGCCGTTCCGATTGCAGCGTTGAAGAGCTATAACGGGTTGGTCAGCGATACTGTTCGCTCAGGGCAGCCCTTGAAAATCCCCTTGTGTGAGCGGGCTGCCACCCCTGGCCCATCCCCGACCCCAACCCTGCCGCCGCCATACGCCGCCCCCAACCTTTTGCTCCCTCAGGATGGCCTCCGCTTCCTGGAGGCGGATACCGTCGTTGCCTTGCAGTGGGCAGCAGTTGGTACGCTGCGTGAGAATGAGGCTTACGCAGTGACGATCGTAGATTTTACCGATGGCAACGAATTAAAGCTCGTCGAGTATGTTACAGATACGAAATTTATTGTCCCTCAATCCATGCGGCCTATTGAATCAGCCCCACACGTGTTTCGCTGGTGGATACTCCCCGTCCGGCAGGTCGGCACGGATGACAGTGGAAACCCGATCTGGGAACCAGCCGGCAATCCCAGTGTGCAACGGGTTTTTATCTGGGTCGGGTTTGGCGCTGCTGTTACCCCCAATCCATAAAAAAAATCCGCAGGATCATAAGGTGCTCGGGCGAAATATCAACCCGAGCACCTATCCAGCTTTCCCAGCAGGGATCACTTAAGCCCGCGCCTGGCGGGCAATTTCCTCCAACATCGTGGTGGTCAATGATTTCGGTCTTTCAATCGGTTGTCCCAAGATGCGAGCCCACACAGCATTCGCAGTCACGCCTAACGACCTGCCAACCCCAAACATCACCGTATAGAAATCGAATTCGCGCACACCGTAATGATATTGTAGCGTCCCGCTGATGGCGTCAACGTTTGCCCAAGGATTCTTCGCTTTCCCTTGTTCTAATAGCACCTGCGGGACGACTGCGTTGACGATCTTCGCCACCTGAAACAGATCGTCATTCGGCATATACTTCTCTGCAAATTCATATTGGGCTGTGTAGCGCGGATCGGACTTGCGCAAAACCGCATGCCCATATCCCGGGATGACCTGACCGCTGTTCAAAGTCTCCCAGGCATATTGTCTCACCTGTTCATTCGATGGCACGCCCCCGAAAGTTTCGTAAACGCTTAAAAGCCAGCGCAAACACTCCTGGTTAGCCAGGCCGTGAAGCGGCCCAGCCAGGCTGTTTAATCCCGCGGAGAATGCATAATAGATATCCGATAATGTAGACGCTGCCAGATGGGTTGCATGTGCGCTGGCGTTCCCGCTCTCGTGATCAGAATGTAAAATAAAATACAACCTGGAGAGATCTTTATATTCCTGCGTAGGTATGCCCATCATATGGGCGAAATTAGCCCCCCAATCCAGGCTGAGGTCTGGCTGAACGAATCGGCCGTCTTTATATTTCAAGTTATAAATGTAGGCAGCAATCACTGGCAGCTTGGCGATCAAATTCAGGCTGTCCTCGAGCATCGGCTCCCAATATTCGTCTTTCGTCATTCCCTCGTGATACTGCCTGGCGAAAATCGATTTGTGCTGCAAAGCCAGTATCGCTTGTGAGAACAGCATCATGGGATGCGAATCAGCCGGTATCGCCCGGAGCACCTCGAACACATATCCTGGCACATCCGACCGTTGCTTCCATTCTTCCTCCACTTCTTCCGCCTGCCGGGCAGTAGGCAACTCTCCAACGATGAATAGGTAGTACAAGCCACCCACATAAGGCATGGCGGCTCCTTCTGGTTTTGGCAGCCTTTTGAGCACATCTGGGATGGTGTACCCACGAAAGCGTATACCCTCGTTGGGATCAACAAAGGAGATATCCGTCACTAATGACCTGACGCTCCGCATCCCACCGTATACCTGGGCAATTGTAACTTCGCCTACCCTGACATCTCCACTCTCCTTGATCAGGTTGCGCACACGCTCGCGCCAATCGGGTATTATCCGGCGTAGTTTCTCCTTCATCTCCATCGCATTAAATCCTTTTTCCTCTATAACATTAATTTGGCGATATTTTCTTTGACGCCTTGAGCTGATCTGTGGAACGCAGCCATCTCCTCGTCAGTTAACCGGTATTCAATGATCTTTTCGACGCCGCCTCTGCCCAGTTGAACCGGGACGCCAAAGGACAAATCCTTCAAGCCGTACTCGCCGTTAAGATACACCGCAGCAGGAACGATCAGGTGTTTATCTTTCAGGATGGCCTCAACCATCTGGGTCACTGCTATTGCGGGCGCGTAATATGCACTTCCTGTTTTCAACAGACCGACGATTTCACCTCCTCCTTTACGCGTTCGCTCAACGATCGCTTCCAGTCGATCTTTAGGCAGGATTTCCTCCAGGGGTATTCCGGCGACATTTGAATGCCTGGTAAGGGGGACCATCTCGTCCCCATGACCGCCTAAAACGTAGCAATGCACATTTTCAACGCTCACTCCCAATTCCATGGCCACAAACGCCCTCATCCGGGCTGAATCAAGTATGCCGGCCTGCCCGACTACTCGCTGGGGAGACACCCCAGCCACTTTCATCGTCAGGTACGCCATCACGTCCAGAGGGTTTGTCAGGACGACAAAGATCGCTTCCGGCGAGTGTTGAATCGCATTCTTCGTTGCCTCTCGAATGATCTCGGCGTTGGCTGCGAGCAGGTCATCGCGGCTCATTCCGGGCTTGCGCGGCAGCCCCGCCGTAATGACGACGATATCCGAACCAGCCGTGATATGGTATTCATTCCCTCCGCTGACCATCACATCTTTTCCGATCACAGGCATGGCTTCTAATAAGTCTAGCGCTTTGCCTTGCGGCATTCCCTCGACGACATCCACCAGAACTACGTCAGCAATCTCTTTTTCCGCCAGCCAGTGCGCGGTTGTCGATCCAGTCATTCCTGCCCCGATAATTGAAACTTTGTAGTTCATATGGACAATCTCCCGTTGCTATGGTTCATCCAGAGCGCACGACAATTTCCGATTCGGATTCTGAGTTCTCCTCGAGAAAATGTATTGCCTGCATCGCCGCAGCCGCGCCCATGCCGGCAGAAGTTACCACTTGCCGGAAGGTTGGGTCAGCGACTTCACCGGCGGCGTATACACCGGGCACATTCGTGTGCATTAAATTATCCACGACCAGATAACCATGCTCGTCCATCTCGAGCTGCCCTTTGAACAGCTCGGTATTCGGGTCGTGACCGATAAAGATGAAAACGCCATCCGTGGAATGTTTGCCTACCTCTCCAGTTGCCACGTTTTTCATCCGGACTCCGCTGACCGCATTTTCACCCAATATCTCGGTGACAACTGTGTTCCAGATAAACTCTATCTTGGGATGAGTAAAGGAGCGTTTTTGCAAGATTGCTCCGGCGCGCAGTTCGTCTCTCCGGTGCACAATCTTGATCGAATTTGCGTAGCGGGTAAGAAACAGGCCCTCCTCGAGGGCGCTATCGCCTCCACCCACCACCAGCACGTCTTTATCCTTGAAAAACCATCCATCGCAGGTAGCGCAATAGGAAACGCCTCTTCCCGTCAGTTCTACTTCGCCAGGCACGCCTAAATGCCTCGGCGTTGCGCCGGTTGTGATGATCAAAGAATTCGCCAGATACTCGCCATTGTAGGTTTTCACCCTGAAGGGGCGTTGGCTGAGATCGACCTCGGTTGCAGTGTCAAATTCCAGCCTGGCGCCAAAACGCTCAGCCTGCTTTTGAAACAGTTCCACCATTTCCGCGCCCCCCACACCATCTGGAAAACCCGGGTAATTCTCCACGGTGTAAGTGAGTGAGACCTGCCCCCCCAACTCCATCCCAGAAAGTACGACAGGATTTAAATCTGCTCGCGCCGAATAGAGCGCCGCAGATAACCCCGCCGGGCCAGAACCGATGATTAATACTTGAACCTGCTCTTGGGCTGGTTTGTTCGTGGACAAGCCGGTTATGCTGAGATCTACCATAGATCATCTTCCTTGGTTAATTCTGATTTGGCATACTGAATGTCATCAAGTATGCTGATTCTCGAAGTTATCTCGCATTGGCGCAATACGCGCGGATAAATGCGATTACCTCGCTATTTTATCAGATGCGCTCGGCTAGCTGAAGTTGCATTAGAAATGTATTAAAATTCGCTGGTCTGGCTCACGGATTGGCGCCATGGAGGTAATCAAGCCATTCCAGCGAATGAGCGCCTCTGCCATGTACGTTCTCCAGATACAATCGTAATAATTCGGCTGTAATTAGACCCACCTTGCCGTTCCCTATCTGGCGATAATCGATCATCCTTACCCCAACAATTTCCGCAGCCGTCCCGCTAATAAAAACTTCATCCGCGATATACAGTTGGTCGCGGGTGATCATTTGCTCGACGACTTCCAGGCCCAGGTCCATTGCCAGGGCGAAGATCGTATCCCGGGTAATCCCCGCCAGAACTGTACTCAATGGAGGCGTATACAGTTTACCACTTCGAACCATAAATATATTCTCACCCGTACATTCGGCGACAAAGCCCTGTGGATCGAGGATTACCGCTTCGTCGTAACCGGAGCGCAGCGCTAGGGTCTTCACCATCAATGAATTTACATAATTCCCGCTAATTTTTGCTTTTGTCATGCTGATATTAGGGTGCAGGCGTGTATATGAGGCTACCATCATGTGAATGCCTATTTTTTGCGCCTCCTCACCCAGATAAGGTCCCCACTCCCAGGCGCCGATCATCACTCGCGGTCGACACCTGTCCATATTTAATCCAAGCGGTCCATCCAGGTACATCAAGGGACGGATGTAGCAGGAATCGAATTTATTGATCTTGATCGTCTCACGGACCCCCTCCTCCAGAACCTCGATTGAATAGGGGAAATTATTCACACCCAGTATATGGATCGATTCAATGAACCGCTTGAGATGCTCCTTCAAGCGAAATACCCCTGGTCCCCTGGCTGTGGTGTAGCAGCGGATTCCTTCGAAAACCCCGGGCCCGTAATGCAAAGTGGGGTTGATAAAATGAATAGTCGCCTTTTCATAGGGAACAAACTCGCCATCCATCCAGATATAATCTGAAATCATAATCTCCTCCTCCGGTTACGGAAAGCTAATAATATCCAAATTAAGCAAATTCCGGCTAAAACCAGCAAAGGTATTGCATAAATATCTTCCCCTCCTAAATGAAGTTGGATACCGCCCAGCAAAAACGCTGCGAAAATGATTCCGCGAATAATTTGTGTTAACAAACCTTCCAACTGGCTGGCGTGGACAATCAGATCTGGTGTCTGTACCGCGAGCTCACCGCGGTCCAATTTTGCCAGCACCGCATCTAATTTTACAGGAATTGTTAGCAAAGCGCGCAACAGAGCACGCGCTTCTTCCAGCCAATACGTATATGCCTGTTTTATCTCCCTGGATAGCAGACTTTCCGCATAAGGCGCCATGTGATCCCAGACATTGAAATCCGGATCCAGTCCTGTGCACATGCCAGATAGGATGGCAACGGTTCTTGCGAGCAGGATAAAATCGTGGGGGATTTGAAAAGGCATGCTGAATAGCAGCTTGCGGTATTCACGAGCAAATTCGGTCACCTCTTTCAGGTCAATATTCCGGAGCTCGGTCATACTCATCCCCCAAAATCGCTCGAACATCTTTTCCTCTGCCCGCGCCAAAAGCTCCAGGTCAGCGCCAGGCAGCAGGAAACCTAAAGTCTGGTACGATTTGACAACCCGCTCCGTGTCACGCGTGCCAATGCCGATCAACAGCTCTCTCAATCCACTCATTGTGTTCTCAGAAACCCGGCCTACCATGCCGAAATCCACAAACGTGAGTTGCCAATCGACAGGCTTAGCGTTTTCACTCAGTTCTAATAATGGATATACAAACAAATTGCCAGGATGCGGATCGGCGTGGAAAAACCCATCCTCGAAGATTTGTTTAAAATAAACTCTCAGCAAACGGGAAGCGACCTGGCTGCGGTCGACGCTGGCTGCAGATATTGCCGGGTAATCCGTAATCTTGATCGCCCACACATTTTCCAGCGTCAGAACCCTTTTCGTGGTATGTGTCCAGAACACCTCTGGAACCCGTACTCCAGGCTCATTCTTGAATTTTACAGCAAATGTCTCTGCGTTCTGCCCTTCTGAAATGTAATCGATTTCCTCATACAATATCCTCTTAAATTCATTCAACAGAGCCGGCACATCCGCCCTGCGGCTGATAGGTCGGTAGTGTCGTAGCCAATTGCCGACGGTGATCGCTGCCAGGTCTGTGGCGATCAAGTTTTCAATATTGGGTCTTTGAATCTTTACGACGACATCCAGTAAATTGTTATCCGCACTCTCTATCAACTCGCCCCCGGTGGATTTCCTGATTCGGGCTTTATGCACCTGTCCAAGCGATGCCGCAGCCAGGGGTTGGTCGTCAAATTCCACATACTTATCCAGCAGAGACGCGCCGAACTCATCTTCGATAACCCTTATGATGCTGCTGTATTCTTCTGCTGGGACTTCATCCTGGAGATGGGCCAGTTCATCCGTGATTTCAGCCGGGAGAACATCCACCCGAGTGGACAAAAATTGACCTACTTTTATCAGCACCCCACCCATCTCGACTGCCAGCTCTCGATAAACCCTGGCGCT
>Ga0209431_10004924_pt1 | contig 10429 bp, 4 predicted proteins | sample RifCSP13_3_FD_184021 | JGI IMG/M metagenome (GOLD analysis project Ga0209431, IMG submission 184021) | Soil microbial communities from Rifle, Colorado - Rifle CSP2_sed 13_3 (SPAdes) (version 2) | ecosystem: Environmental > Terrestrial > Deep subsurface > Rock core/Sediment | place: Rifle... | reverse complement strand
GTCTGAGATCTCGAATTTGAGATCTTGAGTTGATACGGCGCGCCTATCTAGTTTTCAGAAATCGGTTTCTGAACAGTTCTTTAATAATTTGACACCAAGTAGATCGCAGGCAATCACAGGCAATCATTAGCCACCGAAGCTACACGGCCCTCCGGCGCGTCCACCGTTAAAACGGACCGCGGAAGAGAAGTGTGGCTCTTTTTTGCGGTAAAAATCGCGCGAAAGAGACCAAGGGCCTGTAGCTCAGTTGGTTAGAGCGCACGCCTGATAAGCGTGAGGTCGGTAGTTCGAATCTACCCAGGCCCACCAGGCCTTTGAGATCTCAGATCTGAGATTTCAAATTTAAGATGACGCGGGGTGGAGCAGTCCGGTAGCTCGTTGGGCTCATAACCCAAAGGTCGCGGGTTCAAATCCCGCCCCCGCAACCAATTCAGCGATCACAGGTCAGAAGTCAGAGGTCAAAGATCAGCCGCTGACCTCTGATTTCTGACCTCTGACCGCTGGCTTCGGGGGTGTAGCTCAGTTGGCAGAGCACATGGTTTGCAACCATGGGGTCAGGGGTTCGAATCCCCTCACCTCCACCAGGCTATTGCCAATCACTATTGAGAAATTTTGTAACCGCGAATCTACTTAAGTTGTCTAATGTCTTTAGCGGCCAAACTTGAACTCTCAAGCGGCGACCAGATGTTCCGAAGCGGACTCGGGCGCTGACCGAATTGAGGGTTGAAGTTTCGACGCTGGGTCGAAAGAAGTATTAGCTCTTTGATAATCGAATAGTGACTGTTGTCCGACGTCACGTCCAGTGATTTCAAGTTTGAGATTTCAGATTTGAGATTCCGTGGCGCGACGTCAGATAGAAAGAAACACACAAGGCAAGTTTTACTGTGCAAGCGTCTGTAAAGTTACCAGCTAACAAGAAGATCAGGAAAGCGGGCTGATTCAGTTTGGAATCTCTTGGTGAGATAAATCTCGAGCCGGAGCCCGAATTTGAAATCTTCAATCTGCAATCTTCAATCTTGTTGTCTGAGTAAATTTTATGGTCAAGCTACTAAGGGCACACGGTGGATGCCTTGGCACTTCGAGGCGAAGAAGGACGTGGCAAGCTGCGATAAGCTGCGGTGAGGGGCAAGCACCCTGTGACCCGCAGATGTCCGAATGGGGGAACCCACATGAGCAAAACTCATGTACCCCTGCCTGAATAAAATAGGGCAGGAGGAGCAAACCTGGGGAAGTGAACCATCTCAGTACCCAGAGGAGAAGAAAACAATAGTGATTCCGCTAGTAGCGGCGAGCGAACGCGGAACAGCCTAAACCACGAGGGCATGCCCTCGTGGGGTCGTGGGACCAGAGTTAGGAGTTACAAAGGTTCAGGTTAGCGGAACGGTTTGGAAAGACCGACCATAGCGCGTGATAGTCGCGTACGCGAAAACCGGAGAACTCTCCGTTATGCTTTGGCACCCGAGTAATGCGGGACACGAGGAATCCTGCATGAATTTGCCGGGACCATCCGGTAAGGCTAAATACTCCGAAGTGACCGATAGTGAACCAGTACCGTGAGGGAAAGGTGAAAAGAACCCCGGTGAGGGGAGTGAAATAGTACCTGAAACCGTGTGCTTACAAGCAGTGGGAGGTCAAGGTTCGTCCTGACTGACCGCGTGCCTTTTGCATAATGAGCCGGCTAGTGAATGTCACAGGCAAGGTTAAACGATAAGTGAGCCGAAGCGAAAGCGAGTCCTAATAGGGCGTTCCAGTCTGTGGTATTCGGACGTGAAGCGAGATGATCTATGCATGGCCAGGCTGAAGCGTGGGTAACACCACGTGGAGGGCCGAACCAGTTTGGGTTGAAAACCATTTGGATGAGCTGTGCATAGGGGTGAAAGGCTAATCAAATTTCGTGATAGCTCGTTCTCGCCGAAATAGCTTTAGGGCTAGCCTCGGATGAATCGTCACGGTGGTAGAGCTCTGAATGGGCTAGGGGCCTCACAAGGTTACCGAACCCAATCAAACTGCGAATGCCGTGCACGTATATCCGGGAGTCAGACTACGGGGGCTAAGCTCCGTGGTCGAGAGGGAAACAGCCCAGACCGACAACTAAGGTCCCAAAATCGTGGTTAAGTGGAAAAGGAAGTGGGGAAGCACTGACAGCCAGGAGGTTGGCTTAGAAGCAGCCATCCTTTAAAGAAAGCGTAATAGCTCACTGGTCAAGCAGCCCTGCGCCGACAATATAACGGGGCTTAAACCACGTACCGAAGTTTCGGATTGCGGAGGTCTCAACTGTCAGATCTCAAATTTGAGATCTGAGATCTGAGATCTTCGTGATGGTAGGCGAGCATTCCGTAGCTGTGAAGCGGTACCGTAAGGGCCGTTGGAGCGATCGGAAAAGACTCTGTCGGCATAAGTAGCGATAACGCGGGTGAGAACCCCGCGCGCCGTAAACCTAAGGTTTCCTGAGTAAAGTTAATCTGCTCAGGGTTAGTCGGTACCTAAGGCGAGGCCGAAAGGCGTAGTCGATGGAAATCCGGTTAATATTCCGGAACCACTAACGTGTGCTGTGGGAGGACGCAGTAGGGTAGGCGAGACGGCGTATGGATGTGCCGTTGAACTCACCATATAGCCCGCCGCTTTGGTAAATCCGGGCGGCATCAGGGTAAAGGTAGGGACGAAAGTAGGGGTAAAACCCGAAAAAAGTCGCTGACCCCAGCTGCCAAGAAAATTCTCGTTCAGCTATACACGCGACGTGACCGTACCGCAAACCGACACAGGTAGGTGGGGTGAGAATCCTAAGGCGCTTGTGAGAACTCTCGTTCAGGAACTCGGCAAATTGACCCCGTAACTTCGGGAGAAGGGGTGCCATCCTCCGGGATGGTCGCAGAGAAATGTCCCAGGCGACTGTTTACTAAAAACACAGGTCTCCGCAAAGTCGTGAAGACGACGTATGGGGGCTGACGCCTGCCCAATGCTGGAAGGTTAAGAGGAGCGGTTAGCCGCAAGGCGAAGCTGCGAATCGAAGCCCCAGTGAATGGCGGCCGTAACTATAACGGTCCTAAGGTTGATTTAATGCAGCCTTAGAGAAACTTGGCTATATGCTGGAAAGTCTGAGTATCCCACATTACTCGCCTCGAGAAAGGCAGTGACAATATGTTGGGTGCAGATAATCAGCAGGAAAGGCTAGCGCAAGCTAGAATCCTCAGAGACTACACGCCAGGCATCCTCGAAAGACGATGAAGATATAGTCCGTGCTGCATGGCGACATGCAGAGGTTGGCAGAAATGACCAGCCCTTCAACGAAAGTTGATGTAACAAAGTCAGAGCGAAATTCCTTGTCGGGTAATTGAATTGCCCGGGGCGGAAGTGATTCCGTTCCATTCAACCGGCTCAAATCGGTGAAGCCCTACCGGCGCTCGCATAGGCCGCGGGTAATACCGAGGGTAAGATTCGTCTCACAAACGAATCCCCGTAACGACTCAAGGGTTGAGACCCCTTGGATGGAGTCTTCTGATTCCATAAGACGCCGGCCCTGATCCTTGCCGATGGATCTCAACTCTTACATCTCTGGATTTGTAGATGGAGAAGGTTGTTTCTGCGTTTCATTTCAACCGAGCAAGCGTCATCGCTTCGGTTGGGAGGTTCGACCGAGTTTTTCGGTGAGCCAGAATGCAGACAGAGCCCAACTCCTCCTCATAATTCAAAAGACGTGGGGTTGCGGATCTATCCGGCCAGACAGATCGGATAAGACACTCAAGTTTGAAATACGGAACGTTGGCGAGTTGGTAGCGAAAGTGCTGCCACACTTCAAGATGTATCCGTTGATGTCGTCGAAGCAGGCTGACTTCGAAAGATTCGCAGGAATTTGCGAGTTGGTTAGCGGCGGTGAACATCTCAAGCAAGAGGGTCTTGAAGAGATTGTCCGGCTCGCGATGGAGATGAATCCATCGGGTAAGCGGAAATACACTGGAAGTGACATTCTCAAGTCGCTTCGATCAGGTGAACGTATAGTCTATGCCACAGGAAACTGTGGAAGCTCATGAAGTTCCGACCTGCACGAATGGCGTAACGATCTGGGAGCTGTCTTAACGAGAGACACAGCGAACTTGTAGTACCGGTGAAGATGCCGGTTACCCGCATCTAGACGGAAAGACCCCGTGCACCTTTACTACAACTTGATAGTGGGTTCGGGCAAACGATGCGCAGGATAGGTGGGAGGCTTTGAACCGAGGCTTTTGGGCTTCGGGGAGCCAACGGTGAGATACCACCCTTCGTTTGTCTGGACTCTAACCTACGGCCGTAATCCGGTCGAGGGACACTATCAGGCGGGTAGTTTGACTGGGGCGGTCGCCTCCCAAAGAGTAACGGAGGCGCTCGAAGGTTGGCTCAGGCTGTTTGGAAATCAGCCGTAGAGTGTAAACGCATAAGCCAGCTTGACTGTGAGACAAACAAGTCGAACAGGTACGAAAGTAGGAGTTAGTGATCCGGCGGTTCTGTATGGAAGGGCCGTCGCTCAACGGATAAAAGGTACGCCGGGGATAACAGGCTGATCCTGCCCAAGAGTTCACATCGACGGCAGGGTTTGGCACCTCGATGTCGGCTCATCGCATCCTGGGGCTGAAGAAGGTCCCAAGGGTTTGGCTGTTCGCCAATTAAAGCGGTACGTGAGCTGGGTTTAGAACGTCGCGAGACAGTTCGGTCCCTATCTGGTGTGGGCGGAGCAGGATTGAGGGAATCTGTCCTTAGTACGAGAGGACCGGGATGGATCCACCTCTAGTGTACGAGTTATGGCGCCAGCCGTAGCGCTCGGTAGCTAAGTGGAGCATGGATAAACGCTGAATGCATCTAAGCGTGAAGCCAGACCCAAGATTAGTCCTGCCAGTGAGACTCCTTGTAGACCACGAGGTAATAGGCTGGAAATGTAAGTGCAGTAATGTACTCAGTTGACCAGTACTAATCAGTCCCATGGCTTGACCATAAAATTTACTCAAGCAACAAGCATTTGCGATTTCGGATTTCGGATTTCGGATTTGAAACCCAGTAACCACAACCGATTAGCAAAACGCTTCTTGACGCGTGCTAACTTTGCAGAGGGCTTGCACATCAATACTTGACCTGTGTGCGTCACTATTCGATTTTTGTTTTTTTGACAGTTTCTGATTTCGGATCTGCTCGTCAGAACTGAGGTTTGCGAGAGTTTTAAATCCGCAATCCGCAATCCGCAATTCGAAATCGCATCGCTTTTCCGGTGATTTTGTCGGCAGGGTCACACCCGTTCCCATCCCGAACACGGAAGTTAAGCCTGCTGGAGCCGATGGTACTGCACGGGAAACTGTGTGGGAGAGTAGGAAGTCGCCGGGATTAATAAAGAAAGCCCGGTTGGTGTTAACCAAGCGGGCTTTTGCTTTGTCTTTCAATTTTCTGCCTAACGAGAGCCATCAATGGATCACTCAAGACACCACACGCTTTAGCGTCGTGGAGTGTCAATTCTGCCTAACACCACGAACCTCGAACACACATTAGGACACCACACGCTTTAGCGTCGTGGAGCTTCAATTTTTGCCTAACACCACGAACCTCGAACACCATTAGGACACCACACGCTTTAGCGTCGTGGAACCTTTTGTCTCAAATGTTTCTTGTGTAGGCAGAAGTTGAAACTCCACGACGCCAAGCGAGCGGTGTCTTAATGATGATCTGGACAGCGAGTGTATTAGGCAGAAGTTGACACTCCACGACGCTAAAGCGTGTGGTGTCTTAGTGGTGGCTCGGACAGCGAGTGTATTAGGCACAAGTTGAAGCTCCACGACGCTAAAGCGTGTGGTGTCTTAGTGGAGACTTGGACAGCGAGCGTATTAGGTAGAAGTTAAAACTCCAGGACGTTAAAGCGATTTGGTCTCTGAGTAATCTGCCTAATCTGTGGAATTAATTTGCTGGCCGGCGGCACGTGCCGTTGAAGAGTGCGCCCTCCTCAACAATGAACTCCGGGGCGATGACCTTACCTGTTACGTTCGCCGTTCGGCCCAGAACCAGCTCTTTGCTGGCCTGAATGTTGCCTTCGACCCTGCCGTTTATCTTGGCGACCGCAACATTTATCATTGCCTCGGTGACTTGCGCGCCATTGCTGACGATGAGGGTACCGTCAGCGGACGTGACTTGACCTGAGAAATTACCATCAATGCGGAGCATCGATTTGAAACATACTTCGCCTTTGAACGTCAGGACGTCTCCAACGAAGCCGAGCCAATTGTCCCTATTTGTGTTTGTCCGTTGAACGGCGGGTTCTTCGCGTCTAGCAACTGCTTGCGCACTCACGATTTGTATCCCTTTCTGTAATTCCTGAATTATAGAGATTCAGGTGGGCTTAGCCAGATAAACAGGTCACTATCACCCTCGGGTAAGCGATGAGCCGACACGCTCCCATAGAAACCGCCTGCGAGGTGGTAGTGACTGTTGGGTCGTTGCCAAGCGCCACCCTCCGAACGGGGAGAAAGAGAAGAAGAACGCCTAATTGAAGGCGAACTATAACACCCGCTCGTCCTTTTGATGTTGCGATTACGTTGCGTTCGATGTGTCGGCTTTGTCCGTGTGAAGGTTAGTTGAAGAAAGGTTTAGAATCAACCAAAAAACATCGTCGCTGCCGCAACCGCGCGGATAGTGATGAAGCGACCGGGTCTCAACCCTCGCGACGCTTAAGCCCCGAATGAGACCCGGTCGCTATCGCTCAGTACTGACTTCAATTATTAGCCAGAAGGACAACAGATCACGGGGCAAAAGGAATCGCCACGATTCGGCCATCGAGCTCGGTCACGTAGAGAGTATCTCTCCTCTGGACGAATGCCATGGACGTGGGACGGGTCAAGCAGTTGGCTACTGGGATTGGAGGACCGCCAGGCTCTTCGAAGAACTGCACCAATCCCGGCGAGCCAAAAAATGGTCCCGCAGACGCATGTTGTAACACCAGGTAATCGGTGTCTCCATGCTTCCGGAGGGGAAGTATGTCAATGGCCGTTTTGAGCCCGCTGATGAAGGGACTGTTGTTGCCGGTAAGCAGATCAACCTGCTGCACTGTTGAGGCGCCCGGCGGGAACGGTACGCCCCTGAACAGCGTGACGAGTAGTTGACTGTTATCTTGTGCAATGCCGGTAGGAACGGCCTCGACAAAAGGTCCGCCGGGAAGCATTGGAATCCCGAAGAGCGGATTCGGTACCAGCGGGAAGACGGCGAGTATCGAGAATGCTCGGGCCTCAACATCCACTTGCCAAACCAAGTTTCGTCCTCCGTCTGAGACATAGAGAAACTCACGGTCACAATGGTCCTTGTCGCGATTGCCGTCGTGATCCCTATCGTCGCCGTCATCATGTTTGTTGCGATCGCCGACAAGAGTGAGGTCAAAGGGATTTGAGCCGCGACCATTCGTGGGAAGGTTTGGTAAAGGTTCGGAAACGAAATCCGGGAAGTTTGCGACCAGCCAAATTGTAATTCTGTCACCACCGCCGTTCGACAATCTCACCCGTTCTCCATTCGCAAGCTTCTGCTCGTCCTCGGGAGAGAGCACGAACCCCGCTGTCTTTTTTTCCGAAAAATGGTCCCCAAAACGGATCGCTAAGATCGAACTGAAAATTGATGACGATGCTCCGTCGGGATTTGCAATGGTGGTTCCGGGAGTTGGTCCATTTCTTACAGTGTCGCCAATACCTATCGCGACGTAGAGAGTTTCACCACGCGGGAAGAGTCCCGCCGGGCCGGAGGGTTCCCCGACATCATTAATCGCCGACGGCAACCCGCTTAACAACGTGCGCACAGTGCCATTGCGGTCGACTATTAAGACCCGCCCGTCTCGGTCAGCAGTGCCGGTCTCCGAAACGAACAGATTGCCCCTATTTGATTGCGTGATTCCCAGCGGCCCTTGAAGGCCCGATGTCAACTCCGGGCACTGTGCATGTACTTGTGTTATTCCAACGGTAAGAGCTAAAACAGCTAAGAGAAGACACAATTTGTTCATGTCCAAGATGCAAAGTGCGTGTAATTTCATGTGAGTTGATCCTTTCCGAGAAGAGTTGAAGCCTACTCACCGCACGAGCAGGTGTGAATCGCAAGCAGCATGTGGCAAGTGCTTGCAGAACCCTATTACTACGCGTCGAGGGGAACACGCAGCGGGAAGAAAGTCCTTGAATCAGGTGAGGTGGAATCTACTACCAGAACCACACCGTGCGCAAGCAAACTTCGTCGACTTAGACGTTTACTCAGGGCGCTGATTTTCTTCGTTTGCGAACGGCGGCCCAAAAACCTGCCAGCCCGGTACCAAGCAACAGCATCGTCGCGGGTTCCGGAATCGTGTTAATGGTCCCGGTGAAAGTACCCTGGGAACTTGAGTTGATGAAGTTTGCCGTTCCGGTCAGCGTGAAAGCTCCAGTAGCACCTTCGAATAAGCCGGTTCCACCAGTCACCGTAAAGATCTTCTCAAATGGCGCAAAACCCATTACGGGTGGTAGCTGAATTGTCCCCGCAACGGTTCCGAAGAGGGTGTTGCCGCTCCCGAAATCAAACGTAAAGAGGCCATTGGAGATAATGCCCGTTGGCGGGATGGGTCGGGCACAGTGACTCAACGTTTGAGTGAATGAGCCAAGATTGGAGGTTCCCGTGCCCGGGCCAAAGGTTAGAAGTACATTCGGAGGCGCGCCGCATCGGGCGATGTCGACGGCCGCGGGAAGGTCGTTGCTCGTACTAACAGATCCAGTGAATGTTATGGCATCGGCATACGCTATCGAGGCCGAGCTGATGAAGAGCAGGGCAACTGATAAGGATGCAAAAAGAGTTCTGGTGATGCGCATTTGTATCCCTCCCTTGCTAAAGAGCGCTGAGCCGCACCACAGCACTGAAATTGATGACAATCCTAATGCCTGGCCGGGAAGAGAGAATCTTAAACTTTCTCTATTTTCTTCTCTTGGCGTGTAGTCTTATAATGCCAGCGACCATACTCCTTCCCCTGTCCCAGCCTGAACGCAACTGAATGTCTGAAGTGTGAATTTTGGCTGAGGTTAGCGCCAGATGAGAACTCAGGTAACGAGAAATAGCCGAGTAACAACCGAAAAATAGGCGAGATTTGCTAAAGACGGTTAATAGGTCTGAATCTGCTCGTGAACAGGCTCCCGCAACGCCGGGCGAGAATATTCCTCTGTTTGCCGATTTCGTGCTTGATCTGGCTCGTGGCTGCCTGCATAGAGGCGGAGAGCGGGTACATCTGCGGCCGCAATCGTATGAAGTACTGAAGATCCTGGTCGAAAACAAGGGACGCCTGATCAGTAAAGACAGGTTGATCGAGGAAGTGTGGCAGGGCCGTGCGGTAACAGACGATGCTCTGGTGCAGTGTCTCATGGAAGTGAGGCACGCTCTTGGCCCCGAGGGCAAACTCTACGTGCGCAACGTTCGCGGGCGCGGGTACATTTTCGACCTCGACGTGGTTGCAAACGGAAAAACCCTTTCGACCAAATCGGAAGAGAGTTGTGGGGTTACTTACAGTGATGATGGCGACAGAGCGTCTCGGGCAAACCGTGAGAGTAACCCACCCAAGGCCGTTGTCGATGATTTTGCAGAGTTCGAAGAGCATCCAGTCGTTGTTAGCTTGGGAGATACCGTAACGGTTAACAAGGGTCCGGCTGTGGATGCCCGAAGGGCGATCAGCGCCACTGAGAAGTACAAACCGGTGGCAATGGTATCGTTGGCGGTAGTTGTTGGCATCGTACTGGGTATCTTCATTTACTCCAGCCGTTCAGCTAATCCTTCGGCTCCGATCACTTCGATAGTTGTCTTACCTTTCGCTAATGCGAGTGGTGATCAGAACCTCGAATACGTTTCTGATGGATTGAGCGAAAGCTTAATCGATCGTCTTTCCCAACTGCCGGGCATGAAGGTAATCGCGCGCAGTTCGTCATTCAAGTACAAGGGCAGAGAGGCTGACCCGCAGGAAGTGGGACGCGCGCTGGGTGTGCAGGCGCTGGTAACAGGGAGAGTTGTGCAACGTGGGGAAGATCTGGACGTGAGGGCCGAGTTGATTGATGCGTCTGGAGGCACACAGCTTTGGGGCGAGCGTTACAGGCGCAGGGCAGGTGACATCCAGATGGTCCAGGAAGAGATTGCCCGCACGATCTCAGCGCGGCTGCAATTGCGACTGAGCGGGGCGCAGCAGCAACAGTTAACCAAGCATTTTACAGAGAACTCGCAGGCCTATCAGTTCTATTTGAATGGATTGTTTCTCTTGCGGCAGGGCGGTGTTGATAATGTAAGGAAAGCTCTCGATTACTACAACCAGGCGGTCGTCCTTGATCCGAATTTTGCACTTGCCTGGGTTGGAGTGGCTGATGCCAACAGTCTCTTTGCCGGAAACAGCTGGCGCGATCCCAAAGAGGCAAATGCCAAATCGAAAGCCGCGGCAGAAACAGCA